>VFSW01004992.1_pt1 | contig 19754 bp, 17 predicted proteins | sample 5358111 | NCBI WGS metagenome assembly VFSW01 (sample SAMN11554181, study PRJNA540505) | mine drainage metagenome | isolation source: sediment from site ElyBrook_90M | place: USA: Ely Copper Mine, Vershire, VT | collected 2017 | reverse complement strand
TGATTACACGGGGTTGGCACCCCCCCACCTGTCGTCGCGTTACCCCCCAAAGGTGATATGTTATTTGCCAGCTTCTCGATCAAATATCCATTCGGGTTGAGTAAGGTACTGGTGGAATTAGCTCGCCATTGCGCGTCGGTCATATTCAGCAGGTCGTTATTCAAGATACCCAGTGTCGCAATCTGCCCGATTGGATGAAGTTGCGGGGTCGCTGACGACCAAGTATTAAAACCGGGATTGTTTATATATAGCGCAAACGGAGCTGTGTCCGGCAATGACAACCAATTCTCGGCCACGACGATCTGATTTTCCGCATTGTTTTTTGCGATGTTCTCAAACTGCAAATTACCCGCCAGCTTGAACTGGGTGTTTGCGGTCATCGTGGCCATCACGCCGATGATCATCAGTACGATAAGGATGAACAGCGCCACGACCAGTGTCGCCCCGCCTTGTTTATGTGAAATGGTTCTTTGCTGGTTCATGATATTTAATTTCGTAACTGTACGGTGGTCGTAAACATCTGACGACGAAAAGGATCGTTGTACTGCTTAACCACATCCCCCATGACGTACGAGGTATTATTTACATACGTCTCTTTGCGCTCACTGCCGGAGTTACGCGATAGCAGCCAGACCCGCACGGCGTTCACATTTCCCCAGTTATTAACACTAACTCCCGTCGCATTGACAGGGCTGGTCACGGAATCCTGCGCGAGTGCAACCCCGGGATTGACATTTTGCGCGTCAAAATATTGGGTGCTACCAGCAGCTTGAACACCGTATTGAACCTGCATATTTTCAATTCCGCTCGCGACTAATTGATCCACCATCGCGCCGGTATTATCCAAAACCAAACGACGTAGCGAAGGCAACAGGGGATTTTCATTCGCGCTAACCGTCCACGGTGCGATGTAATACACATGAACCTGCACGATATGATCGCTTTGCGGCAAAAAAGTGAACGTGGGTATCGCAGCGGTTTGGAAAAGCTTATTTGTTTCGTAAGCCGATCTAAAAAATAAAGTGTTTGTTCCTGTATTTGCGAAGCCGTTTATGCCAGTCGGATCAACCGGGGGAGCAACACCCGGTACGGCAGGAATGCTATTCAAACTCGCGTAACGTATCACCAAAATGTCGCTGCCCGCGTAATTCGCAGGAATAATACAGCCGGCATTGAAAGGGTTCACCCCATCATCACTACCCCAAACTCTTTGGTTGATGTTGCTAGCAAATCCGGCATAACAATCATGCGGTAGATTTATCACCGTTTGATCCACGCCCCGCCCGCTCAATCCGTAATACCCCGCGCTTTGCATGTCACGTTTCAAAATATCCAAGGCATAGCGCCCATTGCTTTGCAATTCTGAGGTGCGGTCATTGGCTCTCGAGCTTCGCCCGCTGCTGATGACCACCGCAGTCAGCGCGGCGACGATCATCAGCCCGACCGTCATGGCTATCATCATTTCGACCAAGCTGTAACCGTTACCTCGGTTGCGCAATGTTATGTTGCCCATTTCAGACATGACATTCTCTCTTTAACTTATTGATGTCTAATTGCGTATCGTTTTATCGGTGGTGATGGTGAATGTTTCGCTGGGACTGCTATTTGATACCGCTGAACCCGCCGAATTTTGGTTGGTGGCTCTATCCACCCAATTGATCACGATAGTGTAGGTGGACGGATTGCCCGCAACGGTTTGGGTAATCACACCCGTGCCTTGCGGCAATATCGCCGCTATCTCGGCCTGCCAATTTCCCAGATCGTACTGGGCCAATTGCGCCGCTGTGCAAGGGCCGGTGTTGCACGCTGTAGATACCGCAGGAATCGCTGCTCCCGCTGCCAATGCGTATCCGCCCGCCGCAACCGCTTGCACTTTGTTGGCTTCCATTCTTTCCGCAATGTCCGCGCTCAAAAACACGGCCTGATTGCGGAATTGCCCACCCATATTGGTTTTAAGAGCGTGCGCCTGCAATCCTGCCGTACCCAGCAACGCCGTCGCCACGATCACCAAGGTGATTAGAATTTCCAACATGGAAAATCCACGTTGGAAATTCGGGTTATTTGTTGAGGTTTCCATATTGTCTTATTGGCTCGTAATATTACCGGTTGATGCCACCATCACGGTACGTGTACCTGTATAGCCTGGCCAACTACCCGACACAGTAAAACTCACCGATGATGCCGCGCCTGCCAGGCCCTGTGAGCCTATCGGGTTGAAATACATCGGCGGCGGTGCCGGAGCAGCGAACTGCACTTGCAAACCATTGACGCCAACTGACTACCGCAGTGGAGCGCGCACTGTAAATGGGTTGGGATCGGTTGCTGTTGGCGTATCGCATTGACCGTCCTGTGGGCTTGCGTCGTAACACAGCACCCAGCCCGTTACCGCCCAATCCGCTCCATTGGCGCAATTCCCAGGGGTAATCATGTCACCACTACAGACCAATACGCGGGTATTGCGTTTGATAGCCTCTCCCCGCGCCAGATTCAAATCGCTGACAAGCTGCATCCTTGCCGAAGTCAATTGATTATCCCTAACAAAAGTAGTCAGCGAAGGAACTGCCATCGTTGCAAAAATGGCCACGATGGCGATCACGACCACCAATTCCAATAAGGTCACGCCCCGTTGTTGGTTGCGATATTCCATTTAGCCTGTTCCCCCGATAATTCACATTTCGCATACTATCTATCTGCATAGCTAATGTAAGCAAGTTGCCGATATGAGGTTCAATTCCAATTACTAACGGCACGGGCAACGACCCAACGGTTGAATCTTGGGGGTGTTCGGATGTTGTTTGGCTGAATTTGAATGCAAAAAAGGCGACATAAAGTCGCCATTTTTCACCAGCTTGTTTCTAAAGTTTACTTGACGATCGCCTTCAGCTCACCGTTGGTATAGCGGTTAGCCATGGCTTCCAAAGAGATAGGCTTGATTTTGCCCGCCTGACCTGCCGAACCGAACGCCTCATAGCGGGCCACGCAGATTTCCTTCATCGCCTTGGTGGACACCGCTAGGAATTTACGCGGATCGAAGTCCTTGGGATTTTGCGCCAAGTAGCGACGTACCGAACCGCTGGATGCCATACGCAGGTCGGTATCGATGTTGACCTTGCGCACGCCGTGCTTGATACCCTCGACGATTTCCGAGACAGGCACACCATAAGTCTGGCCCATATCGCCGCCGAATTCGTTGATGATTTTCAACCATTCCTGTGGTACGGAAGACGAACCGTGCATCACCAGATGGGTGTTCGGGATGCGCGCATGAATCTCTTTGATGCGGCTGATCGCCAACGTGTCGCCTGTGGGCGGCTTGGTAAATTTGTACGCGCCATGCGATGTACCGATGGCAATCGCCAGCGCATCCACGCCAGTTTGGCGCACAAATTGTGCGGCTTCTTCCGGGTCGGTCAACAGTTGATCGTGGCTCAACACGCCTTCCGCACCGTGACCGTCTTCCTTCTCCCCCATGCCGGACTCTAATGAGCCCAAACAACCCAATTCGCCTTCTACCGAAACGCCCACGGCGTGAGACATCTCCACCACGCGGCGGGTCACGTCCACGTTATATTCGAACGAGGAGGGAGTCTTGGCATCTTCTTTCAAAGAGCCATCCATCATCACGCTGGAGAAACCGGACTTGATCGCGTTGATACATACCGCCGGCGACGCGCCGTGGTCTTGGTGCATCACGACCGGAATGTGCGGATACATTTCGATCGCTGCTTCAATCAGGTGACGCAAGAACGGTTCGCCCGCGTATTTACGCGCACCGGCGGAACCTTGCATGATGACCGGACTGTTGCATTGGTCGGCCGCCTCCATGATCGCCTTGACCTGCTCCAGGTTGTTCACGTTGAACGCCGGCAAGCCATAACCATTCTCTGCCGCATGGTCGAGCAGTTGACGCAAAGATACTAAAGCCATTTTTTTCTCCTTTTGATATAAATTTTTATTGCAAGATTGCTGCCGATTAATGTTTGCGGTGATCGCCCACTTTGACGATTTTCATCGTGTTGGTATGGCCCGCCTGTCCGATGGCCTCACCGATAGTCATGACGATCAGATCGCCTTCGCTCACCGCCTTCAACCGGACCAATTCGTCTTCAGCATCGCGCAATATTTGCGAATGATCTTTGGAAGAGTTGGTAAATGCAATGGGATGCACGCCGCCGAACAAAGTGACTTTACTGAGCGTGGCGGCCACCGGGGTCATCGCAAAAATCGGCACGCCGGCATTGGAGCGCGACATCCATAGCGCGGTCGAGCCGGACTGGGTCAACGCCACGATCGCTTTGACCTTCAGGTGCGTTGCCGCATACAAAGCCGACATCGCGATGGATTGGTCGATACGGGTGAATTTTTCATGCTGCACACGCCGCTCATTGGCGTGGACATCCAGCTCTTTTTCCGCACTGATACAGATCCGCGCCATCGCCTCTATGGTTTCGATCGGATAATCACCAACCGCCGTTTCTGCCGACAGCATCACCGCATCGGTGCCATCCAATACCGCGTTCGCCACATCGGAAACTTCTGCGCGCGTGGGAATCGGATTGGTGATCATCGACTCCATCATTTGCGTGGCAGTGATCACCAGGCGATTTTTCGCGCGCGCCATTTTGATCATGCGCTTTTGCAAGCCCGGCACCGCGGCATCGCCGACCTCCACCGACAGGTCGCCGCGCGCGACCATGATGGCATCCGAGGCATCGATAATGTCGCCCAGCGCAGGAATCGCTTCGGCCCGCTCGATCTTCGCCATCAACAAACTCTTTCCACCTGCCGCATGCATCAATTCTCGCGCCAGACGCATATCATCGCCGGTACGCGGGAAGGATACCGCCAGATAGTCCGCCTTGATCAGCGCGGCGGTCTTGATATCTTCCTTGTCCTTATCGGTCAGCGCCGGTGCGGTCAGTCCCCCACCCTTGCGGTTGATACCTTTGTTGTTGGACAACACGCCGCCACGCACGACGACGCAGTGAACTTCCGTGCCTTTAACCGCCGTGACGTGGAACTCCAGCATGCCATCGTTCAGCAACAACACCGTGCCGGGATCCACATCCTCGGGGAGCTCTTTGTAATCCAGCCCCACGCGCTGTTGGTTTCCCAAGCCGTCGAATGCGGCATCGAGTATGAACGCATCCCCCTTGTTCAGAACGATCTTATCGTTCTCGAACTTGCGCACGCGTATCTTCGGCCCCTGCAAGTCGGCCAGAATACCCACGGTGCGGCCAACGGCTACTGCCGCAGCGCGGACGGTCTCCGCGCGCTTCATATGGTCTTGCGCCGTGCCGTGGGAGAAGTTCATGCGCACCAGATCAACCCCGGCACGTATCATGTCTTCCAGTACTTTTTGACTGCTTGAAGCAGGGCCTAAGGTTGCTACAATTTTGGTTCTACGCAGCATGGATTTCCTATCTGATTATTTACTGGCACGTTGCTCAAGAATTTCCACAGCGGGCAGCGTTTTACCTTCGAGGAATTCCAGAAAAGCGCCGCCAGCGGTAGAAATGTAGGACACCTTATCGTAGATATCGTACTTCTGGATCGCGGCGATGGTGTCGCCACCACCGGCCAGAGTAAAGGCTTTGGTGTTTGCAATGGCCATCGCAATAGTCTTGGTACCCTCACCAAACTGGTCGTACTCAAACACCCCAACCGGGCCGTTCCATACCACGGTACCGGCTTTCATAATAATGTCAGCGATGGCTTGAGCCGAGTCGGGGCCAATGTCGAAAATCATCTCGTCGTCCGCGACATCGTTCGCCGACTTCAAGATCGCGGGAGTATTTTCGTTGCCGGGCAAGAACGGTGCGGCAGTACCCACCACGACATCCGTCGCGATAGGGATGTTCGCGCCACGCGCGGCCATCTTTGCGATCAAGGCTTGCGCAGTCGGAACCAGATCGTTCTCGCACAGCGATTTGCCGACCGGATGACCTGTCGCCTTGAGGAAGGTGTTGGCAATACCGCCACCGACCACCAGCTGCTCGCATTTTTCGGACAAGGATTCCAGCACGGTCAACTTGGTGGAGACCTTGGAACCCCCCACGATCGCCACCATGGGACGAGCCGGGTTCAACAAGGCTGTGGTCAAGGCTTCCAGTTCTTCGGTGAGCAGCACACCGGCTGCCGCGACCGGTGCGAATTTAGCCACGCCGTGGGTAGAGGCTTCGGCACGGTGAGCTGTGCCGAACGCATCCATCACGAAAACATCGCACAAGGCCGCGTATTTTCTCGCCAGTTCATCGGTGCTTTTCTTCTCGCCTTTGTTGAAACGGCAATTTTCCAACAACACCAATTCTCCGTCAGCGACATTGAAACCGCCATCAGTCCAGTCCCTGATCAGACGCACGGGTTTACCCAGTTTGTCGGCGATGACATTCGCCACGGGTTTGAGAGAATTTTCCTCGGAGTACACGCCTTCTTCCGGGCGACCCAGGTGCGATGTCACCATCACGCGCGCACCGGCTTTCATCGCGAAATTAACGGTCGCCATCGACGCGGTGATACGCGCATCGGAGGTTACTTTGCCATCTTTAACCGGCACATTCAGATCTGAGCGAATCAGGACACGTTTGCCCTTGAGATCCAAATCAGTCATTTTAATTACAGCCATTTTTTATTTCCTAAGTGTTGCGAGAAAAATACAAAGCGGATAGTGGCGAGTCAGAAGCCAAAGGAGCGGGGGTATTTCAGTTTCCCGCCCCGGCTACCCACTTTCTCAATATTTACTTGGCGATGTGACGAACCATGCGCATCAAGTTGCAAGTGTAGCCGTACTCGTTGTCGTACCAAGCCACCACTTTGACGAAGGTCGGATCTAATGCGATACCCGCTTCGGCATCGAACACGGACGGGCAGGTATAACCACGGAAATCGGTGGAAACCACTTTCTCATCGGTGAAACCCAACACCCCTTTCAACGGGCCGCTTTCGGAAGCCGCCTTCATCACCGCAACGATCGCTTCATAAGTTGTCGCTTTATTCAGTTCGACAGTCAGATCGACCACAGAAACGTCAGATGTCGGCACCCGGAACGCCATACCTGTCAGCTTCTTGTTCAGCTCAGGAATCACCACACCCACGGCCTTGGCAGCACCGGTAGAGGAGGGGATGATGTTTTCCAGAATACCGCGACCACCGCGCCAATCTTTGTTGGATGGGCCGTCAACGGTTTTTTGTGTCGCGGTTGCTGCATGCACGGTCGTCATCAGGCCACGCTTGATACCGAAATTGTCATTCAACACCTTGGCAACCGGAGCCAGCGCGTTGGTGGTGCAGGAGGCTGCGGAAACAATCGCTTCACCCTTGTACGTGTCGTGGTTCACACCGTATACGAACATCGGCGTGTCATCCTTGCTTGGCGCCGATTGAATCACTTTCTTGGCGCCGGCATTGATGTGTGCCTGGCAGGTTTCTTTAGTCAGGAAGAAGCCGGTACATTCGATCACGATGTCCACGCCCGCCTCTTTCCACTTCAAATTTGCCGGATCACGCTCAGCCGTCAAACGGATAGTCTTGCCATTGACCACCAAATTATTGCCGCTCACCGCCACATCACCATTGAAACGGCCATGCACGGAATCGTACTTCAGCATGTAAGCCAGATAATCGGGTTCCAGCAAATCGTTGATTGCCACCACTTCGATTTCAGGAAAATCCTTGCTCGCCGCACGGAACACCATGCGACCGATACGGCCAAAGCCATTGATACCTACGCGAATTGCCATTTTTTTCTCCCAGTTTTTAAGTAATTTCAAGTCATCAGCCGTTATTTAAATGATCTCGCGGCGTATTGCTCATGCCGCTGCCAGTTTAAGATGCCAAGGCTTCTTGCTGCGGTCGCGACCACATTGCGGGGGGCTGCGGCCCCTAACACTCACCACCCATAGCCAGTGCCGCCGCCGTTAGCCGTTAATTAATCCGCCAAGACCTTCTTCACTGTAGCAACCACATTGTCGGTCGTGAAGCCAAAATGTTTGAACAGCTCCGGAGCTGGCGCAGATTCGCCGAAGCAATCCATACCGATGACCGCGCCTTCTAAACCCACATACTTATGCCAGAAGTCCGTCACGCCTGCTTCAACCGCGATACGCTTCATGCCCTTGGGCAACACGCTGTCTTTGTAAACCTGATCTTGCTTGTCGAACACATTGGTAGACGGCATGGACACGACGCGCACATTAATGCCTTCGGCCACCAACGCGGCTTGCGCTTTGATCGCCAGATCCACTTCGGAGCCGGTCGCGATGATCACCGCTTGCGGTTTTCCGCCTGCCGCTTCGGACAACACATAACCACCCTTGCGTATGTTGGCGATCTGTGCGGCATCGCGTTTCTGGAATGCCAAGTTTTGGCGACTGAAGATCAAACAGCTGGGACCTTCTTTGCGTTCCACACCTGCAACCCAAGACACGGCTGATTCCACCGTGTCGCAAGGACGCCACACTTCCATGTTGGGGATATAGCGCAACGTGGCAGTTTGCTCAACTGGCTGGTGGGTCGGGCCGTCTTCACCCAAACCGATGGAGTCATGGGTGTAAACATAAATCACGCGCTGCTTCATCAGCGCGGCCATACGCAACGCGTTGCGGGCATATTCCGAAAACATCAGGAAGGTGCCGCCGAACGGCAACAAACCGCCATGCAATGCCATGCCGTTCATGATTGCAGACATCCCGAACTCGCGCACACCGTAGCTGATGTAGTTACCGGTACTCTTACCAGACACCTTCTTGCACCCTGCCCAGTCGGTGAAGTTGGAACCTGTCAAGTCTGCAGAACCACCCAAAAATTCCGGCAAGACTGGAGCCAGCGCATTGATGGCATTTTGCGAAGCCTTGCGAGTACCCAGAGTTTCGGCTTTTTCGTTGGTCTTGGCGATCACTTCGGCAGCGTGAGCCTTCCAGTTCGCGGGCAAATCGCCCTTGATGCGGCGTTCGAATTCGGCAGCCTCTTGCGGGAACGCAGCGCGGTATTCGGCGAACTTGTTATTCCACAGCTTTTCCATACCCGCACCCTTGGTGCGCGCATCCCATGCCTGATAAACGTGAGCAGGGATTTCAAACGGGGGATAGTTCCAGCCGATGTTCGCGCGCGTCGCGGCGACTTCGGCATCGCCCAGTGCGGCGCCGTGTACATCATGGCTATCCGCCTTGTTCGGCGAACCCATGCCGATGATGGTCTTGCAGCAAATCAGCGATGGCTTGTCGGCCACCTTTTTCGCCGCCTCGATCGCGGCATTGATGGCTTCCGAATCGTGGCCGTTGATCGATTGCACATGCCAGCCGTAAGCCTCAAAACGCTTGGCCGTATCGTCGGCGAACCAACCGTCGGTATGGCCGTCGATAGAGATGTTGTTGTCATCCCAGAATGCGGTCAGTTTGCCCAAACCCCAAGTACCGGCCAGTGCACAAGCCTCATGGGAGATGCCTTCCATCATGCAACCATCACCCAGAAACACATAGGTATTGTGGTTGATGATCTCGTGGCCCGGCTTGTTGAATTCTGCCGCCAACAACTTCTCCGACATCGCCATTCCCACGGCATTGGTGATGCCCTGGCCGAGCGGGCCGGTGGTGGTTTCAATACCAGGCGCATAACCGTATTCGGGATGACCCGGAGTCTTGGAATGCATCTGGCGGAAACGCTTCAGCTCATCCATGGGCAAATCGTAGCCCGACAAATGCAGCAGCGCGTAAATCAGCATCGAGCCGTGTCCGTTGGACAACACGAAGCGGTCGCGGTCAGCCCACTTAGGGTTGGCAGGATTGTGACGCAAATGGCGGTTCCACAATACATCGGCGATCTCAGCCATGCCCATAGGCGCGCCGGGATGACCCGAATTCGCCTTTTGCACAGCATCCACCGCCAGCATACGGATCGCGCCAGTGATGTCATTGAATTTTGGTGGGGTGATATTGCGTGCGGCTGACATACTTATACTTCCTCCTAGTCATCCCATTGGGGGACGGGTTACATTTCAAAGCTATAAAGCGCGCAATTATGCCGCAGGCTAATGTTTAGGGCAACTGCCGCACCGATATTGCCCCGCAGGGCAACTTACTGATGATCCGGGCCGGATCGTTTGGTCAACTTGATACCCAGCTGCTTTAACTTGCGATACAGATGGGTGCGTTCCACGCCGATTTTCTCTGCCATACGGCTGATGTTTTCGTCTTCTTTTTGCAAATGATACTGGAAATAAATCGCATCAAAATAATCGCGGGCCTGGCGCAACGGCATATCCAACGGCAAGGCATATTGCTTTTCAACCCCCGCGATTTCTACCGTCAGGTTTTTTTGCGTGTCTTTTGGCGCATCGACAATATGCGCGACTTCGGTGTTGATGGCGCGCGTCACGGTGGTCAGCAGCTTTTGCAGGCTGATGGGCTTCTCCAAAAAATCTACCGCGCCGATGCGCGTGGCCTCGACCGCCGTTTCTATCGTGCCATGCCCCGACATCATCACTACCGGCATCGTCAACAAATCTTGCTCGGCCCACTCTTTAAGCAAGTCCACACCGTCTGTATCCGGCATCCAAATATCAAGCAATACCAGATCCGGTTCGTGTGCATTCCGATAGGCTCTGGCTTGTTCGGCACTTTCCGCCAAATGCACCTGGTAGCCCTCGTCGAATAAAATCTCCGCCAATAACTCGCGTATCCCAATTTCGTCATCCACCACTAAAATTTGCTTGGTCGTCATTACGCACCTCCTGCTAAGGGCAAACAAATGGTGACGGACGCTCCGCCACTTTGCCCGTTTTCAATATCGATATGCCCGTTATGTTCCTCGACGATCTTTTTTACGATCGCCAAACCCAACCCCGTGCCTTTGGTTTTAGTCGTCATGTAGGGCTCAAAAGCTTTCGTAAGCACATGGGCAGCGAAGCCCGTCCCGTTGTCCTTTACCTGTAACACGATTTGATCCTCGCGATTCCGGGAGCTAATCGTGATGAGCGGCGAAGGTATATCCAGCAGAGCATCTTGCGCGTTTTGCAACAAGTTGTGCAGCACCTGACGAAGACGGGTGGCATCGGCACTCACCATGACGCTATGTGCCTGCAGATCCAGATTGATCACAACGGCATGGGCCTCATACAGTGACAACACCTCTTGAATCAACTCGTGAACATCCAACGGAACCAGTTTAAGTGCCGGCCCGCGCGCGTAGTTGGCAAAATCACTTACCATGTTTTTCATCGCCCCGACCTGGTTGACGATGGTTTGCGTGGCGCGCCGCAAGAGTTCCGCATCTGCGGCCTCCAGCCGCGGACCGAGCTTATGCTGCAACCGCTCGGCAGATAGTTGGATAGGGGTTAGCGGATTTTTAATTTCATGGGCAAGCCGCCTGGCTACCTCACCCCAAGCCTCCTGCCGCTCGGCTTGCAACAGATGGCTGATGTCATCGAACACCACGACATACCCCCCTCCAGAAACTTTGGGCAACTGTGTGCCGCGCATCAATAAGACTTGGTTGCCTTGCTTGCTGAGCCGCTGAATTTGCCGCCGCCACTCGCCGTTAGTGGTCTCGACAAACGCTTCTTTGATGGTGTGGCAGAACGAATCGAGTAGGCTATATTTTTCGGCCAATTGTGACAGAGAAGTACGCTGCATCTCGTGCAGCGGGACGGCCAAAATTTGCGCCGCGCTGGTATTGACCGAACGCAACCCGAATTCTTCGTCCAGCCCTATCACCCCGGAAGAGAGGTGTGTCAACACGCGCTCCAGATAACCCTTGGCACTTTCCACTTGCCTCTGCTGCACTTCGCTCGCGGTCTTGGCATCGAATAATTGCCGGGTCATCTGGTTGAACAGCCCGGTCAACGCGCCCAATTCGTCGCTGCTGCGTATCGGATACTGCCCGGTGAAGTCACCCTGCGCTACCGCGCGCGTCCCTTCAGCCAGCGACTCCAGCGAAGAGCCCAATTTTTCGCTGATAAAAAACGCCGCTGAAACCGCTGTCAGCAAAACCACCAACAATGACAAAGTCAAGGTGATCCCATACAGTCGTTTCAATCCCACACGGGATAAGACCAATTCCTGATAATCTCGGTATACCGATTGCACGGTTTCAGCATCCGTTTCAATTTGTTTGGCCACCGGCTGGGTGAATTGCACCACGAAACGCTGAGCGCCTGGAGTATTTAGCGTGACCAGAGCCAAGGCTCTTAATGTCAGCCCCTTGCCGATTGCGCTATCAATGACCGAATACGATCCTTTGCTGATCGTTTCGGACAACATGTAACTATCCGGCAACGCTGGCAATGGCACATTGCCAGCGTTGCCGCTGCTGGCAAAAGCCAATGGTTTGCCGGCCAAAGAAAAGATAGTCGCTTCCTGAGCCGTACCTTCCTCGACCAGGCGCTGTAGATCACGCTCATATTGCGAGGGGGATTTCTCGGCTAACAACAGCGCGATGAACTGGGTTTTTTTGGTTAGTTCTTTAAGGCTGTTGTCTAAACCGTTCTTGCCCAGATTCAAGCCGCCCTCGAGCGCCTTTTCAACGCGCACGTCGAACCATGACTCGATACTCTTACCCAAAAAATCCACCGAAACAGCATAGACCAGAACCCCCGGTACGACTGCGATCCCGATAAAAAACAGGGTCAAGCGTAAAGTCAAGCGCGCGCCGAAGATTTTGCGCCTGATCTTTTGGCGCAGCCGCCAAAACTGATACGCCACAAGGCCCGCTAAAGCGATCGCCAAAGAGCCAGTTAGCACTAACACCGCATAATAGTTTGTCGAAAATAGCTCGGTATTCACACTATGGCTGGAAAGCAAATAGAGCAACGCACTCCCGGCTAGAACGCTAATAGAAATAACGTACTTCACCTCGTGCCCTCGCTGGTTTTTTGCTGGCGGGTAGCGATATCCGCCGGGCTGATTACCCAACGATACCAGGCAGAATCCAAGTCCCAGTCTTTATCTGTCAGCGCGTTCACCTGAAGCAGTTTAGGCAGCTGGTCTATATCTAAACGCAGTCGCGCGCCGGCCAGATATGTGCCTTTTTTGGTGAGCAATTCAGGCGCAACCGGTATGGCGCTTTGTCGCTCCAATACACCGAGAGCCTCTTCCAGAGTCGTGAAACTCTGAAACAGAGTTCCATGTGAAATACGATATTGGCGGGTCAGCACGTTGTAGTACAGCTTGGTAATTTGTTCGCTTGCCGCGATTTGTTCATCGAACCAATACCAGCGCGAACGCGTGAGCGAAAACTCGCTGACAAAATAAATCGCGACACCATGCGACAACGCTTGTTCTACGGGGGAGTTCAAATGGATATTGAACTCCGCTTTGAGTTGATAACCCTCTTCTGTCAGCTTGGCCTCGGCTTTATTGACCGAGATACCATCGGCATAAGCCGCCACCGGCAACAAACCCAGCAGCCAAAAAAGACCGATGGCAGCTTTAAGGTACTTTGTGTAGCAGGGCATAAAAGAATCCATCACGCTGCTCATTGGGAAGCAATTGGCCCTGACTGTTGTCAGGCAAAACTATAGGTAGCCTACGCGCGTCGCTATGGTCGACTAAAAACCGGGTGACTAGCTGTTCGTTCTCTTGCTTAAACACCGAACACGTGGCGTATAGCAATTTTCCATCTGGTTTTAGTAACGGCCACAACGCCCGCAATATTTCCAATTGTTGCTGCGCAAAGGAGGCGATGTCTTCACGCCTGCGCAGCCACTTGATATCGGGATGACGACGCACCACCCCTGAACCAGAGCAGGGCACATCGGCAAGAACACGATCAAACATCTTACCGTTCCACCAAGAACGTGGCTTTGCCGCATCGCCTACCAATAACTGCGCGTTTAACTCCAGCCGCTGTAGATTTTCGGCCACACGGTGTAAACGTTTCGCGTCTTTATCGATCGCCACCATTTCTACTTCTGCCGCCTCCAAGATGTGTGCGGTCTTGCCGCCCGGTGCCGCACAGGCATCCAGCACCCGCATACCCTGATGAACGTCCAGTAAAGCAGCAGCATATTGTGCGCCCGCATCCTGCACCGAGACCCAGCAGGAAAAAAAACCGGGCAACTTGTCGACGTTAACAGGTTTTTCCAAATGCAGCGCATCCGGCGCGATGACTGTCACCGACATTCCTTGCTCGGCTAGCAGCACCTGATAATCGGCGGTTGAGCCCCAACGTCGATTCACTCGCAACGTCATAGGAGGATGGAGGTTGCCCGCTTCCAGTATCGCCGTACCCAATACTCCATATTGCGCATTCAATTCGGTTATCCACCACAAGGGGTAGTTAAATTTGGCTTCCCGACTGCTCGCAACTTGTTCTAACAACTCGGCCTGTTGCCGCAAAAAATTCCGCAAAATGGCATTCACCAGCCCGCCCACCTGGGGCTGCAACGTTCGTGCGGCGCTCACCGCCTGATCCACAACGGTATGCTGGGTCGCTTTGCTATATTGCAATTGATAGAGCGCGACCAACAGCAAATATCCAACGCGCTCATCCTCTAATCGCTTGTGCAGCAACAATTCCAACACGGCTTTCAGTTGGCCATAAAAGCGCAGCGTGCCATAGCTCAAGTCTTGAATGGCACCTCGCTCTGCTGCTTGCCACGCCGGTTTCATGTTCAGCGTTTCGTCCAAGACTTGATTCAAGTTGCGCCCGTTCGCCAGTACTTGACTGATGGTTTGACTGGCGGCGAGCTGTACTTTTTGCATATTAGTTTACCGACAACACGGTGCCGACTTTTATCGGCACCGCTTGTAAAAATTGCGCGGTAAACTGCGCCTTACCACCAGGTTTTTGCAATATTTCCAAGCGCACCGCTCCGCTCCCACACGCAACCGTAACACCGAGCCTATCGACCGCCAAGACTTGTCCTGGCAACCCCAGACCCTCCTGCAAGCTCGCCTGCCAAACTTTTATATTCAACCGATCATAGTTGAAATTGCACAGTGGAAAAGGATTGAATGCACGTATCGTCCGTTCTATCGCTGACGCATCCAGTCGCCAATTGATTTTCGCCTCACTCTTAAGCAATTTGGCGGCATAACATGCTGCGTCATTATCTTGCGCGACAGCAGCAAGCCCGTTCGGCAATTGCCGCAGCACCTCCAAAATACTGTCCGCACCAATTACTGCCAGCTTGGCATGCAGCGATTGTGCGGTTTCGCCTGCTGCGATAGGGCATATCTCACGCAACAACATCGCCCCCGTGTCCAAGCCTTCATCCATTTGCATGATAGTGATGCCGGTCTCGGTATCACCCGCTTGAATCGCGCGCTGTATCGGCGCCGCGCCGCGCCATCGAGGCAACAACGAAGCATGGATATTCAGGCAGCCATAGCGTGGCATATCCAGAACCGCTTTGGGCAAAATCAAACCATAAGCCGCGACCACCATGACATCGGCATTCAAGCCGGCAATTGCATCCTGGGTTTCTTTGGCTTTGAGTGTGTTCGGCTGCAATATTTCTATGCCTTTTTGCAAGGCCAGTTTTTTCACCGGGCTCGCAGCCAACTGCATGCCTCGTCCGGCAGGTCTGTCCGGTTGTGTCAATACGGCCAGAACCGAATGCTCGGCAAGAATGGCCTCGAGCGCACTTGCCGCGAATTGCGGAGTCCCAGCAAAAATGATTTTCATACGCGTTTTTATTTACAATGTTTCACGTTGCTGTTTTTTTATTTTTGCCCGAATCCGGGTTTGCTTGAGTTGCGACAAATACTCTACAAACACCTTGCCACGCAAATGATCTATTTCATGTTGTATGCAAACAGCTAAAAACCCATCCGCTTCTAACGTGAATAACTCCCCTTGTTCATTGAGCGCTTGCACCGTGATTTTTTCACTGCGCGTCACGTTTTCGTAAATACCAGGAACTGACAAGCAACCCTCTTCACATTCTTCCGTTCCGCTACTGGCAATAATTTTTGGGTTAATGAACACCGTGAGTTGGTTGCGCTCCTCGGAAATATCGGACACAAAAATTTGTTCATGTACATCCACTTGGGTTGCTGCCAATCCGACACCAGGTGCGGCATACATAGTTTCTGCCATGTCCTTTATCAGTTTACGTGTTGTTTCTGTCACTTGTGCGACGGGCTTGGCGATTTTATGCAAACGCTCATCGGGGTAGTGTAATATTTTTAAGAGGGCCATACGAATTCCATAAATGCTTGCTAATTTAGATAACTAGATGCAGAATTTAATGGGACGCGAGAACTTTGTGTTCCCTTTTTAGACTCTGCTGGAGTTCCCTATGCGTAAGATTATATCGCTGATTTGCTTTTTACTCCCTGTCTTGGCCTATGCCGATGTCGTTCAGATTCGACCGGACGCGCCCGATCGTCACATTGTCGTTAAGGGGGATACCCTATGGGATATCTCCGTGATGTTTTTCAAAGACCCCTGGAAATGGCCAAACATTTGGAATCTCAACAAAGACACGATTAAAGATCCTCACTGGATTTATCCGGGCGATGTGGTTGTTTTAGATAGAGTCTCGGGCTCATTGTCTATCAATGGCATCACACCACCAACAGAGACTGACAAATTAGACCGGGTTTCTCCCCGTATCCGTTATGGGATAAGTCAACATGACGCGATTCCAAGCATCCCATTCAAAGATATACGCGCATTTTTGTCCCAACCTTTGGTGGTAGATGATGAAGCTTTAGCTGCCGCACCCAAACTGATTGCATTACAAGAGGGCCGGGTTATCCTTGGCGATCATCAGCTTGGTTATGTAACTCAATTACCACCAGACCAAGGTAACAAATGGCAGGTTTATCGTCCCGGCAAGGTGTTCGTCGATCCCGATACGGGTGAGAATCTTGGTCGCGAGGCCGTATATTTGGGCGATGTTGAGGTCACGCAATTCGCTGATGTCAGCACTGTATTGGCCACAAAAACGAAGCAAGAAATCAACAAGGGTGATCGTTTGGCTGTCTCAGTCACCGAAGCAGCTGACAATTATCTACCCCGTGCGCCAGCCGGCAACATTAAAGCCAGCATTATCTCGGTTTATGGTGGCGTCACCCAAGCAGGAAAGAGTTCTGTTGTTACCTTGAATAAAGGGGCGCGCGACGGAGTAGAAAATGGTTACGTATTGGCCTTGTATAGTAAGGGTAGAAACACTAAAGACCGTGGCGAATCCTACACCCTGCCGGACGAGCGGTATGGCTTAGTGTTTGTGTTCCGCGTATTTAACAAAGTATCTTATGCCTTAATCATGCAAGCCAAACTTCCTGTTCAACTTCTGGATTACGCGCAAACTCCTTAGTCATGCCTGATGGAACGACTGGCCATTCGAACACGCAGCCCAAAGACTGCAACCAAGTCGCTGGTTCTGTTGATGGCTCGCTCAAGGCTTGGCTTGCTCTGAGCTTGATTCAGGGCTTAGGTGGTGCGGGGGCTCGCCGCTTACTTAAAGAACTTGGTTCACCTGATGCAATTTTCGCTGCGTCATCACTCTCACTCAAGGCATTAACCCAGCCTGCCGTTGCCGCCGCTATTAATCTGGGTATCCCTGAAGATTTCATCGCTCCTGTTTTTGATTGGCTTGAAGATAGCAACAATCATGTCGTCACCCTCGCCGACGGCGACTACCCTCAATCTTTGCTAAATATCAGCGATCCACCTTTGTTGCTCTATGTTAAAGGTCGGCTAGATTTACTCAATCAGCCATCACTTGCTATCGTAGGCAGTCGCCATGCCACACCTCAAGGCATCAAAAACGCAGAGGCTTTTTCTGAATCACTCAGCCATCAGGGATTATGCATCATTAGCGGGATGGCTCACGGCATTGATGCAGCAGCTCATCGCGGGGGATTGAAGGCGCGTGGCGGTAGTATCGCCGTGGTAGGGACGGGCCTGGATAAAGTATATCCGGCTGCAAATCGTGATTTAGCTCATGCATTAGCTCATCAGGGCGTATTGATTTCTGAATTTCCTTTGGGTACGCCCCCACTCGCCCCTAACTTTCCACGCCGCAACCGTATCATCAGCGGGTTGGGTCTTGGATGTTTGGTTGTGGAAGCCTCGTTACAGAGCGGCTCGCTCATCACCGCGCGCCTAGCGATGGAGCAGGGCAGAGATGTGTTCGCTATTCCTGGATCCATACATTCGCCGCAAAGTAAGGGCTGCCACTCGCTTATCAAGCAAGGTGCCAAGTTGGTCGAAACGGCACAAGATGTGCTTGAGGAGTTAGGCGGATTGTTATCGGCCATTGCTCAACCAGCTGGTGTAACAACCAATAACAATCCGGTTTTATTAGAACATTTAGGCTGTGATCCTATCGATATAGACACATTGAGCACTCGTAGTGGCTTGACGGTCAGCGAGCTATCCGCCATGCTACTGACGCTTGAGCTAGATGGGCTGGTTAGCAAGCTACCCGGTGGTTTATATCAACGACTTCATTAATGACACAACAATCCATGTTTGAAATTTTGATGTACTTATTTGAAAGTTACTTCGATGCGGGGAGTTACCCCGAACCGGACAAACTCTCGCGCAAGCTTACTGCCGCAGGCTTTGAAGGTGACGAAATTACCGAGGCATTGTCATGGCTATCGGCCTTACAGCAACAGAGCCCTGACAGTTATCCTGTTAATTTGGAGCATAGCGGCATACGCCACTTTGCCTCTCTCGAACTGGAATCGGTCAGTTTCGAAGCGCGCCAGTTTTTGGTTTTTACACACCAGCAACAAATGATTTCTGCTGTTGAACGCGAAATAATTATGGATCGAGCGGTTGCTTTACGGCAAAAAAACTTGGGGTTAGACAAGCTCAAACTCATCATGTTGATGGTTTTATGGAATCGCCATAAGGAACTTGATGCGCTACTCATCGAAGAATTACTCACCCCGCTGTACTCCAAGCAAATACATTAAACGGCTCGCATGGCAACCAACCTCCTCATTGTAGAATCCCCGGCTAAAGCCAAAACCCTCAAAAAATACTTGGGCAAAGACTATGAAGTCCTTGCCTCATATGGTCACGTGCGCGACCTTGTACCAAAATCTGGCGCGGTTGATACCGAGAACGATTTTGCTATGAGCTACGAAATCATCGCGCGCAACAGCAAGCATGTCGATGCGATTGCAAAAGCCGCTGCACTGGCCGACAACATCTTGCTCGCACCCGATCCTGACCGAGAGGGGGAAGCCATTGCATGGCATATTTCTGAGTTGCTCAAATCGAAACGCGCGCTCAAAAACAAGAACATGAAGCGTGTGGTGTTCTATGAGATTACCCAGTCTGCCGTTAGGGAGGCGGTCGCTCATCCCCGTGAGATTGCAATGCCGCTGGTCAATGCACAGCAAGCTCGACGGGCACTCGACTATCTGGTCGGCTTTAACTTATCGCCATTATTGTGGCGCAAGATACGACCCGGCCTATCGGCGGGTCGAGTACAAAGTCCTGCATTACGCATGATTGTTGAACGAGAGCTCGAAATCGAAGCGTTCAAAAGTCAAGAATATTGGACCGTTCACTTGGATAGCCAAAAAAACCACATCGCTTTCTCTGCTAAATTATTCCAATATCAGGGTAACAAGCTTGAACAGTTGAGTATCGGCAACCAAAAAGAATATGATGCCATATACGCCAAGCTAAACGGTGCCAAGCTACCACCCAAGGTGGTACGCATCGAAAAAAAAGCTAAACAACGTTATGCGGCAGCACCTTTTACAACTTCGACCCTGCAGCAGGAAGCGGTGCGCAAGCTCTGTATGACCTCGGACCGAGCGATGCGCACCGCTCAATCTTTGTAC
>VFSW01004991.1_pt1 | contig 19754 bp, 17 predicted proteins | sample 5358111 | NCBI WGS metagenome assembly VFSW01 (sample SAMN11554181, study PRJNA540505) | mine drainage metagenome | isolation source: sediment from site ElyBrook_90M | place: USA: Ely Copper Mine, Vershire, VT | collected 2017 | reverse complement strand
AAACCTACATGCGCATCATCGTGCGCAACCGCACCTTGACGGGGGCACCCGAGTGAAGATCGACCTCAAGGAGATTACGGTTCGGCAGGTTGCCGAGGGCTATGTCGACAGCGCCGAGGAGGGGGTCGTCGGCTACGGCGGGCGACTCGACATCCGCCCCAAGTACCAGCGCGAGTTCGTTTACGACGAGAAGAAGCGAAACGCCGTCATCGAGACCATCCGCAAGAGCTTCCCGCTGAACGTCATGTACTGGGTCGTCACCGAGCAGGACACCTACGAGGTGATGGACGGCCAGCAGAGGACTATCTCCTTCTGCCAGTACGTCAACGGTGACTTCTCCATCCCCGTCGATGGTCACCCGATGGCGTTCCACAACCTGCCGAAGACACTACAGGACCAGATTCTCGATTACACCCTGATGGTCTATTTCTGCTCTGGCAGCGACCAAGAGAAGCTGGACTGGTTCCGCATTATTAACATCGCGGGTGAACGCCTCACCGAGCAGGAGCTACGCAACGCCGTCTACACCGGCCCGTGGCTCACGCACGCCAAGACGATTTTCTCCAAGACGAACTGCGCGGCGTACTTGCTCGCCAACAAATACGTGAACGGCTCGCCGATCCGCCAGGAATACCTGGAGACCGCGATCTCGTGGCTGTCAGACGGCAAGATCGAGCAGTACATGTCGGCCCACCAGCACGATCCGAACGCGAACGAGCTGTGGTCCTACTTCCAAGCCGTCATCGCTTGGGTGCAGTTGACCTTCACCACTTACCGCAGTGAGATGAAGGGGATCGATTGGGGGCAGGTCTACAACCAGTTCAAGGACGGCTTGTACGACACCGCCAAGCTCGAAGACGAGATCAAGGCGCTGATGATTGACGATGACGTCACTCGGAAGAAGGGCATCTACTCGTACGTCCTGACGAGAGACGAGAAGCACCTTGCCATCCGCGCCTTCACGCCAGCAATGCGACGCGCGGCCTACGAGCGACAGGGCGGCATGTGTCCACAGTGCGATAAGAAGCACTACGAGATCGATGAAATGGAAGCCGACCACATCACCCCCTGGTCGAAGGGCGGAAAGACCAATGCGGACAACTGCCAGATGCTGTGCCTGGAGCACAACCGGCGCAAAGGCGCCATCTAGGCAGAACGGCCTCTCACCGCATCGGCAGAAGATCGAACCCTTCCCACGTCGTCCCGTCCGGCTCAGCCCATCCTTCGTCGGCCAGGGTCGCCAAGAGACCTTGCGGCCCGTGGGTGTCGCCGATCACCATGGTTCAGGTCGTCGATCGCCAGCGCTGCCACGCCGAGAACGTCCCCTCGCACTCGGCGGTCGTCGCCCGCTCAATCAGGGTTGCGAGGAGGACATCATCGACACATTTGCGATCGCATTGCCGAGATCCGCTTGCCGATCCGAAAGGACGTCGCCGTGCGAGCCAACATCGTCACCCGCAGCAAGACCGTAATTGACGAGCGAGCCCGGCTCCGCCAGGAGGCGCACGACATCACGAGACTTGTGACGGGCGTGGTTTCTGAAGAGGCGGAGCACTCGCCGAGGTTCTTTAGGGCGTAAGCTTGAGGGACTTCACCAAACATCCGGGGGGATCTATATGCCCGTCATTCGCCAGGCGTCGTTTCGCCATTTCCGAGGGTTCGAGGACTTCACGACGCGCCTGCCTGCACACGCGGTTCTTGTGGGGGAACCTGGAGCGGGGCGATCGGATCTCGTCGAGGGACTGATCCGCGTCCTGGACGGCGATTACTGGCGGTCTCGCCGTGGCGACCAACTCGACTTCTACGACCTCGACACGTCTGTGCCTGCCGAGGTCGAGCTGACCATCGGGGAGCTTTCGAAGGCAGCCCAGGACGCGCTTGAATACAACGTCGAGTATTGGGACAAAGAAGACGGCCTCGTCATCGAGGAGTTCGCTGACCCCTCGCAGATGGACGAGGAGCGTCACGAGCCAGTCCTGCGACTCACGTATCGACTGTCCGAGGGCGACGATGGGCGGCTTGACGAAATCGTGTATTGGGCAAAGTCTGGTGCAGACAATCCGCAAGCTGTCCGATCTGCTTCTCGCGAGCACATCCCCTTCCTCTGGCAGCGTGGCTGGAGTTCGCGGCCTCTGGACCTTTCGGGGCGTGGCGATCTGCGGGAATTGATTGACGCTCAGGCGGGGGCGCCGTTCGACGAAGCTATCGAGGCGTTCGTCGCCGCGGTGGGTGATGCAGCCAAGGTCTTCTCCGAACACGAGCGAGTCGGAACGGCGCTGGACGAGCTGATGACAGGGCTGCGCCCGCTGCGACGGTTCGACCCTGAAGCTAGAGCCTCGGATGTTCTCCGGTTCATGCCGGATGGCGGCGCCTCGAGCGGCCTTCTGCGATCACTCGCAGCCGCGGCCACGCTGAAGGATGGGCCTGCCCTTCTGCCGGTCGCACGTCACGGCTCAAGTGTGAGCGCAGCCCTTCGCGGCAGCTTGCTGTTGGCCGGCGCTCGGCAACAGCCCGGCGCGATCGTCGTGATCGACGAGCTTTCGTCTGACCTCGACCCTTCGTTGGCCGGTTACATCGCCCGGCAGCTCCGTCACGACGCAGGGCAACTGATCATGACCACGCATGTCCCAGGCGTTGCGTCAGTCTTCGAGACCGACGAGATCGTGCGGCTTCACTGGAAGAACGGATCTCGCGCCGTCGCGATTGGCCGGCGACCTGTTTCCAAACCCGACCGCATCGCCCAGCGGTACTTTGGCTACCAGATACTCCCAGCTCTGTCAGCAAGCGCTGTCGTCGTGTGCGAAGGTCCAGGAGACAGGATCGCCATTGACGCCCTGATCCAGAAGACCACGGGTATGGCCAGCATCCCATCACTCGACGCGGCGTCCATCGAGGTCATCGAAGCCAACGGGTGTGGCGAGGTTGTCAAGGTCGTGGAGCAAGCGCGTGCGCTGGGCATCTACACGATCGCGCTGTTTGACGACGACAACCCTGCGGGAGCGCCTAACTCCCCGGAAGTCACAGCCACGCTTCCGGTCGCGGACGTTGTCTTGCGCCTCCCTCCGCAGACTGCAATCGAACGGCTGCTGCTCGTAGGCGTACCAGACGCGGAGATAGTTCGGGTGGTCAGCGCCCTGCCAAAGCAGCCGGCAAGGACCGACTGGGAGACCCTCACCGGGGCGGCCCTGGTTGAGACGGTTCGTGTGCTCCTCCATGATGAGAAGGGTCCCCTGCACGCCTCCTTTGTTCGTGAGATCGACTTGACGCTCCTGAGCGCCAACTCGCTCAAGCTTCTGCCCCGCATCCACTCGCTTGCGACCAAACGCACGGAGACGGGCCTGGTGGGTCTTGATGAACCAGCTACCACTCATTGATGCTCAGTCGCGCCTCATTGAGTGTGACGACCCGCTGATCCTCACAACCGGCGGCCCGGGATCGGGCAAGACGCACGCCGCGATGCTGCTCGCCAAGCGGCTGATCGAGGCTGAGCCCGCAGACTCCGGGCGCGTCGTGTTGTTCCTTACCTTCTCGCGCGCGGCAACACGGGAGCTGCTCACGCGGATGCCGACCGTTGTGCCGGCGTCATTGCGCGACCGGCTCGAGATAAACACGTTCCATGGCTACGCCCGCCGCATCCTCGACTCGTATGGGCGCTATGCAGGTCGCGGACTCGAGCCACTCACGATCGCCTCGCGGACCGAGCAGAAGCTAGGGCTGGCGCCGGCTGGGTCGATCATCATGGATCAGCTTGTACCTGAGGCTGTGGCGCTTCTTGAACGCAGCCCCTGGATACTCGAACGCATGAGCGGACGACTCATCGCGGTGATCTCTGATGAGTACCAGGACACCGGCGATCCTCAGGATCGGCTCCTGACGCTGCTGGCCTCGCGGTCGAGATTGCTTTGCCTTGCCGACGGCGACCAGATGATCTACGACTTCTTGCCGGGAGTGAATTCGCGCCGTCTCGTGACGCTGCGAGCCCGTCGGCCTACCGAGATCACACTTGAAGCACGATCTCATCGCGACCCGTCGGGCGTGATCCCGAGGATCGCCCGCGCGATCCACGACCGGCGCTTTGACGACGCGGTCTTCGCCGAAGCGCGGGCCGCCGGTCGTCTGCGTATCCAGACCGACGTAGATCCGCTTTACGAGTCGGTCGTCGCGGAAGTGCGTGAGCTACGCATGACCGGGCACAAGAGCGTTGGCGTGTTCGTGTCGCAGCGCTTCATGGTCGAGGAGCTAGGGCGCGAGTTGTCAGAGGTCGGGATCGCTCATGAGATCGCCGGCCTTGACGATGCCGCAGGCGAGGCCGAGACGGTGATCGCGGCCATGGCCATGTACGCCACCGGACAAGGCGACTGGGATGACGTGTGCGCTCGCATGGCGGTCTTCCTCGCCGCCTCGCAGGCCAAACATCAGGTTCCAACGGTGTGCGAGCGGCTTATCAACAATCGAGAAGAGTTGTCCGTTGCCCTTCAAAACGGCCTAGATGCTCTCAAGCGCGATCTCGAAGGTCTTGATGGTCAGCCCATCAACGGGCTCTTTGAGAAGGCCGACGGTTTCATGTTGCGCTTCACCTGGGGCAAACGACTGTGGAGCATCGGGAGTCGTGATCTAGCCGGCCAGGCAGCCGCGATCGTTCGTGAGCCTCTCAGCCCAGAGCGAGCCCAACTGCTCGACGCGATCGCCCGACGACGGCATGGCGATAGCTCTCTCGACGAGATACTCGCGCAACCGCTTCCGGTGCGCCTCATGACCACATTCCAGGCCAAGGGCCGTGAGATGGACGCCATCGTTCTGGTCCATCACCCTGAGGACATCATGAAGAACAACGAGCACGAGAAGCTCTCGCGGGTCCATTTCGTAGCGCTGTCACGGGCCCGCCAGACCGTCTCGATAATGCTCTGCCCTAACCCGCAGCTCTTTGTCGCCCCGTATGGCGGGTTGGGCGAGACCTGGTTCTAGGAGCCGAATTGTAGGTCCCAGCCGCACCCGGACTAGAGGACGACTAGATGGACATCTGCTTTGTGGATGACTCGCGACAGGCGACGCCGTGGCGGCCTGGGATGGGGGCGCTAGTTGCCGCGGGCGGCATCATAGTGCCGGGCGACGCGGTGAAGGCCCTCGAGACTGGGCTCAACGAGGCGTGTGCCGCCGTGGGGTTCCCGGCTGGCGAGGAGTTCAAGTGGCATCCTCCCAAGAATTCTTGGATGGCCCAAGGGCTCAAGGAGAAGGCTCGCGAAGACTTCTTCCTTGACGTGATTGACCGCATGGCTCAAGCCAAAGCCAGGGCCGTCGTGATGATCGAGGACGAAACACGAAAGCCGGCGATCGCGAAATCTAAGACCGCGGCGGACGACGTGACCGCTCTGCTGCTTGAACGCATCAACGGGGAGCTTGCGCGTCGAGGAACTCACGGGGTGATCGTGGTCGATCGCCCTGGTGGCAACCGACCACAGGAAGATGAATTCCTGGCGGCCAGTCTGGACTTGCTCGCGAACGGCACCGACTTTGTGCAGTTCGACCATGTCGCCCTGAACGTTCTCTCGACCGACTCGAAGATGGTCCGCTGCCTCCAGGCCGCAGACCTCATAACTTCCGCGGTGACCGCCTTTGTCGCCGGCGAGGGGACCTTCTCGCCTCCGCTCTTTGCCTCCATCAAGCAACTATTCCCAGTCGATTACGACCGGATCGGAGGGCTCGGCCTCAAGATCCACCCGGACTTCATCTACGGCAATCTCTACCACTGGCTTCTCGGCGACTCGCACTTTGTCCGCTATCAGAACGGGTTCCCTCTGCCGTTCAAATCCCGTCCTTACGCGACCGATCCGTTGATCCCGTAGGAACAGTTAGCCGGATTTGGCCTCGAACCTTGACCGGACAACACTCGCCCACAAGATCTTCCAACGGGCCGTTGGCCCTTTGTACTCTTGGGCGGCGCGATGAAGATCACAACCACGACAACATTGCCTGCGAACATGCCTACGCCAGCGGAACTTGCGGAGAGGCGAGTTCGGGCGAACGCAGCGGGCTTAGCGGAGCGTTATGCAGGCTTCATCTGCCCGGATCATGGGACCTCGCCCGAAGTTGTAGTCGAGGACCCCACCGAAAACCGGCATATGGTGGTGGAGTTGCGCTTCTGCTGCCCCCGCCTCAAGAGCATGATCTTGCATCAGCCGGAAGACGACCCAAACGAGAGCTACTCGGAGTAGCTGCCTCGACGACTCAGGGCGTTCGCTCGAGTACGACGTGCTCTCCCTTGAGATCGACGTGACTTGCGCTCCAACCGACGTCCTTTATTGCCCGGACGACCGCGCTGCCCGCATAGCCGCTCCAATGGGCTGCATGGTTCCGAGAGGACGGCGGCAAGGGGAACCCCAGGACCTCCTCGATATCGCCGAACGACACCTCGATGCGATCGCGCTTTTCTTCCAATAGCAAGGTTGAGAGGGCCGCGTACTTGTTGTGACCGAGCCCGACGGGCTCGGGCCACGCTGCCTCCCTGCTCTGAGGTTGGGCCGTCTCTACGGGAAGTCCTTCCGCCAGGTCGCGGAGCCCGTCGGCAGATGTGAGCGCCTCTATCTGTTCCTCGTCCCAGATCTCCACGCGGGCGGCATGGCGAGCGACCATGAGTCGAGCGAACGCTCGAATGCCTTCAACCTTGGCGCCTTCGCCCGCGAGCACGATGACCCCCGAGCGCCGGCTGGAGGTCCATCAGATTCATGAGATCGCCCTTGAGGTGCTTGCGGGTCCGCCAGCTCGACTCGATCTCGAATCCAACGAGCGGCAGACGGACTGGGAAGCTCTCGGGCCCGTCCCAGAGCCAGACGACATCGATGCGACCGCCTGGCACCGGGTACTCGCGCTCCACCCCAAGTCCCAGAGCCCTGCCCGCCCCGGCTAGTGCGGCGGTCAGACGATCATTACGTTGAGGGCCCCGCTCTTCGTCCATGGCGCGAACGATACGTCAGCCCATGGAGCCGTTGCTTGCCCGAGCACAAAGAGAAGCGCCCAGCCGAGGGGGTGGCCGGGCGCTTCAATGGGATTTGCTCGGCAAGTCTAGCGAGAGCTTGACCGCCCTGACGGCTAGCGCTTGCCCACTCGACGTGCGCGCGGATCCGGTAGGAAGCCGAAGGTCTGCAGCCGATAGGTGACGGCCTGGTGCGACGCTTCGAATAACTCCGAGAGGTGGTCAGTCAGGCCGCGTGCCTCAGAACTCGTCCGGGCCAACGGAAGGAATGTCGGGCCATACGCATCGAGGGTCGCGATCGTGTCGGCCACAAACAGCGCCCTCGGCATCAAGAATGCGGCCATGCCCATGTTGGCTTGGACTTCGCGCCAATCGCGCGCTTCCTCGCCAGCTTCAAGCTCGGCACGCATACAACGGACCGCGGGTAGTCCCGGCGTCCTGGCGCCTGTTGCGTATAGACGAGAGTGCAGCGCGATGTGCGCGGCCTCGTGCGCGATCGTCGCCCGCCACCGGCCTCTTAGCCCCAGAGATGCCCCATCGGCCAAGGCCAGCTCGCTCAGGGCACGGCTGACCACGACGTGCGGTGGCGTGCGGAAAACGGTGAAGCCCAAGATCGACTCGTCGAGATCCGCAAAGTAGTCAGTCGATGCGCCCTGATGGGTCTCGACCAGGGACTCGACGTCGATGCGGCCCGGCGCATCCGGCCAAAGACCTGCGGCGGCGAGAGTGTCGGCTGCGATCTGCTCGATTTCGTCGAAGTCGTACCAGATCCTTCGGACCCCCCGCCCGTCCGGGATCGTCTTCATTTCGATTGATCGTCCTGTAATTCGGGGGTGTCTCGGATTAGGCGGCGGATGACTTCCGGACTCACATTGCGGTCGGACATGCGGCGAAAGAGGACGCCGGCCTCGGGCGTCTTGCGCATGTAGCGATCCGCGTCCCCTCCGAACTTGCCGGCGGCGGTCATGAGGTCGTCGAAGTTGAGATCGAGTTCGCGTGCCAGATCCGCCATCACAGTCTCAGACGGAATGCGACGCTCGTTCTCAATGTCGCTTAAGTACGAAGGTGTCTTGCCCATCTTGGTTGCCAATGCCCGTAAAGTGATCCTCTTACGAGCTCGGCCTACGCGCACCTGCTCTCCGACAGTCCCAATCTCACCGTTCGCCATGTACGCCTCCTTTGCGTATCTTGTACCATATCTCGGCGTACAGCGCGACGGCCAGTAGCCCTGTCGTCGCCTGGCGGATTATCAGGTAGCCATGAACTCCAATTGGAAGTACTTATCCATTGTGAAGGGTCGCGAGGGCGAGTACCGAGGACTCCTCGACCTCGATCCCGAAGTCCTCGCCGACATCACGCCGTTGATCAACCTGCAGCCCGGCGAGCCCAAAGAGGACGAGGCCGATCCGGTGGCGGGCGGTTTCTGGCCGAGCGACGAAGGAACCAAGGTCGCAGGCTCCCTCAATGATGTCCTGCTTTCGGACATCCATGCTCGCTGGCCGAGCGGTCATCCACTTCTGCTCGACGGCTTGTGGCTCAAGGATCCTGCATCCATTGGGACGGTGATCGACTCGGCCCGGGCGGCGGGCTTTGTGCCGCTGCCGGTAACCGGCCTGGATCGCGCGGATACCTACCAGGATCTCGTGGCTCAGGCTATCCGTCTCGATCGACAGGGCACGGTCCTGCGCCTGGGTCGCGCCGATTTTCGACCCGTCCGTGACGACCTCGCCGACCGGGTGCCGGCACTTCTCGAGCGCCTCGGGCTCAAACCAGCAGAAGTCGATCTCATCATCGATCTCGGCGAGATCGATCGGCTCCGTTGGGAGTCAGATGAGCTGACGTTTGAAGCGATGTGCGAGGCTGCTCTGAGCGTTGGTGATTGGCGCAACTTCGCAGTCGCGGGATCGAGCCAGCCGGGCAAGAACCATCCCAAATTCATCGACAACGGCATTGAGCTCTTCCCGCGGCTTGAGCAGTGGATCTACCAGAAAGCCCAAATGCGGGGGTGCATCACTCGTTTGCCGATCTTTGGCGACTACGGCACGTCTCACCCCGAACCTATTGAGGCGATGCCGAGCAAGAACATTCAGATCATCCCTCAGCTTCGCTATGCCACGGCCGATGGCTGGCTGATGGTCCGCGGTCTGAACACCACCGACAATGGCTGGGAGCACCTGCAGGCTCTTTGTCAGAAGCTCACCGAGCGGCCCGAGTGGTGCAAAGGCTCGTTTAGTGAAGGAGACCGCTGGATCGAGCGAGTCGCCAACGGCGAGCTGGTCAAAGGCAAGCCGATCAAGGGCAACTACACGACCTGGAAGGAAGTCAGCCAGGCGCACCATCTGACCTTTGTCAGCAGGCAGCTAGCCAGCCAGAGCGCTGCCTAAGCGACTCGCACACCAACGCGCGCAGCTCGGCCTCGGGCACGCGTTCCACAAGTTCGCGCCAAAGCTGGAGCCGCGGGGCTCGGGATGCACGACCGGTCCGCTCGCGTAGCGCAGTCGCTACCTCGTCGCGCCACAGCAGGCGTGCCATAGCGAGCGGGTCTCGACTCGGATTTGGCGCCGGCGCGCGCAAAGTCGTTAGCTGGCCACGATCGCCATCAACGACCGCGATGCCCCACCAGGACGGCAGAAGCGCCGTCGCCTTATCGATGTGCCGCGGAGCCGCTACCAGTGTCAGCCGACCAAAGACCGCGCCGTAGAGATCGACCTGCCCAGGCAGACGGGTCAGGCCATCGCGATCGGCCTTGATCTCGTATCCCTCAAGATCGTGCCCAATCGCCGCTAGGTCGATGCGGCCGGCGCCATGAGTGACGCCCATCTCCGCAACGAGGCGCGCCGCGGGCGTGATGCGCCCAATCTCGCTCGCCAGCAGAACCCGAATGGCGATCGGGTCCTCAAGCAGGCCAAGCTCGAGCTGGCCAGGTGCGCGTCTGGATCTTGGTGTGATCACGTAACAAGTCTAGACGACGGTCGGCCCAAGCTCATACACATCAACAGGCCGACACACCGAAGGCAAATGTGGCACGGCATTCTTGACACGCTGTCAACAACGCTCGTCTCTGCTCCGCCATGATCGAATGGTACGCACGATGGTACGCAGATTCCATTGACTCAGGGGGGGCAGTCCGGCACGCTACTGGCCATGCTCATCAAGCGACGAGCCCCCGAGCAACAGGCGCAGCAGACGGAGTTCCTTCGAGCGTTCGAGATTCCGCCGGTCAACCTCGACCTCCTGCGGTCGGACGAGCGGGACGCGGCGATCGCGGCGACACGCGAGTTGTACGACTCGATCCCCGGACCGTTCCAGATCCTGTCGGTGCCGATCGAGCGGAGCCCGTCCGAACACCTTGACTGGCTCTCTCCGGTCCCAGGCGCGCCGCGTAAGTTCCTGACGGCATACGCGGGCCTGTATCGCGACCTTGCGGCGAAGCTGGCTCGTCCGCCGCGGCGATGCCTGATCGTTCTTTCGGGCGTCAGCGAGACGACGGTCGCCAGAGTCGCGGAGCTCGTGCGCCGTACGGCCGAAGAGCACGGGATCCGGCTGCGTCCAGTCTCCGAGGACGAACTCGGCCAGGCGGCATCGCTGCTCGCGGGCGAAGGCTCCGAGTACCACGTCGGCGCCAGCGTTGTCGAAGGCCCCGAGGCGCTCACGCTCGTCGCGCTCGGTCGCCGCTGGCCGGCCCAGATCGAGCCCGGATGGACGGCGCCGGTGCTTGCGCTTTCGGGCGTCGACGCGATCTCGATGCGGGTGCGGCCGCTGTCACGCGCTGAAGCGATGAGCTTCTTGACGGTGCGTCTGCGCCAGGTGCGGGCTGCCGAGCGTCTCGCTTCCGAGCGGGGCGAGCTCAGCGACGTCGAGCGCGAACGCGTCCTGCAAACGAGCACGAGCGGGCGACGGACCGTCCACGCCGGAGCCGGCCGCGTCTACCTGGTCGACACGGTCCTCCTGGTACGTGCTCCCGATCTTGCGACCCTAGCCGAGCGCCTGGACATGCTGCGTCTGGAGATGCGCAGCCTCGGCTTTGAGCCCGAGGTGGCTACGTTCCGTCTCGCCGATGCCTGGCACGGCGTCGTCCCCGGCTCGAATCCGGCGCCGGTCGCCGAACGGAACCTCGATAGCGCGAGCCTCGCGGCGAGCCTTCTCCATGTCGCGGGCGATCTGTACGAGCCCTCGGGTCATTTGTACGGCCGGGCCCGCACGACCGGAGCGCCAATCGTGCTCGACCGATTCGCCCGGCCCTCGCACAACGCCATCGTTCTCGGCCAGACCGGCACCGGCAAGACGATGGCCACGGGCGCCGAGATCGTCCGCTGCATGCTCCAGGGCATACGGGTCCTCGCGGTCGACCCGCTCGGCGACTATCGGCGCCTGACCGCCGAACTCGGCGGCCTCTACATCGAGCCTGGATCGGGCGAGACCGGCTTGAACCCGCTGGCGCTCACAGGCTCGCGAACCGCGGGCGCGCTGACGGCCAAGCTCCAGATTCTCGTGTCGCTCGTCGCGGCCATGGTCGGCAACCTCTCGCGCGACGAACGACCGGTGCTCGATATTGCCCTGCGGCGCGTGTACGAACTCGTCGGGATCACGGCGGATCCAGCCACCCACGACGAAGCGCCGCCGACGCTCGAGGGCCTGCTCGAAGTACTTCGGGCGACGCCCGGAGGCGCATCGATTGCGACCCGCCTGGAGCGTTGGGCGGTCGGGTCCCTTGCCCTAGTCTTCGCCGGGCGGGCGCCGTCCCTGCGCGATCAGCAGCTCGTCGTTGTCGGACTTGCCTCCCTCGGTGATCCCGAGGTGCGATCGGTCGCCCAGCTTGCCGCGCTGGCGATGCTCTGGGACGCAGTCCGGATCGATCTGGCCCGCAAGCTCATTGTGGTCGATGAGGCCTGGAAGGTGATGCGCCAGCCCGCGGGCGCGGCGTTCATCGAGGAGCTGGCACGATCTGCCCGCCACTATCACGCAGGGTTACAGCTGGCCACTCAGGACATCGTCGAGTTCCTTCGATCTGACTACGGCGAACCGATCGTCAAGCAGTGCGACATCCGGATCCTCCTAGGCCAGACGCCCGAAGGTGCCGACGCGCTCGCGCGCTACTTCGATCTGACGCCGGCCGAACGGCGCTCCCTCATCCACGCCCGCCCAGGCGAGGGCCTCCTGTTCGTCGGGCGAAGCCACGTCGCCTATGAGGCGGTGGTGAGCCGCCGTGAATACGCCGCGCTCACGAGTCGGCCGTCGGACCTGCTGGACCAAGAGAGCCAGAGGTTCGAGCCGCCCGATCGACCATGACCGGCCGGTTTGGCCTCGGCTGCCTGGTCGGCTGCGCCGGGCCGCTAATCGCCTTCATCATCCTGTGCGGCGGGGTCGGGATCCTCGCGGGCTCCTGCGCCATCGCCGCCGAACAGGTGGTCCCGGCGCCGGCGTCCATCAGTGGCATCCCGCCCGCGTACCTCGTCCTCTACGAGCAGGCGGGTCAGCGCTTCGGGCTGCAATGGCAGATCCTCGCGGGCATCGGGTACATCGAGACCCACCACGGCCGCCTCGACGCAGACTGCAGCCCGAATTACGCCGGCGCCCGCGGGCCGATGCAGTTCGAGCCGGCCACGTTCGTCGAAGCGGCCCGACTTGCCGGCATCGCCAACCCGAACATCTGTGACCCGGCTGACGCCATTCCCGCGGCCGCGGCGCTGCTGGCGCATGACGGCGCTCCTGGGAACTGGCAGCGGGCGCTCCTGGCCTACAACCCGAACCCGGCGTATCCCGACGAGGTCATGACCTGGGCGAACCGCTACGCCGTGGCGGTCGAAGTCGTCTGGCCGCTGGACGGCAAGATCACCCAGGGCTTTGGACCTACCTCGCTCACGCTCGAGGGACCGCTGGTCTACCAGGGCAAGTACTACCCGCACTTCCATTCCGGCCTCGACATCGCCGCGCCCATTGGCACGCCGATCCGGGCTGTCGCGGCCGGGAAGGTCGTCTTCGCTGGGCGGAATTCGAGCGGCGCCGTCGTCGTGGAGATCGAGCACCTGCCCAAGGTCATCTCGCTCTACGGCCATCTCGAAGATCCGCCCGCGGTGAAGGTCGGCGATATCGTCGTCACCGGCCAGGTCGTAGGTGACGTCGGAGTGACTGGGGTCACGACGGGGCCGCACCTGCACTTCGCCATTTACGAGGCTGGCGTTCCCATCGATCCGCTGACGGTCCTGCCGCCGAAGGGATGAGACGCGATGGCCGTACCGTTTCCGATTCCGCCGCTCCTGCTTGCCATCATGGGCGGCGCGTTCTTGTTCGTTCTCGCCGGCCTCTCCATCGTTCCGCCATTGGCCACCGGAGTTCGCCAGGGCGGATACGAGCGAGCCGTCCGGCGAGAACTAGTCCGCCTGGAGGTCATCCTGCCGGCGAACGTCGAACTCGACGCCGACGCAACGGCCGAACTGATCCACGCTCTCCACCCGGGGCAGCGCCGCGGCGTCGATCGGTTCCGCGTCGGCTGGCCGCCGATCGAGCTGCGCCTAGCCTGGCGCGGCGGCTCGATGCATTGGCAGATCGACTGTCCCGCGCAGGTCGTCGCCTCGGTAGAGATGGCCGTCCGTTCGGTGCTCGGACGCTGCGAGCTCGAGGAGGTCCGCCTCGACGATCCAATCCCATCCGCCGTCGCAACCGCGCGACTCGCTCGGGCGGCAACTCATTCCCTCCGCCTCGACGCGACGAGCGCCTCGTCGGTGCCGCTGCGTCTGGCGGTCGCGCTCGATCAGGCCGACAGTGGCGTACAGGTAGTGCTTCGCATCCGGCTGATGCCCGGTGCGGCAAACGATCCCGACGAAGAGGGCATCGGGCGGTCGATCGGCGGGTTCCTAGTCTCGACGATCATTGATGCTCTCCTCTTCCGCGAGACGGCCGATACGCGGCCATCGAAGACGGCACCAGCGCGTGCGACCGAATCTCCGACCAGCATGTACAGCGCGACGATTGCTCTCGAAGCCTCCGGTACGAAGCCGGACGTAGCAGCGGCGCTGCTCTGGAAGCTCGTCGGCGCAACCGACGCACTGCGGGCCGGACCCCAGTCGCTCGTGTGGACCGTCGGGAAAGGCTCGAAGCCCGGATCGTCTGCGCTCGCCCTTGGGCCCGAGCTTCTCGGCGCCTTGTGGGCCCTGCCCGACCGGCGCTTTGACGAGTTGGCGCTCGATCGCGAACGATCGCTGCCCGGTTCGCGCCGCGAGCCAGAGGGCGCGTCGGGAATCGCGATTGCAGATGCCCGCCGCGGCCCGCTCGTCCTCTCGACCGACACTCTCGCTCGCCATCTCGCGGTCTTCGGCGCCACGGGTTCGGGCAAGACAACACTCCTGCTCAATCTCGTGCTCGGCTGCGCCCAGGCTGGAGTCGGGGTAAGCGTGATCGACCCTCATGGCGATCTGACCGCCGACATCCTCGGCCGGCTTCCGCAAGGCGGCGGGCCCGCGGTTCATGTCCTTCGCCTGGCCGATCGAGCTCATCCACGCGGCTTCAACTTCCTCGAGCGCCACGGCGACGACGACGCGCAGCTCGTGGCGTCCGAGTTCGTGACACTGCTGGCGGATCTGTGGCCACGCTTCTGCGGCCCCAAGATGCAGCACTACCTCCGCCACGCGTTGTTCGCGGCATTTGCCGATCGCGACCAGCAGACGATCCTCGAGCTGATCCGCATCCTCACCAACGACGCCGCCCGGCAGCGCTACACCGCCCAGCTCTCCGACCCGATGGAGCGGGCCTTCTGGCGCGACGAGTGGCCAGGGCCACGCGAACGCGAGCGCGACCCCTCGATCAAGGCGGTGCTCAACAAGCTCGGCGCCTTCGTGTCCTATGGCTCGATCCGCTCGGTGGTCGGTCAGGGCGACTCCACGATCTCGCCGCGGATGGTGATGGACTCAGGCGACGTCCTCGTTGTCGATCTCTCAGGCGTCGGCGGCGACAACTCGGCGCTCTTCGGTGCGATGCTCATCAGCCGCTTCGCCATCGACGCTGTCGGGCGGCAGGGCCGGCCTGCTGCAGAGCGCCGGCCGCATCTGCTCGTAGTCGACGAGGCTCAGCGCTTCCATACCCAGGCTCTGGAAGGGATCCTCGCCGAAGGCCGCAAGTTCGGCCTCCACGCCGCGCTCGCAGCCCAATCGCTCTCCGCGCTAGGGGAGCGCCTGGGCAGCGCTGTTCGCACGAACGTGGCCTCGGTCGCGCTCCTCGAGCCAGGCCCCGAAGACGTCCGCGACCTGGGTCGCCTGTTCGCCCCGGTCAGCCCCGAGGAGCTCCTCGCGATGCGCCGGTTCGACGTCGTCGTTCGGACGCGCGGCTCCGACGGCACGCCCCTTGTTCGCGGCGGGCGGGTGTCGATGCCCGGACCCGCCGATCCCGAGCGCCTGGCCGCCAACGTCTCCGCGAGCGACGAGCGTGACGCCCCTCGATCGCTCAAGGACGTCGAAGACGAGGTCCCCCGGCGCTCGGGCGGCGACGCGCCCCTGGAGGAGCAGCGTGCCCCCGCGCAGCCGAGTCACTCATCGGGCCCCGCCGACAAGGGCCTGGCCGAAGAGAAGGGGGACTTCGAGTGACGCCCCAAATCCGCGCTGGGGTATGCGCTGGGGTATGCGCTGGGGTATGCGTCAGTTGCCCGCCAAGATCGCCCGAATCGAGCACGAATCGGCTCGTTAGCGGAGGGGAAGATCTTCTATGAGCGCTGCCTTCCGCATGGTCGAGCCCGGCAGCGCTCTCGACATTGACCCTGATCTGCTTGCGATTCGCGACCGCGCCTGTCTTCGCCTCCTCCTGCGCTGCGGCGCATCCACGTCACCTCTAGCTGCCCAACTCGCGTACGCGGACCTACGCCGTGCTCAGGAACGACTGCTCCGCCTGTATCGCGCAGGCTTCCTCGAGCGAACCACACTGCCACGGCGAACGCCCGGCCACGCCGATCTCGCGTATCGCCTCAGCCAGCTCGGTCATCAGCGCCTGGGCACCAGACGCGCGCCATCACCCGCCTCGTACCTCCGCCACACTATCGATACCGTCGCAGCAGTCTGCGCACTGAACCGAACGAGCGATCGCGAGCACCCGCCCGTGCAGCTGTGGCTGACCGACTCTATGAGCGCAAACGTGCTCGGGCAGTTCGTGCGCCCAGACAGCATCACCGTCGTGACTACCGAGGCCGGGTCCGCCGTGCTTGCGATCGAGATGGACGAAGGCACCGAGCACAGGCGAACCATCCGAGCCAAGCTTGCAGCCTACCGACGCCCCCTCGCGATCCGCCCGAACTGGCATCTGCTCGTCGTGGTTCCGGGGCCGATCCGAGCCGCCTGGATGGTGCGGGTGGCCCGCTCGCTCGATCTCGGCTCTCGATCATGGGTCGTGACCCATGGCGATCTCACACGCGACTCGCTTGACACGGTGCTCCGGCCTCTCGATCCGAGCCTGCCGTCCAGGTCGATAAGGTCGCTGCTCCAGCCGCCTCGGCGACTGCTCCCCGCCCCCGTCGGGTCGCGTGCCTGGCTCGAACTCCTCGCGGCAGGCGGTGGCGAGACGGAGGACGGCTCCTTGGCGCCGTAGGCCTCCGGCATGTAACGACTTTGACGACTTTGACGACTCCTGCTACTCTCCGCGCATGAGCAACAGGTTGCCCACCGAAGTCGAAAGGGAACTCGCCGACCTGATGGCCGAACTCGGCCGCGAGTCGCCGGCGCTCGCCGAGCGCATCGGGACCGTTGTCGGCCGGATCGTCGGCCCGGAACCCGACCAGGCGGACTTCATCTCGACCGGGGAGGCCGCCGCGGCGCTGGGCGTCAGCCCAAACACCGTGAAGAAGTGGGTGAGGCTGGGATACATACGCGACTTCTGGACGCTGCCCGGCTCTGGGTACATCAAGATCGCGCGGGCCGAGGTCGCGCGCATCAGGGCCGAGGGCGCGCCCGGCGCCGGGGGGTCTCAGTGAGGAGTCGCCTTCGCCCGCTACTCGTCAACGCAGGCGAGGTCCGTACTGACGCGGCACGGAGGGAGGCGGCCGCGGCCCTAGGCGATCGCGTCCGCCCGAAAGTCAGAGTTGCGGACGTCCTGGATATCGAGCGCTCGGGCCTGTCGAACGAGGCTTACTCGTACGCGCTCCGCTCCCACTTCGACTGGGTCGTCTACGACGCCGAGACCAACCTGGCGGAATTCGCAGTGGAGTTCGATGGGGCCTCCCACGACGACCCGGCCGCCCGGCGGCGGGACGCCACGAAGAACGAGGTCTGCGCCGCCCTCGGCCTGCCGCTCCTCAGGATCGACCGGACGGCCTACCGTCCGACCGCCCGACGGACGGTCATTGGCTACCTCGTCGAATCGTGGGCGGCCTACCGCGGCTTCTGCGAGGGCCAGAAGCGGGGCGACATCCCGGCGGACGAGATCTTCATGCCATGGGCTGTCCTGGATGTCGGCGACGACGGGCAGGTGAGTTTTCGCGATATCAGCGGGTATGCGAGGCGGATGGTCGAGCGGCTGCACGTGTCCGGTCAGGTTACAGAGTGGGGTCCCACAAGCGCGTGCCGGGGCAGTAGTGAGGGGGACCGCGAGCACGCGGAGGGCTTTGCCTGGGTCGGTACGCCAAATGGCCAGCTCGTGGTCGGTCACGCGCGAATCCGGGCGTTCTCCTTCCCGGCCGTCGGCGACTCGGACCTCGCCGAGGACCTGGCGCTCCTCGACCTCGCGGATAGGCTGTCGCGGCTTACGGAGGGCGACCAAGGCGTCCTGGTCGAACCGAAGACGGCCGGCCTTCCCGCCTTGGGTCCTGGGTCGGGTTGGAGTTGGGGAGGCCCGGTGTCAGTCGCCGACATCCCGCCCGGCTGACATTGGCGGGAGAGCTTGCCAACGGGCCTTCGGGCGGAGGGCCGACCGATCTACCCTATGCGGGTGGGCAGTCGCTCTGCACGTGAGGGACCAGTAAGTCCGGAGGGCCTCGCCGAATACCTGCGCGAGCTTCCGGCGGGCCTGCGCGCGTGGCGTTCGGACCGCGACCTGCTCTATGCGACGCTGGGTTGGATCAACACCAAAGCCACGACCGACCTTGTGAAGGGGTTCGTCGAGATGGGCCCCGCTGCCGCGCGGATGACCCACAGCCTTCACAACCAAGCTGGCATCGCAGTCTCCTGGGCGCTGACCCACCTGGGCGCCCGCTCAACGGCGGAGCAGGGCACCGAATCGCTCAAGAGCATGTGGTCGCTCACTCGCGACCACTGGGTCATCAGCAATCTGCTCAGCGAGGTGCACTGTGGCGCGCGTGGCTTCGAGGCGGGAAGCCGGTGTATTCGCCTGCCCTTCGCCGGCGACCCGAGGCTGGACTGCCTGGACCGGTTTCTCAGTGTGATGGACGACAGCCGGGAGTTCGAGGTGCAGGGCAGGCCGAACAACCGCAAGGTCATCGAATACCTCGACTCGGGGGGCCGAAATGGCTCGTGGGGCGAGGCTCCGGTCACCGTGCGCGAGCACTACCGGAGATCCGCCGCCGCGCTGATGGCCCACTACCCGCGCTACCTCCCGGAGGATCTCGATGTGGGCGGCTTCACGATGGGCGAGGCCGCCCTGGCGCTCACCGAGATGCTTGCGCGGGCCCAGTTCTCCACGCAGTGCATCGTCCGCGGCTCGACCTACGTGCCTACGACCATCCCTTCCTGCCACCGAGACCAACTAGTCGCCGGGCTCGCGCGCGACACTGGCGTCGGCATGGGCGCGGTGGACAGCCTCGTGGGGCTGCTGACCGTCGATCTCGACAGGTGCCCTGACCCCTGCCTAACACCGATCGTCCCGGTGGACGAACTGCTAGTGCCCATGTCCGGCCTAATCGCGCCCGGATCGCCGGTGCGCAACCTTACGTCGCTGCTCCAAACAGATCCGGGCAGGTTCGGCCGGGCGGGCAAAGCTATGGGGCAGCTCGGCGTCGAGACGTGCGCCGGAACCCTGGGTCGGGTAGGCGGAGTTCGGATCGCGACCAACACCAACCTCGTGGACGGCGGTGGCCGTTCGCTGGGCGACCTGGACGTGACCCTTGTGGACGCTTCCCGCCGCCTCATGGTCGTGTTCGAGGTGACCTGGCAGATCTGCGCCGACGGCTCGGTGGAGATCGGCCGAGCCGTCCGCAAGACGGCGGACAAGCGTGTCCAGCTTGGCGGGTACCGCGGTCGGTTGGCGGATGGGACCGCGACCGCGGAGTGGCCGTTGGACTGGCCGGATGTGAGCGGGTTCGCCACGCGGTGGTACGTCCTTACGAATGATGTCCTTTCGCTCGACCCGCCCGATGACGAGATCGTCGTGCGGTCCCATCAGATGCTGGCCTGGATGCTCCCCCGCAGCGCCACTCTCCCCGAGCTAATCGCTTTGCTCGATGATCCGCCGATCCCGCCAGGCGAGCTCTCCGAGCTGCAATGGACTTCGCTCAGGTACGGGAAGTACCTCGTTGAATGGGACCAAGTGGTCGTGTAGTCCGACGAGAAGACCCGCTTGCGCGTTGGGGAAGATCGCAGCGTCCGTCGGGTTGACGGATAGCCGACGGCGCGAGGGAGGCTGGCAAGGGGAGCCGTCCCGCATTGCCGTTTCGACTGCCGTTCCGCCAGCATGGCGGCCCCGAAGCTGGCGCGTGGCCATGTCATTTTCTGGGCATTCAGGGATCTGCTCGGGCGCTAACAGTTGAGCCTGTCGCGTCCCACCTCGCGTAGACTGACTGAGCGAACGGTACACAAGTGGCAGCGGCATTTGGGAACGGGAATGGGACGGGGCGGGGCTGAGCGAGGGTATGAGG
>VFSW01004990.1_pt1 | contig 19758 bp, 20 predicted proteins | sample 5358111 | NCBI WGS metagenome assembly VFSW01 (sample SAMN11554181, study PRJNA540505) | mine drainage metagenome | isolation source: sediment from site ElyBrook_90M | place: USA: Ely Copper Mine, Vershire, VT | collected 2017 | reverse complement strand
GGTGCGCCTGGATACGATGTCGGCGGTGGTGCTCGCGGCGGAGCAGGGGGTCGGGATCGCCCTGGTGCCGTCGCGGCTCTGCGCGGACCGGTTCGCGGAGGGCGGCCTGGTGAAATTGTTCGACGCGGAGCTGACCACCAACGAGAGCTACGTGCTGCTGCAGCGGCCCGAGGACGGCGAGCGCGAAGATCTGCAGGAATTGACCCAGTGGATCCTGGGCGTGGCGCGCGGCCTTGGTGCGGCCGCGCATCCTTAAGATGCGTCACCAAGGTGCACGGGAGCCGCGGCGGTGATGCGGCCGGGGGACCTGGCCGGGCCGACGGCCCTGGAGCTGGTGGTGGCGGTGGCCGAGAACGGCGTCATCGGCCGCGCCAACGGGCTGCCGTGGCGGCTGCCGGCGGATCTGAAGCATTTCAAGGCGCTCACCCTCGGCAAGCCCGTGCTCATGGGGCGCAAGACCTACGAGTCGATCGGCAGGGCGTTGCCGGGGCGGACCAACATCGTGCTGACGCGCTCGCGCGCCTTCGCGCCGGCCTATTCGCTGATCGCCTCCGACATGGAGGCGGCGCGCGCGGCCGCGGCCGACGCGCCCACCCTGATGGTCATCGGCGGCGCCGAGATCTACGGGCTGTGCCTGCCGTCGGCTACGCGCATTCACCTGACGCTGGTGCATACCCACGTCGAGGACGGCGATGCCTTCTTCACCGGCTGGCGCGGCGCCGAGTGGCGCGAGTCGCGGCGCACGCGGCGCGAACCCGATGCGGACAACGCCCATGCGATGAGCTTCCTCACGCTGGAGCGGATCGGCGCCTAGGCCGGGGTCTGCGGGGCGAGCGGCGCCAGGTCGCGCCGGACGGCGTGCTCGACGCGCTCGAAGTCGACGTCCTCGAGGGCGGCCGCCCCGCGCGTCGCATCCGCCAGCAGCCGGCTCTGCACGAGTCCGCGCTCGAGCGCGGTGCGGTAGCTGATCTCGTGATGGAACATCACCATGGAGTAGCGCGGTATGAAGCGCTGCGGATGCCGGCGCTCCAGCTCGAGCGCCAGGGCCTGCTGCAGGCGGAATTTCGGGTCGTTCACCCGCGCGCGCATCTCCAGGTAGTTCTCGAGCGCCATGGCGGCGATCGCGTCGGTGTTCGTCTTGCGCGCCGCGAAGAAATCCGCGAACAGCGCCTTCCACGAGGAATGGCGCGCGAGCAGCGCGTCGAACTCGATGCAATCCTCGAAGCAGCAGTTCATCCCCTGGCCGTGGAACGGCACGATCGCGTGCGCCGCGTCCCCGACCAGGGCGGCGGCGGCGCCGCAGTGCCAGGCGGAGCAATACACGGTGCCGAGCGATCCGACCGGATGGGCCCGGAATTCGGCGCCGCGGTCCGGCATCGCATCGACCACATCGGGAAAATTCGCCCGAAGGAAATCCTCGGCGGCGCGCCCCTCGCCCAGCGCGGCGAAACTCACCGGTCCGCGCATCGGCAGGAACAGCGTCGCGGTGAAGCTGCCGTCCTCGTTCGGCAGCGCGATCAGCATGAAATCGCCGCGCGGCCAGATGTGCAGCGCGTCGCGCTCGAGCCGGTGGCCGCCGTGCGCATCCGGCGGGATGGTCAACTCCTTGTAGCCGTGATCGAGCGGCTCCTCGCGCGTCTCGATCAAACCGTCCTCGGTCATGCGGCGGCGCAGCCTCGAGCCGGCGCCGTCGCAGCCGAGCAGCGGGCGCATCGGCACCTCGATGGTGCGGTCCGCGGCAAGGTCGCGCAGGGTGGCGCTGCGCCGCCCGAAATCGGCGTCCTCCAGCCGATGGCGGAAGTGGAGGCTCACGCCGGGCGCACGCGCCGCGACCTGCAGCAGCGCCTGATTGAGCCGGTGGCGCGAGATGGAGTAGATCACCTCCGACGCGCGACGCCCGTAGGGCTGGAACCCGCAGCTGCCGTCGGGCGAGTGGATCATCCGTCCGCGCATCGGCACCAGCCCCGGGGCGATCTGCTCGAACACGCCCGCCGCGCGCAGCGCGTGGATGCCCCGATCGGCGAGCGCGAGGTTGATGGAGCGGCCCGATTCGCCGCGCCCATCGCGCGGATCCGGGCGGGCGTCGTACAGTTCGACGCGCAAGCCGCGCCGCTGCAGCAGAATCGCGAGCAGCGCGCCGCTCGGACCCGCGCCCGCGATGCGCACCGGTTCGCCGGTCGGCATCATGCGTCGAGGATTCCCGCCATCACGGTCACGGCGTGGAGCACGTCGGCGTACGAGTTGTAGAGCGGCGCCGGCGCGAGGCGCAGGATGTCCGGCTCGCGCCAGTCCCCGATGACGCCGGCCGCGCCCAGGCGCTCGTGCAAGCGCCGCGCCTGTCCGGCCGGCAGGTTCAGGCGCATGCTCAGCTGGCAGCCGTGCTCCGAGGGGGCGGCGGGCGTGATGACCTCGGCCATGCGCGGCAGCCGCTCCTCGATCAATCGGCGCAGATACCCGGTGAGCGCGCTCGACTTGGTCCGCAGCCGGGACAGGTCGGCCTCGGCGAACAGCTCGAGCGAGGCGAGGAGCGGTGCGCTCGACAGCACCGGCGGATTGCTGATCTGCCAGCCCTCGGCGCCGGCGATCGGCTCGAAATCGGCGCCCATTTGGAAGCGCGTGCGCTTGTCGTGGCCCCACCATCCGGCGAAACGCGGCAAGTCGACCTCGCGCGCATGGCGCTCGTGCACGAAGCAGCCGCCGATGGCGCCCGGCCCCCCGTTCAAGTACTTGTAGCTGCACCACACCGCGAAGTCGGCCTGCCAGTCGTGCAAGGACAGCGGCGTGTTGCCGATGGCGTGGGCCAGATCGAGTCCGACGGCGGCGCCGGCGCGCCGCGCCGCGCCGATCAGCGGCGCGAGCTCCAGGGCCTGGCCGGTGAGGTACTGCACGCCCGGCAGCAGCACCAGCGAGAGCCTGCGGCCCTCGCGCGCGATCAGCTCGAGCAGGTCCCCGGTGCGCAGGCTCCGCTCGCCCTCGCGCGGCGCCGCCTCGATCAGGTGCCGGTGCGGATCGAGCCCGTGGAACTTCAGCTGCGACACCACGGCATACCGGTCGGAGGGAAAGGCCGACTGCTCGATGAGGATGCAATTGCGGCCGGCCGACGGACGGAAGAAGCTGACCATCATCAGGTGCAGGTTCACCGTCAGGGAGTTCATGGCGACGACCTCGTGGTCGGCGGCGCCGGTCAAGTGCGCGAGCGGTGCCGCGAACCGTTCATGGTAGGCGATCCAGGGGCGGGCGGCCGCGTGATGCCCGAGCACGCCCAGGCGCCGCCAATCGAGCATCTCCTGCTCGACCTGGGCGGCCGCCGACTTCGGCTGCAGGCCGAGGGAATGACCGCACAGGTACACCTGCCGCCGGCCGGCCGGATCGGTGGGATGATGAAATCGTTCCGCGAAGCCGCGCAGCGGGTCGCGGGCGTCCCGGGCATGCGCGTCATCGGGGCTCGGGTCGCTCATGGCGTGCGGACGCCTAGGGCGCCTGCATCACGTGTCCGCAGGCCCGGCAGGTGCGCAGCGCCGCGTCGCCGTAGAAGCGGGCGAAGATGGCGGGCAGCTCCGTCTCGATGTTCGCGACCGGCACGCGTTCCATGTGCAGGCGCCCGCCGCAGTGCTCGCAATACCAGGAGAATCCGTCCAGCTCGTCCGCCGCGCGGCGCCGCTCGACCACCAGTCCGATGCTGCCGGCGGGGCGGCGCGGCGAATGCGGGACCTCGGCCGGCAACAGAAAGATCTCCCCGGCGCGTATCGGCACGTCGGCGATCCGCCCGTCCTGCACGATCTTGAGGGTCATGTCGCCCTCGACCATGTAGAACAGCTCCTCGCCGGGGTCATGATGGAAGTCCTTGCGCGCATTCGGCCCGCCCACCGCCATCACGATGAACTCCGAGTCCTGGAACAGGAGCTTGTTGCCCACGGGCGGCTTCAGCAGTGCGCGGTTCTCCTCGATCCATCGTCGCAGGCTGAACGGAGGCGCGATTCGCATGCCGCCATTATACCGGGCCGATGGGCCGTTCACTCGGCCGCCGGCAGCCGCGCCTGCGCGCAGGCGACGCTCACGGGACGCGGGTCGCCGCCATCGAGCCGAACCGCGGTCAGCCGTCCGCCCCAGACGCAACCGGTATCGAGCGCGAGGACGCGGGCATTCTCGAAGTAGCCGAGGGTCGACCAATGGCCGAACACGATGCGCGGGCCATGCCAGCGCGCCTCCGGCGAGTCGAACCACGGGATCAGCGCGCGCGCGCGCCCGTGCTCGGGCGCCTGCTTGGCACCCAGCGCCAGGCGGCCGGACCGGTCGACGTAGCGCAGGCGCGTGAAGCAATTCACGGTGAAGCGCAGCCGGTCGGCGCCGCGCAGGCCGTCGTCCCAGCGGTCCGGCCGGTCCCCGTACATGCCGTCGAACAGCGCGCGCGGATCGCGCCGCAGCGCGTGCTCGAATTCGCGCGCACAGCGGCGCGCCGTGGCGAGATCCCACTGCGGCGCGAGACCGGCATGCAGCATGCAGAACCCCAGCGCGTCGTCCTCGTGCAGCAGCGGCCGGGCGAGCAGCCAGGCGAGCAGCTCATCGCGATCGGGCGCGCGCAGGATCTCGTCGAGCGTATCGTCGCCGCGCAGGCGGCCGGCGCCCGAGGCGACGGCGAGCAGATGCAGGTCGTGATTGCCGAGAACGACCGTGGCGGCATCCCCCAGGGCGTGGACCCGGCGGAGCACCGCGAGGGAGCTCGGTCCCCGGTTCACCAGATCGCCGACGAACCACAGACGATCCCGCGCGGGGGAGAATTCGACGGCATCGAGCAGCGCGCCCAGTTCCTGGTCGCAGCCCTGGACGTCGCCGATCGCGAAGACCGCCATTCGGGGCCGCGGCAGGTCTAGTGAAGCACACCAGGCATGGCGAGCCTGAACGGGGCGATGGGGGCGTCGAATTGCTGTCCGTCGTCCGCGACCATCTGGTAGCTGCCCTGCATGGTGCCGACCGGCGTCTCGATGACCGCCCCGCTCGAATACCGAAAGCCCTGCCCGGGCTTGAGATAGGGCTGCTCGCCGACCACGCCGTCGCCGCGGGTCTCCTTCACGTTGCCGTTCGCGTCCGTGATGATCCAGTGCCGGGTCATCAGCCGCGCGGGCAACCGCCCTTCGTTGCGGATGGTGATGGTGTAGGAGAACACGAATCGCTTGTCCTTCGGGTCGGACTGCTCGGCGATGTAGGCGGTCTCCACCTCCACCAGTATCCTCAAGTCCTCCGGCTTGGCGTCGTGCATTCGCGCCTCACTTCAGTCGGACCGCCAGGACGTCGCACGGTGCCGCATGCAGCACGGTGTCCTCGGTGAAGTTGACCAGGATGGCGAGCCCGTGGCGCTCCCGGCTGCCGAGAACGATGAGGTCGACGCGCTGCTCCGTGGCCACGCGCAGGATCTCGGCCTTGGTGTTGCCCGCCTCGACGCGGCAGTCGGCCGCCGTCAAGCCGGTTCGATCGGCGAGATCCCGCAGCCGCTGCTGCGCGCGCTTCACCAGCTCTTCCTCGATCTGGATGGTGGGCAGGGTGGCCTCGCCCATGGGCTCCACGGGCACGAACTCCACCACGTGCAACGCCACCACCGCGGCGTTCCATCGGGCGGCGATCTCGCGGCCGGCGGCCGCGACCCGCTCGCTGCCTTCGGACAAATCGAGCAGCAGCAGTATTTTTTCGTAGCCCTTCATGGGGCTCCAGTATACCGGAGCGCTGCGCTGCGCAAGCCACTGAAACGCTGCGCGAGCAGGCCGAATTGCGCGGGCGTCAGCGTCTCCGGCCGGCGCTGCGGATCGATGCCGCAGGCCTCGATGTCGTGCGCCCCGAGCAGGGCCTTCAGGCCGTTGCGCAGCGTCTTGCGCCTCGCCGAGAAGGCCGCCGTGACCAGGGTGCGCAGGGCGCCCGGCGCGCCAAGGGCAAAGCGGGGCTCGGTCTGCGGGCGCAGCCGGACCACCGAGGACCAGACGGCGGGGCGCGGCTGGAATGCGCCCGGGCCGACGTCGAACAGCCGCTCGACCTCGGCGTAAGCCGCCACCATGACGCTCAGGCGGCCGTAATGCTCGTCGCCCGCCGCGGCGGCCAGGCGGTCCACGACTTCCCGCTGCAGCATGAAATGCATGTCGGCGACCGCCGCGCGTTGATCGAGCAGGTGGAACAGCAGCGGAGTGGAGATGTTGTAGGGCAGATTGCCGACGATGCGCAGCGCCGCTCCCTCGCCCCGCAGCCGCACGAAATCGGCGTCGAGCGCGCTCTCGACGTGCACGCGCAGGCGCGCGGCGGCGCGCGGATCCTCGGCGAGCAGCCGGGCGAGATCGCGGTCGATTTCGATGGCGTCCATGCTGCCGGCGCGCTCTAGCAGATCCCAGGTGAGCGCGCCGCGCCCGGGACCCACCTCGACCAGGCGCTCGCCCGGCTTGGGGTCCACGGCATCGACGATGCGGCGGATCACCGCGCGGTCGTGCAGGAAGTGCTGGCCGAACCGCTTACGCGCGAGCATGCGCGGCGCCCGCGCGCGTCAGATGCACCGCCAGGGCCAGCGCCGCCGCAAGACTGCCCTCCTCGGCCCGCCCGGTGCGGGCGAGCGGCAGCGCCGTGCCATGATCGACGCTCACCCGCAGGATCGGCAGGCCGAGCGTGACGTTGACGGCCTGGCCGAACCCGGCGTGCTTGATCACCGGCAGGCCCTGATCGTGGTACATCGCGACCACCACATCCGATTCCGCGAGAGACCGGGGGGTGAACGCGGTATCCGCCGGCAGAGGACCCGTCAGATCCAGGCCCGCCGCCCGCAGCTCCCGGATCACGGGCTCGATCACGTCGATCTCCTCGCGCCCCAGGTGCCCCGATTCGCCGGCGTGCGGATTCAGTCCCAGCACCGCGATGCGCGGCGCCGCCAGCCCGAAATGCCGCTGCAGGTCGGCGTGCACGATGCGCAGCGTCGCGCTCAGCCGCGCGCGCGTGATGGCCCGGGGCACGTCCGCCAGCCGCAGGTGGGTGGTCACCAGGGCGACTTTCAGGCCTTCGCAGACCAGCATCATCACCGGGAGCGGGGCGTGCGTGCGCGCCGCGAGGTATTCGGTGTGGCCGCTGAAGGCGTAACCGGCGTCCAAGAGCACGCTCTTCTGCACCGGTGCGGTCACCATGGCGGCGAACTCACCGCTGGTGCACCCGTCGCAGGCGCGGTCCAGCATCTCGATCACGTAGGGGGCGTTGCGCGGATCCAGCTTCCCGGGCACGACCGGGGCCGCCGTGGGCACGTGCAGCACCTGGAGCACGCCGGGCCGGTGCGGGCCGGGGGTGCGCGCGGGATCGTAGCGCTCGAGGTCGAGGCGCAGCCCGAGCGACGCGGCGGTCGAGGCGAGCAGTTCCCGGTCCCCGAGCACGATCAAATCGCGGGGACATGGGGCCGCGGCGAGCATGACGCAGACGTCGGGTCCGATGCCCGCGGGCTCCCCCGACGTGATGGCGATCCTCGGTGTCAACGCTACATCTTGATTTCGACGAACGCCTCGTCGCGCAGCCGGCGCAGCCACAGCTCGGTTTCCTCGTCCGCCTTGCTTTCGCGGATCGCGGCGAATGCGCGCTGGCGCCGGACGTCGTCGGTGCTGTCGTAGGTTCGGGTGCCGAGCATCTGCGCGATGTGCCAGCCGTAGCGGGTCTTGAACGGCTGGCTGATCTCGCCGGTCTTCAGATCCCCGATGGCCTTGTCGAATTCAGGCACGAAGGTTCCGGGCCCGGTCCACCCGAGATCGCCGCCGTCGGGCGCCGATCCCGGGTCCTCGGAGGTGGTGGAGGCGATACCCGCGAAATCCTCGCCCTGCAGGATGCGGTCGCGCAGCTTGCCGAGCTTCTGCCGCACGGTCTCGTCGTCGTTGAGCTCGTTCGGCTTCATGAGGATGTGCCGTACGTGGATCTGATTGACGATGACCGGCGCCTCGCCGCTGCGCCGTTCGTTCAATTTGACGATGTTGAAGCCGCTCGGCGTGCGCACCGGCGCGCTGACGTCGCCGGGCTTCATCTTGGTCACCAGATCGAGGATGAACTGCGGCAGCTGGCTGCCCTTGCGCCAGCCGAGCTGGCCGCCGTCGAGGGCGGTCTGGCTGTTCGAGTTCACCAGGGCGAGCTGGTTGAAGTCCTCGCCCTTCTGCGCGCGGGCGGCGATATCCGCCGCCTTCTTCTCGATGTCGAGGAACTGCTGCGGCGAGGCCGCCGCCGGCAGCGACAGCAGGATGTGGGACACGTTTAACTCGTCGTTCGCGGCGCCCGACTGCTGCCGCTCTAGATACTGATCCAGCTCGCGCGGGGTCACCGTGATGCGCGAGATGACGTCGCGCTGGCGCAGCGCGCTCAAGGTCAGCTCCCGGCGCATGGACTCGCGGTACAGCTTGTAGTCGACGCCCTGCGCCTCGAGCGCGGTCGGCAGCTGATCGAAGGGTATCTTGTTGCGCGCGGCGATTTCCTGCAGCGTGCCGTTCAGCTGCTCGTCGGTGATCGTCAGTCCGATCCGCTTGGCGCGCTGCATCTGGATTTCCTGAATGATCAGCCGGTCGAGGACCTGCTGCTTCAGCACGCTCTGGGAGGGCATCTCGACGTGCTGTTCCTGCAACCGCTTGGTGACCGAGGCCATCTGGGCGTCGAGCTCGCTTCTGAGCACCAGTCCCTCGTTGACGACGGCGGCGATGCGGTCCAGGAGCTCCCCGTGCACGCCGATGTCCCGGGTTTGCGCATGGACCCGCGGGACCATCGCGACCGCCAGCAGAAGGCTGCTCAAAAGTGCTTTTTTCAACATAACTCGATCATTTGTTGGGGAATTTTCCGCATCACGGCAGCTGCGAGCTGGGGCGCGACGTGTACCCGCGTATCTCCTGTTCCAGGAAGGAATCCGCCGGTTTTCCGACCGAACTCAGGCCGGTCAGTTCCAATTGTAATGCAATCGAGGTGTCCAGTCCGCCCAGTCGGTTGGTGAGATAGCGGCGCTGCACCAGCTCCAGGCGCCAGCAGCAGCTCTTGTAGGCGACGCCGGCCACCTGTTCGATGGTCTGCTTGTCGGGAATGGAATAGACCCAGCGGCCCACCGAGCTCCAGTGGTCGGTGATCGGCCAGGCGAACGAGCCGTCCCATTCCTTGAGAATGCCGGTCTGGAACCGATAGCCGAGGTTCACCACGCGCGACGGGTCCGGGTGGTATTGCAGGGAGATCTCCGACTTGTCGGTCTGCGAGGTGTACGGGTTCCACTGGTAGTCCATGTCGACGTTCCAGTGCCGGTAGCCCGTGAGGGCCACCTCCGCGACCAGATCCGAGCCGCCGAACATCGCGGGGGACAGACCGGTCGCGCCCGCGGCGGCGCGCATCATGGCGTTGTAGTTGCCGTAGTAGCCGGGGTTGTAGTAGCCGGGCGGCAGCGCGACCAGGTTCGGGCCGAGCATGCCGTTCGGCGACATCACGTAGGAGTAATTGCCCGGCAGCGTGAACATGTTGACCCGCGGCGGGGGCAGCATGAAGGTTCCGAGCGGGTTCTGCAGCAGGTAGGCGGGCAGGTCGACGCGCGGCGGCGTGAAATAATGGATCTGCCCGAGGGTCGCCGCCAGGTACTCGGCGCCGCTCGTCTGGTCGAACAGACGCGTGGTCATCGCCAGCGCGACCTGATTGGCGTCGCTGATGCGATCGTCGCCCACATAGCGGTTGGTGCGGAACAGCTCGGTGAGATTGAGGTCCGGCAGGCCTGTATCGAAGATCGGCAGATTATCCTGGTTCCGGTAGGGGACGTAGCTGTACATGATCCGCGGCTCGAGAGTCTGGGCGCGCTGCCCGTTCGCGCCGGCGTCGCGCTCGAACAGCAGTCCGGTATCGAGGCGCGCGTAGGGCAGCGACCGGGTCGGCGTGGAGGGCTCCCCGGGCCCGGCGTTCTTGAGATCGTACTGGGTGAAGTGATAGCCGACGGCCGGCTCGAGGAAATACCCGGGCCCGCGGCTCGACCAGCGCAGCTCCGGCGAGACGTCGAGGCGCACGCCGGTCGGCCCGACCTCGCGCAGGAAGTTCACCGCCTCGCCGTTCAGCAGGAATTCGAGCGGGCTCCCCCAGAGCGGCATCAGTCCCTCGGCCTCGACCGCCGGCACGCGCGAGTACGGCCGCAAGGTCGGATCGACGAAATTGTCGATGGTCTGCCAGTTCTGCAGCTGTGCACGGATGCGCCACACGTCGTCGTAGTATTTCAGGTCGGTGCGCCGCTCGAGATAGGTCACGCTGGTCTGTTCGGAGCCGACCGCGAAATCCGCGAAGTAGTTGATGTCGCTCACGTTCGAGATGTCCGCGCCGAGGCGCAGTCCGGGCGCGAGATTCGTGACGTCGGTGTAGTGCAGGTAGCTGCGATCGCTGTGCGTCTGCGCGTCGTTCGGCAGGAAATTGGTCTCGAGCCTGCCGGTCGAGGCGGCGGTCAGGTAGCGGAATTCGCCGCCGAGCTGCACGCCGCGGGCCGTCAGCACGCCCGGCGTGAGGGTGAGATCGTAATTCGGCGCCATGTTGAAGTAGTACGGCACGTCCAGCTCGAAGCCGTTGTTGCCCGTATGGCCGAAGGTCGGAAACAGCACGCCGCTCTTGCGCTCGTCCCCCAGCGGGAAGGAGAGGTAGGGCGTGTAGAAGATCGGCACGTCCTGGAAGCGCATCACCACGCCGCGCCCGACGCCCTGCTGCGCGGCGGTGTCCAGATTGATGGAGGTTGCCTGCAGCATCCAGTCCTGCTTGCCCGGCGGACAGGTGGTGTAGCGGACCTCGGTCATGTCCAGCTTGCCGTCGGGGCTGAGGGCGATCTCGCGGGCGAAGCCGCGCCCGTTGCGGTCGAAGATCTGAAAATTGGCCTCATCGAAGCTGCCCGCGCCGATCGTGTCGTACGCTCCGGAATCGCTGTCGATGCGCACCTTCGGATTCTCGAAATTCACCGAGCCCTTGACCGTGACCTTGCCGGTCTTTTCGTCGTATACCACCGAATCGGCCGACACGATGCGGTCATCCTGGCGCACCTTCACGTGCCCGCTCACGACCGCGTGGCCATCCACCGTGAGCAGCGCATCGTCGCTCTCGATGTGGATTCGGTGGTCCTCCTCCGGAGCCGCGAGCTCTGCGGGAACGACGTGCTTCGGCGGGGCCGGGCATTGGCCGGCGGCTCGCGCCGTTACGGTCGCCTGCAGGCAGAGGATGACCGCCGATGCGGCCGAAAAATACGCAGCCCTGAGCAAAGTGAATCGCCTTAGTCGGTATACTGATGGCGCCGCGTTTCGCGGTAAGTGAATGGTCAAGCATGGGTTTATCGGATGCAAGCGATTCGCGCCTCGAGCTGCTGAGGCGCTGGGTGGCGGAGGATCTCGGATTCACGGACGGGCGGATCGAGCCGGCCTCGGCGGATGCGAGCTTCCGCCGATATTTCCGCCTCACCCGGGACTCGGACAGCTTCATCGTGATGGATGCGCCGCCCGCCAAGGAGGACGTGCGGCCGTTCGTGCGCGTCGCCCACCTGATGCGCGAGCTGGGCCTGAACGTGCCGGTGGTCCTCGCGCGCGACGTGGACCGGGGCCTGCTGCTGCTCACGGATCTCGGCACGCGACTGTACCTTCAGGATCTCGATGCGGGCCGCGAGGTGGACCGCCTGTACGGGGACGCCATGGCCGCGCTGGTGCGTCTGCAGAGCGGCGGCGGAGCGGCGGCGCGCGAGCTGCCCGCCTACGACCGCGAGTACCTGGTGCGCGAGATGCAGCTCATGCCACGATGGTTCCTCGAGACGCACCTGCGCCTCGACCTGAGCGCGCAGGAGCGCAGCATGCTCGAGGAGACCTTCGATGCGCTCGCGCGCGAGGCCGGGGCTCAGCCGCAGACCTTCGTGCACCGCGACTACCATTCGCGCAATCTCCTGGTCGGCGAGCCGGGCAGTCCCGGCATCATCGATTTCCAGGATGCGATGCACGGGCCGATCACCTATGACCTGGTCTCGCTGCTCAAGGACTGCTACATCGCCTGGCCGGCGGAGCGCGTGCGGGACTGGGCGCTCGGGCATCGGGACGCGCTGCTCTCGGCCGGATTCGCCCTGCCCGGGGGCGCGCAGGACTTCCTGCGCTGGTTCGACCTGATGGGCTTGCAGCGGCACATCAAAGTGCTGGGCATCTTCGCGCGGCTGCACCACCGGGACGGCTAATCGGGATACCTGACGGATCTGCCGCGGGTGCTCGCCTACGTGCGCACCGCCGCGGACGCCCATCCGCAGACGCGCGCCTTCGGCGAGTTCGTCGCGCGTCGCGTGGCGCCGCAGTTCGCCGCGGCCGGGCCGTGACGAGGCCGGACGGCGGCGAGCGGCCGCGGGCCGCCATGATTCTCGCCGCCGGGCGCGGCGAGCGGATGCGGCCGCTCACGGACCGGGTGCCGAAGCCGCTGCTCGAGGTGCGCGGCCGGACGCTGATCGAGCGCCACGTCGAGCGGCTGGTGGGCGCCGGCATCGAGCGCCTGGTGATCAATCTCGCCTGGCTCGGGTCGATGATCAGGGACCGTCTCGGCGACGGATCGCGCTACGGGGCGAGCATCGCCTACAGCGTCGAGGAGCCGCGCGCGCTGGAGACCGCGGGGGGCATTTTCCGCGCGCTGGCGCTGCTCGGCGAGCAGCCGTTCGCCGTGGTGAACGGCGACATCTTCACCGATTATCCGTTCGAGCGGCTGCGGCTCGGCGCAGCGCACGATGCGCATCTGGTGCTGGTTGAGAATCCGCCGCAGCATCCGCAGGGCGACTTCGGCCTGGCGGGGGATCTGGCGGTGGCGCAGGGCGAACGGCTGCGCACCTTCTCGGGAATAGCGACGTATCGGGCGGCGTTCTTCGCCGGCTGCACCGACGGGGCGTTTCCGCTGAAGCCTCTGCTGCTGCGCTCGATGGCGGCGCGGCGCTGTTCGGCGGAGCTGTACGAGGGAGTCTGGGAGGACGTCGGCACGCCGCAGCGGCTCGAGGCCTTGAACGGCGGCGCTTTGCGCTAAGATGGACGCATGGCGCAGTTCAAGGGCATTCCGATCCGCGCCGTGAAGAGCGGCGAGAAATACCTCACGCCCCAGGGGTTCACGGCGATCAAGGACGGCATCAAGCAGGCCGGGTCGCCCGGGGCGGCCGTGCGCAAGCCGGCGTGGCTGCGCGCGCCCATGCCGGCGGGCGAGCGCTTCTCGGCCGTCAAGCACATCGTGCGCGATCACGCCTTGAGCACCGTCTGCGAGGAGGCGAAGTGCCCGAACATCGGCGAGTGCTGGAACGCCGGCACCGCGACCATCATGCTGATGGGGGCGGTGTGCACCCGCGCGTGCCGATTCTGCGCGGTGGACACCGGCAATCCGCGCGGCTGGCTCGACCCGCAGGAGCCGGAGAACGTCGCGCGGTCGGTCGAGTTGATGGGCTTGAAATACGTGGTGCTCACCTCGGTGGATCGCGACGATCTGCCGGACGGCGGCGCGGCGCATTACGCCGCCGCGATCCGGGCGATCAAGCGCCGTACGCCCGACACGGCGGTCGAGGCGCTCACGCCCGATTTCGCCGGCGAGGGCGAGTGCGTGCGCGCGGTGGTCGATGCCGGGCTCGAGGTGTTCGCGCAGAACGTCGAGACGGTCGAGCGGCTGACGCATCCGGTGCGCGACCCGCGTGCGGGCTACCGGCGCACGCTCGAGGTGCTCACCGTCGCCAAGCGGCATCGGCCGGGTGTGCTCACCAAGACCAGTCTGATGCTGGGCCTCGGTGAGAGCGACGAGGAGATCCGGCGCACCATGCAGGACCTGCGCGAAGCGGCGGTCGACATCCTCACGCTCGGTCAGTACCTGCGGCCGACGCCGCGCCATCTGCCGGTCGAGCGCTTCGTGACCCCGGAATCCTTCGACCGTTACCGCGAATGGGCTTTGCAGCTCGGTTTCCTCGAGTGCGTGTCCGGACCGCTGGTGCGCTCGAGCTACCGCGCCGAACGCGCCCTGGCGCGCAACAACGCGGGACTCGACAACGCCGCGCTCGCGCGCCCCGCGGCGGTCCGCCCGCCGGGCGGGGCATGACGCCCGCGCCGATCATCCGGCATCTCGGCCTGGCCGATTACGAGGCGACATGGCGGGCGATGCAGAGGTTCACGGAGGAGCGCGGCCCGTCGACCCCCGATGAGATCTGGTTCCTGGAACATCCGCCGGTGTTCACGCTGGGCTTGAACGCGCGCCGCGAACATCTGCTGGCGCCGGGCGCCATTCCGGTGCTGCAGATCGACCGCGGCGGGCAGGTGACCTATCACGGTCCGGGGCAGCTCGTGGTGTACCCGCTGCTCGACCTGCGGCGGCTGTCGCTCGGCGTGCGCCAGCTGGTCGAGGCGCTGGAGGGCGCGGTGGTCGCGTACGCGGCCGAACAGGGTGTCGCGGCGTACGGCTCGCGCGAGGCGCCCGGCGTGTACTTCGGCGGGGCGAAGCTCGCGAGCGTCGGCCTGCGGGTGCGCCGCGGCTCGACCTATCACGGGCTCGCGCTGAACGTCTCGCTCGACCTCGAGCCCTTCGGCCGCATCGACGTTTGCGGCCATCGGGGGCTCGCGGTCACCCGTCTCGCGGATCTATGCGCCGTCGCGGACAGCGTCGGCGCCGCGCGCGGCCTGCAGCCGCATCTGCTCGAGCGGCTCGGCTTCGGCGGGCGCGCTCAGAGCGCCATCAGCACCGCCTCGCAGGCGGTCAGCTCCCGGTAGATCGCGTCGAGCTGCTCGCGGCTGGTGGCGGTCACCGTGTAGGTGAGCGCCACGAAATTGCCGTCGCCGCTCGCGCGCATGCGCACGCTCGACTCCTCCACCGGCCCGGTGTGGCGTTCGATGATGGCCTGCGTGATGCTGCGCAGGTCCGCGTCGCGGCGCCCCATGACCTTGATCGGGAACTCGAGCGGGAATCGCAGGGCGGACGGCTCGTTCACAGCGCCGGCGTCCCGGCGAGCTCGCGGATGTAGTCGAGAAAGGCGGCGTGCATGCGCGCGAACCAGGGCCCGGGACGGCCGCCGCCGACGGGTTTGCCGTCGAGCCGGGTCACCGGCAGCACGCCGCGGGTGGAGAAGGCCAGCCAGATCTCGTCCGCATCGCGCAGCAGCGACTGCGGAACGGTCTCGCTCGCGCTGGGCAGCCCCAGGCGCTCGGCCAGCTCGGTGACCACGTCGCGGGTGGTACCCGGCAGGATGCGCCAGCCGTTCGGCGGCGTGCGCAGGACGGCGTCCTTGACGACGTGCACGGTGGTGGAGGAGCCCTCGGTCAGCACGCCATCCTCGAGCATGATGGTCTCGAACGCGCCGGCGTCCACGGCCAGCTTCTTCAGCAGCACGTTCGCGAGCAGCGCGGTGGACTTGATGTCGCGCCGCGCCCAGCGCGTATCCTCGGCCGTCACCGCCGACACGCCTTGCTCGACCAGCTGGCCGGCGAGCGGCTCGAGCGCCGAGGCATAGGCGAACAGGGTGGGCCGCAGGCCGTCCGGCCAGGCGTGGTTGCGGCCGTGCTCGGCGCCGCGGGTGACCTGCAGGTAGAGGTAGGCGTCGAGCGCGTCGTTGCGCGCCACGATATCCGCGCACACGCCGGCCCACTGCGCGTGCGACAGCGGCGGCGGCATGCGGATTGCGGCGAGGCTGCGGGCCAGGCGGTCGAGGTGCTCGCGCAGCCGGAACGGGCGCCCGCCGTAGACCGGGATCACCTCGTAGACCGCGTCGCCGAACAGGAAGGCGCGATCGAGCGGCGAGACCCGCGCCTGCTCGAGCGGCAGGAAGGCCCCGTTCAGGTAGCAGATCGGCAGCGGCCCGCTCACGCGAGCCACAGGCGCACGGTGTCGACCAGGTTGCGCCACCAGCCGCCGGCCGGCACGGCCTTGAGCGGATGGAGCGGTTCGGTCGCGAGCGGCCGTCCGCCCACGGTGACGCGCAGCTCGCCCACCTCGGCGTTCGCCGCCAGCGGCGCGATCAGGCGCGGGCGCAGATCCACCGAGGTCTTGACCTCCTTGGCCAGATCGCGCGGCACGGTCACGTACAGATCGCCCTTGATGCCGACGTCGACGGCGGGCTCCTGCGCCTTCCACACCGGCGTCGTGGCGAGCTTCGCGCCGCCCCGGGCCACGAGCTCCGTGTCGTAGAAGGTGAACCCGTAGTTGAGCAGCGCCGCGCTCGCGGCCTCGCGCCCCTTGAAGCTGGCCGAGCCGAGCACCACCGACACCAGCCGCATGCCGGTGCGCAGCGAGGAGGTCACCAGGCAAAAGCCCGCCGACTCGGTGTGGCCGGTCTTCAGGCCGTCGACGGTGGGATCCTTCTCGAGCAGTCCGTTGCGGTTCTGCTGCTTGATGCCGTTGTGCACGAATTCGTGCATCGAGAAGTACTTGTAGTACTGGGGGAAGTCGTGGATCAGGGCGATCGCGAGCAGCGACATGTCGCGCGCCGTGGTGTAGTGCTGCGGGGCGGGCAGGCCCGTGCTGTTCTCGAAATGCGAGCCGACCATGCCGAGGCGCTGCGCGGCGCTGTTCATCATCTGGGCGAAGGTGTCCTCGGTGCCCGCGATCCTCTCGGCGAGCGCGATGGTGGCGTCGTTCCCGGATTGCACGATCATGCCGAGGATGAGCTGTTCGACGGACACCGGCTTGCCGAGCTCGATGAAGGTGCGCGAGCCTTCCGAGCGCCATGCGTGCTCGCTCACCACCACCGGCTCGTCGAGCTTGAGCTTGCCCGCGGCGAGCTGCTGGAACACGAGATAGGAGGTCATCAGCTTGGTCAGGCTCGCCGGCTCCATGCGCGCCGTCGCGTCCTTCGCGGCCAAGGTCCGGTCCGTGCGGTAATCGACCAGGATGTAGGCGCGGGCGTCGACCGCGGGCGGCGTGGGGATGGTGGAGGCGGCCGAGGCCGGGGCCTGTGCGGCGGCCGAGACCGCCCAGAATGCGATGCAGCAAATCCAGGCCTGCAGGAAACGTGTCATGGTGGGCGAAAACCTCGCTGGAAGAAGGCGCTTAGTCTAACGGCGATCGGCGCGGGACAGTAGCGCAGCCCAACCGGGGCCGGCCGGTCAATCCGGTGCGAGTCGCGCGTCGCGGATGCCGGTGCGCTCGAGTGCGGCGGCGACGCGGTCGAATTCGGCGACGTCGGCCACCGGTCCGATGCGCACCCGGTACATCCGCCGCCCGGCGATCAGGTCGTCGCGCACTTGGATGTTGCCGTATCCGCGCCCGCGCAATTGGGCCGCCAGGCGCTCGGCGTTCGACGGATCGGCGAAGGCGCCCGCCTGGACGAACCAGGCCGCGTGCGCGGAGGCTGCCTGAGCGCCGGCGGCGGCCAGCACCGGCGCCGGCTCGCCCGGATCCACGGCGCGCACCTCGACCATGGCGGTGCCGTTGCGCAGCATGTCGAGCTTGGCCGCGGCCGTGTAGGACAAATCGATGATGCGATTGCCGACGAACGGTCCGCGATCGTTGACCCGGACCACGCAGCTGCGGCCGTTCTGCAGATTGGTCACGCGCACGTAGGTGGGCAGCGGCAGGGTGCGGTGCGCCGCGGTCATGCCGTACATGTCGTAGGGTTCGCCGGTGGAGGTGCGCACCTCGTGGAAACCCGGGCCGTACCAGGACGCGACGCCGCGCTCCACGTAGCCGACGCTCGAGGACAGCACGTAGTAACGCTTGCCGAACACGTCGTAGAAGGGCGGATTGCCGAGGCGGGCGCGCGGCTCGGCGCGTGGCACCGCGTCCGGAACCGCCTCCGGCGCCACCGGTGCGTGCGGCGGCGTCACCGGATGCGCGGGCGGCGGACGCCGTGCTGCGCCCGCGCCGCCGGCGCAGCCGTCGAGCGCCGCGGCGAGCGCCACGGCGACCGCCCCGCCCCCGGCTGCCCCCAAGGCGCGGCGCGTGATCAAGGCGCGAGTCCCTGCGGCGCAGGCGGCGCCGCCGTGGCCGGCTGCGCCACGAACGGCGGATCCTCGAGCAGCACCCGCCGGCGCACCGCACCCGCGAGTTCGTGCACCGCCATGGCGTACAGCGCGCTGTGGTTGTAGCGCGTGATCACGAAGAAATTGTTGTAGCCGACCCGCCAATGGGTGCCGTCGGGCTCATCGACCGCGATCAGCATGGCCGGGGCTTCGGGCGGCAGCGGGCTGTCGAATCGCACGCCCTTCGCCCGCAGCGATTCGACGGTGTCCGAGAGGGCGAGGGTGCGCCCGTCGAGACCGGCGGCCTGGTCCGGATCGACGCTGGCCTCGCTCAGCACCGGTTCGCCGGGATTCCATCCCTGCTTGCTCAAGTAGTTGCCGACGCTCGCGCACACGTCCGGCCAGTTGCTCCACAGATCGATCCGTCCGTCGGCGGTGGCGTCGATCGCGTAGCGCCGGTAGCTCGAGGGCATGAACTGCGGTGCGCCCATGGCGCCGGCGTAGGATCCGCGAACGGCCAGGGGATCGAGCCGCAGGTCGTGCGTGAGCAGGATGAACTGCGTGAGCTCGTCGCGGAAGAACTCCGACCTCGGCGGATAGTCGAAGGCGAGCGTGGAGAGCGCATCGAGCACGCGGTACGAGCCGGTCAGCCGCCCGTAATAGGTCTCGACGCCGAGGATGGCCGCGATGTACTCGGGGGGCACACCCGATGCGACGCTCGCGCGATCCAGCTCGCCGCGATGCGCGACCCAGAAGCTCGTGCCCTCGCCGATCCGCCGTTCGGTGAGGAAGATCGGACGGTATTCGTACCAGGGCTTGGCCTTCTCGGCCGGCCGCTGCATGGCCTCGAGGATGGCGGGCTGGGTCTGGGCCGCGCGCAGGAGCTTGCGCAGCGGGCGCCTGTTCAGGGAGTACTTGCGCGCCACGTCGTCGATGAAGGCGCGCACCTCGGGCTGGGCGGTGTCGATGGCTCGCGCCGGCCCGCAGGCCGCCAACGCCGCCGCCGCCGCGAATGCCGCGAAGGCCGCGGATCGGAGGTGCCTCGAATGCACGAAATGCCAAGCGCCATGCATGCGCGATCCCGCTAGGAACGAATGAGCTTACGGTGTGAGTGCAGCGACATCAGGATGCCGAATCCGGCCAGCAGTGTCACCATGGAGGTGCCGCCGTAGCTGATCAGCGGCAGCGGCACGCCCACCACCGGCAGAATGCCGCTCACCATGCCGGAATTGACGAACACGTACACGAAGAAACTGAGCGCGATCGCGCCGCCGGTCAGCCGGGAGAAGGTGTCCTGTCCCTGCGCGGCGAGGTACATGGCGCGCCCGATCACCACGGCATACAGGCAGAGCACCAGCAGCTGGCCGAGCAGGCCGAACTCCTCGCCGATCACCGCGAAGATGAAGTCGGTGGACCGTTCCGGCAGGAACTCGAGCTGTGCCTGGCTGCCGTTCATGTAGCCCTTGCCGAACACCCCGCCCGAGCCGATGGCGATCTGCGACTGGATGATGTGGTAGCCGGCTCCCAGCCGGTCGTTCTCCGGGTTCAGGAAGGTGAGGATCCGCTGCCGCTGGTATTCGTGGATCACGCGCCAGCCCGCCCACGCGGCGCCGCCGAGCAGCGGGATCGACACCAGGATGATCTGCACCGGCAGGCCCGCGAGCAGCATCACGATCAGGCCCGAGGCGGCGATCAGCAGCGCGGTGCCGAGGTCGGGCTGCAGGACGATCATGCCGGTGGGCACGGCGATCAGTGCCCCCATCACGATCAGGTCCTTGAAGGTCGGCGGCAGCGGCCGCTCGTGCATGTACCAGGCGCAGATCATCGGCACCGCGAGCTTCATGATCTCCGA
>VFSW01004989.1_pt1 | contig 19759 bp, 18 predicted proteins | sample 5358111 | NCBI WGS metagenome assembly VFSW01 (sample SAMN11554181, study PRJNA540505) | mine drainage metagenome | isolation source: sediment from site ElyBrook_90M | place: USA: Ely Copper Mine, Vershire, VT | collected 2017 | reverse complement strand
CGAAAACTTATACAGGTTGATCTCGCCTGCGTAAAGAGCGTTCGCGGCTGTTCCGTTCTGCACCGCCAGCAGTTCCAGATTGTAGTAGGCCTGTTCCACGCCGCAGCCGCTGTCGTCGCCACAGTTTGTGATTCCGGTCTCGCTGATTTGTGTCCAGGCCGCGCCGCCCGTCAGGCTCTGCCAGATCCCGCCATCGACGGGAAGGCCCGAGGAATCGAGGGAGATAAACCAGACGTACATTTCGTTGCGTCCGGGCACCACCGTAATCTCGCCGCGGTAGATCGGGCAGGCCTGTTGGTTGGAAGTCGACTTCGGCGGGCATGCAGCCGTGCTCAGCGAAGACCCGCCGGGCTGGATGGAAAGACGCTTCCACGTAACTCCGTCGGACGACGAGTAAAAGCCGTGATACCGCACCGCCGCGAGAAAGATGCCTGCCACCGCGTTATACGCCACCGAGGTCGATGAAGTGGCATCCGTTGGCTGACTCCCCGGATCGAGCAGTGCGTTGTAAGTCCACGACTGTCCGGCATCGAGAGATGTGTAGAGCCCACGCATGGTGCTGGCAGTAACGGCACCGGCTTCCACCCCTTCGGAAGTGGTAGCCATGGCCGAAACCACCGTGCTGGCGGTGCTGAACGCCATGCGCGTTCCGCCCAGGCCGCTGAAGGACAGCGCGCCGCCGTTCGCAGTTGAAGACAGCGTCCACGTGTTGCCACCGTCTGCTGAGCGGAGAATGCCCAGGCCGAAATAAGAGTCGGCCGAGTTGTCCGCTTCGCCCGTGCCCACCAGAATCACGCTCGTGGCCGGGTTGGTATTCCCCGGCTGGATAGCGATCGACCCCACCGAGAGCGTGGCCTGGTCGTCGGTGACCGGAGTCCACGTCACGCTCGACGCTGTGCTGTTGGCCGCGTTGCTGGATTGCCACACGCCTCCTTGCGCGCCGCCGATGAAGATTGTGTTCCCGCTGGGGTCCGCTGGATCGATGACAACCGCGGTGGCGCGTCCAGCGACCTGGTGGTAGTCCTGCGTGCCGTTGCCCGAGGCATCCGACGCGAGCGGCGCCGGTCCCAGTGCCTGCCAGGTGTCCGAAGTTTGATCCAATGGCGATTTCGGCGCCGCCGTCCCCCGGGGCGGCGCACCCGCAGCAGCAGTGCGCGCGGCGCGCTTCTGGATCTTGGATTGGTAGGCACGGCGCCGCAACTCTGCTGAGTTCTTTCCCGGAATCAGGCGCCCGTGGAGGAACCAGGCGTCGCGCTCCTGCTCGTGGTCAGCGTCGGCGCCAGGAGTTGAACTTTCATGAACCGTTTGCTTCGCCTCTTGCTTCGCTTCCTGGGCTCGCGCCGTCCAAGCTTCGCCCAAACAAGCCGCGACCAAACAGCTGAAAGCAACGATTGAGATCCGAACACAAACGCAGGGACAGAGACGACGGCGCGACATAAGTTGGCTGACTCGCTTCAAGTATTGAGAGGGCGGACACGGGAAGCAACTGAAAGCAGCACAATATTTCGGGAATGGACCACTTTGGGAATCGCCGCTCTCCGCCCTGTACAATCGTTTTCGCGCTTTTATGGACCGCGCGTGGTGAGGACAAGTCGTAGCATGAGGCCGCTTATTTTCCGTTCGCTGATCGCGCTTGTTTTGTTCGCTGCCGTGGGAATCTCTGCGGGAGTTTCGGCAAGGGTCTCTGCAGATGACAAGGGATCAAAAGAAATCACAGTTGCGGCCGCGGCGGATCTAAGCGTGGCCCTCAAGGAAATCGCTGCTAACTACGAGAAGCAGACCGGAGTGCAGGTAAAACTTTCCTTCGCCGCATCCGGCGCGCTCACTCAGCAGATTCAGAATGGCGCACCTTTCGATGTGTTTTTCTCCGCAGACATGGATTATCCCCGCCAACTGATCGCTGCGGGTGACGCAGACGGCGCAACCCTTCATCGCTACGCCGTTGGCACTCTGGTGCTGTGGGCGCCGTCTGCATCGCCGCTTGATCCCGAGCGTCAGGGCATTAAAGTTCTGTCTGATCCATCGGTGAAGAAAATTGCCATCGCGAATCCGCTGCACGCACCTTATGGCCGCGCAGCCGTGGCCGCGCTGAAACATTTCGGAGTCTATGAGCAGGTGCAGGACCGTCTGGTGATGGGTGAGAACGTTTCGCAGGCGGCACAGTTCGTTGAATCGGGCAACGCGCAAGTAGGGTTCATCGCCCTGGCCCACGCCGTTCCCCTGGCGATGCGCGGCGAAGGCAAGTTCTGGAAGGTTCCGGCGGAAGCGTATCCCGCGCTCGATCAAGGCGTGGTTGTGATTTCGCACTCACAGCATAAGCGCGAGGCCGCGGCGTTTGTGGACTACATCAAAACTAAAGACGCAGCGGACGCGCTGCGCCATTACGGATTCAGCGTTCCTTGATTGAAAAGATTTCGAATGCGGGCAGCGCCTAGACTCACGTAGAGACAGCCGCCTCGGCTGTCCCGCGAAGCGAAGCGCGGCGGCCCCGCCCGCCAACAAGACCATGTGCATCGCCTGGGAATAATTCTGGCGGCCGTTGCGCCTGGCGCTGGTCGTCTACGCGGGGTTGTTCGTCATCGGCCTGCCCATCGCCTATTGGATCGCCTTTTCGCGCTGGCGCTGGAAGTTCCTGGTGGAAGCGGTCGTGGCCTTGCCTATCGTGCTTCCGCCTACAGTGCTCGGGTTCTACCTGCTGGTAGCGCTCGGCCCGCACAGCCCGCTGGGACGCTGGTGGATCGCGCTCACCGGCCATACTCTGACCTTCACCTTTAGCGGGCTGGTCATCGGCTCGATTCTCTACAGCCTGCCGTTTGCGGTGCAGCCGTTCGCAGCTTCGTTTTCCGGCGTAGACCGCAAACTGATTTCGGCGTCGGCCACGCTCGGTGCGTCGCCACTGAAAACTTTCTTTCGAGTGACTGCTCCACTTTCCAAGCCCGGGCTGATCACCGGAGCAGCCCTGACCTTTGCTCACACCATGGGAGAATTCGGGGTGGTGCTGATGGTCGGCGGAAACATTCCCGGCGTCACGCGCACCGTGTCGATTGAAATCTACGACCAGGTGCAGGCGTCGAACTACGCCACGGCCAACGCTACGGCATTGCTCTTACTCGTAATCTGCTTTGCCATGCTGGCCGTTGTTTACGGCCTGAACCGGAAGGCTTGGCTGATCGCTCCCACCCATGGACAGAGATAAAACAACGCCTCGCGCGCTTCAGGTCCAAGTACGCAAGCGCATCCCCGGCGCATCAGACCTCGTCCTCGATGTGGACTTCCATGCTGCCCCGGGATTCACCATCCTGTTTGGCGCTTCTGGGGCGGGCAAGACCACGCTGCTCGACTGCATCGCCGGACTCATTGAACCTGACTCTGGCCGCATTGCCATTGGCGATCGCGCGCTGTTCGATGCATCAGGGCGCGTGCGCTTGCCGGTTGAGAAACGCAACATTGGCTACGTTTTTCAGGACCTCGCTTTGTTCCCGCATCTAACCGTCGAAAAAAACGTGGACTACGGGTTGTCACACCTACCGCGTGCGGAACGCAGGCAGCGCACCGCGGCAATTCTCGCCGCATTTCGCATTTCACAGCTTACGCATCGTCGTCCGCGTGAGATTTCCGGCGGAGAGCGTCAGCGCGTGGCATTGGCGCGGGCGCTGGTTACCGATCCCGTTGTCCTGCTGCTGGACGAGCCGCTGGCCGCGCTCGATGGGGCCACAAAAGCCCGAATCATCGACGACCTGCGCGCCTGGAACGAGGCACACCGCATCCCCATTCTCTATGTCACGCACAGCCGGGAAGAAGTATTTGCTCTGGGAGAAAGCGCGCTGGTGCTCGACCAGGGACGAGTCCTGGCTCAGGGGTCACCGCACGAAGTCCTGAGCGCGCCTTTGCAAGAAACCGTCGCTCATCTGGCTGGATTTGAAAATATTCTGGACGCGACCGTGGAATCCCTGCACGCCGATCGCGGCACCATGACCTGCCTGCTCTGCCAGAGCGAATCTGGAAAGCCCGTCCAACTAGAGACGGTGCAATTGAAGCCCGTTCTATTGGAGACGCCGCTGGTACGTGCCGAGGTCGGGTCGTCTCTGCGCGTTGGCATCCGCGCTGGCGACATTTTACTGGCGATCGCGCCGCCAGTCGGCTTGAGCGCCAGGAACGTGATTCCCGGCCGCCTGCTTTCGCTTGTCCGCCGCGACGTGGTTATCTCCGCCCAGGTGAACTGCGGCGTGGAACTGGAAGTCCATCTCACCCTGGCGGCGCGCGAAGCCCTGCAACTCGAACCCGGCCGCGACGTTTGGCTGGTAATCAAAACACATTCCTGCCATTTAATGCAGAAGTGAAGGATTCCTATGTCAGGCGTCTTAGTTCTGACCCCTGACCCCTGACCCCTGACTTCCAACCTCCGCCTCTTGTACTTCTCCCCGCTCCATCTCCACCACCGCAACCCACTGTCCCTTACGCATTTCCGAGTACACAATGTGGCCGCCCAGAATTCGAGCCACTGCGGCCGCTGGCAAATCGCGATGGAAACCAAAAAACCGCGTCTTCAGTTCCTCCCATCGTCTCCAGTGGCCAAACAACGGCCGTGCGGGTTCGTACTTTGTCGAAAACACCAGCGCCACGGCGAAATTCGTGCGGAAGTCGGCAGCAGAGAAGACTTCGTCCGGCGAAAAGTCTTCGATGCGCACCACTCGCAGGGGCCGAGTAATGTATCCCAGCCACGGACGAGTCAACTCGTCCGAAGCCGGCCAAGCTGTCAGCACCCGCGCCATAGGATAGCGAGCCTCAAGAAATGTCTCACCGTCCTCATGCAGCTGGATGTAGTCGCAATACGCCTGATTGTCCTCCAGCGAAAAGCCGTAAGGAGGATTCCAGAACCACGCTATAACGAAGGCCAACAGAACCACGGCAACCGCCGCCGGCCACAGGCGTACTCGCCGCCTCAGCGTCGAAACCGCCACAATGATGACCAGCGGAATCACCGGCAGCAGGTAGCGCGCCAGCACCGCTCCGCCAACCAGCGCCATGGCGACCACGTATGCAGCCAACACCACCCAAAAAACCATCTGCACGGGAATGGCGATACGTCGGCGAGGAATGCCGTCATCGTTGAGCGCTGGCAGAAACATGGCCAATAGCATCGCCAACGTCAGCACCCACAGATGCAGATAGCCGAACGTCTGCCACAGCCGTAGTCCTAGAGCAAGCAGGAAGCGCGTGAAACTGAGCGTGGCGGCCACGTTGTAGCGAAAGAATTCAGGATTACCAAATACGTATCCCGTCCGGCTGTAGTGATACGCGTACCATGCCACCAGTGGCAGTAGCGGAACCAGCAACCCAGTCAGGAGGCGGGCTGAGAGTAATACAGTCGGTTGTTGCGGCCTGGGTCCCGACTCAGGCACATGTTCTTCTGTGCCAGCGTCTGAGCTAGCCGACTCGAAGCGCAGAAAAGTGGACCGAAGAATCTCCCATATGAAGAGCGCCAAGGGTGTGAGGATTGCCGTTTCCTTAGCCAGCGCGGCCAGCGAGAAACAGATCGCAAACAGAAAAACACGACCCTCCAGGTAGGCACACAACCCCCAGATGGTAAGTCCGGCAGCCGCCAGATCGACGTGCGCCATGGAACTCTGCGCGAAAAAAACCGGATAAACCGCGGTGCACAACGTAGATGCAATCGCGACCGGCAGATTTGCCAGGCGCTCCGCCAGCCGAAATACTCCCAGAAGCGAGAACGCCGCCACCACCAGCATGGCCGATCGCGTCACCAGCGGATCATAGCCAATCAGCTTCCACCACAGCGCCAGCCAGCAGAGCACCAGCGGCGGGTGCGCGTTTGAAAGCGTCGAATGCGGAATCAGGCTTCCGTTAAGAAGAATGTCGCGCGCCGCCGGAACGTAATAGCCTGCTTCGACCCAGAAATAGGGCAAGCGCAGCAGAGTCGAATGCAGCAGAAAGATAAAGGCAAAGATAACGGCGAACACCAGGCCCGGGTGCGGATGATTTGAAGCTATTTCCTTCCGACCGTCGGGTTCCTGCCCGGAGAGGCCTGCGCTGCGTATCCACGCGGAAGCCGCGAGCCGAAAGCCCACCCTAATGCACCGGCCCGCTCGGACCCATACGCGGATCGAGTTTGATCTCCCCGAATGCGCTCTCGTAGCCGGCGATGTTTTGCTGCAACAATCCGAGCAATGCCTTGGCCTGCTGCGGACTCAGATAGATACCCTGAAAGTTGCGGATTTCCACCTGGGTTTCGGTCTGCTGCTGCAGCGTGCCGAAGACCAGAAAAAAGTCCCAAATGTTTACCCTCATTTGCACACTGTTCGCATAGCCTTCGCGGTAGTCCGGGCCGGCCACCAGTTTCACATTCGGTTGCGTTGGAATGCTCATAGCCACGCAGTGTAATGAGTTTCGCCGTCGAAAGGGAAGTCCAAGTCTCTGGAAATCTCGCCGCCTGCGTGGCGTACCCCCGAAATTGCCAAAGAAACCACGACAAGAATCATGACAAAAACTGTCAACCTTTTGATCGTTTATGGCTGGCGGGCGGCGTCCGGCGTCCGGCGGAAATGGGCCTTGATCGAAGGTTCTTATTGAAAACAAACAACTTGTCAGGGTCCGACCGGTTACTTTCGGGGGTATCGTGTGGCTTTGAACGTGCGATAGAATCTCAGGTATACGATTTGAGTGTTTTTGTGAGGTCCTATGACCCAACCAGTTGATCACGTGGCAACCGAAGAAATCTCGCTGCCAGAGAACTTGCTTCCCCTGGAAACTGTGCTGGGGCACGGAGTTACGCCTATGGACGTTTCCATGGTCCTGGCCAAGATATTTCACGTCCAGTACTCGGAAGTGGCGCTGCTACGCCTGGAGAGCGGACTCTTACGCTTCGTTTTCCCCGAATACCTGCGTACCACCGGGTCCATTCCGCTTTCCAGCAAAGCGGTCGCGGCGCACACCGCATTGAGCAAGAAAGCGGAGATATTCAATAATTTTGCCCGGGTGAAGCATGCCAGCATCTTCGAGACGATCAAGCCCAACGGGAATGATTCCGAAGAAGCCGCGGTTCCGTCTCCCATTCAAAAACTGATGTCGGTTCCTATCATGGATCAAGACTCGACGGTGGTTGGCGTGATTCAGATTTCCCGTAAGGGTTTGGATGCTCGCTTCGCGCAGGACTTCAGCCGCGAAGACTTGCATGACCTGGAGTTGGCCGCCGGGCTTCTGGCGTCGGCGCCAGCTCTTATGTCGAATTAAGCCTCGGCAACGCCAGTTCTGTCCTTAAAGCGCATATGGACGACGGCCCCGGTTTCGCGGGGCCGTTTTGCTGGTCTCTCGAGAGTCTTCGCACTTCCTTCATTCGTGCCCTTTGTGGTTAACGAGACCTGACGAAACATCCCAGCACTCGCCCACGGCAACCACTCCGTCCGAGGTAGACGGCAAGTGCCGCGAAACGTGTGGGTTGAGCATCGAACGTCGGGGCACGACCGGCGCGTGGCTGACTCTCGTGAATTGAATTACAGAGAAACTCCGCCAGTCGCCGTCAGTGGCCGGCGCCGCCTTTGGCGATCCGAAAACGAGCCCAGGGTACAGAGGAACTACAGGAGCAGACTAGTCTTTCGTATAGACGGGCCCAGCCTCGCGAGATGGTGGATCGGAAACAGCACGAATATAAGATATCAACGCCTGCACGTCCGCCTTGCTGAGCGTGTTCCCCCACGCCGGCATCAACGCGGACTTATTGAGAGCCGGACCACCGTGGCTGATGATGGCCGTGAGATCGGCGTCGCTGATCTTATTGAAAGTATCTCCTTCGTTGAACGGATGCGGCTTGACCTCCAGGTTGTCATAATTCGAGACGCGCTCGACAGTAGACTCGGGATTGTGGCAGCGCTCGCAGTACTGATCGTTGAGCTGGCGTCCGAGCGTCTCTTGATAGCCTAGCGCGATCTCTTCAATCTTGAGTTCTACTCTCTTATGTGACTTATCGGTGGTGGACGCTGCGATCAGGTATCTTCCAGCCATGCCGCCGAGAGAGACGTTGGTCGTGATCTGACCACTCGAATCGGTGAGTCCGTTGGAAGGATCGAAGGCAACTCCAGAGACCGCCGAGAATTCCACCAAAGCTCCGGCCACGGCGGTCCCCTGCTCATCGTTGACCTGAACCACAATTGGTGGAGGCAACAATCCGCCGGTCTGCGCGGTCTGCTTTCCGCCGCTGGATTCGACGATCGCCTTGCCGAATGCGGTGGGCTTGGGAAGCGGCGAGCTCGCGGTTTGATGCGAACAGGAAATGCCGAAGATGGTCACCAGCACGGCGACGGCTAATAGGAAGGCCGGGGATTGGCGCGTCATTTCTTGGCGACCTCCTGTTTAACTCCGCCTTTCTGCGAAATCAGGAATGCGGTGAGAGCGCGGGCATCTTCGTCGCTCATGGCTCGATTCGGTTCAGCGGTGCCTGCACGCAGGGCCTGCGGATTTCTCATCCATTGATAAATCCACGCCGCAGTGAGGCGCGAACCCACGTTTGTGAGCGTTGGGCCGATATAGCCCTTGTCGTTCTTGGTGTCGACAATGTGGCAGCCCTGGCACGAATACTTTCCATAGAAAAGCTGCTTGCCCAGTTCCACCTGACCCGGGGAGTAGCCGCTCAACGGCATGGATTCGCGGTCGATTGCGGGACTCTGATAGACAGTGATGATGTAGTCGGTGAGTTCGTTCACCTCGGTGTCCGTCAAATTGAAGCGTGGCATGCGGCGAATTAGCGAAGGACGCAGTGTGCCCGGATTCTTAAAGAACTGCACCAGCCACTCGCGTTGCACGGAACTGCCTTCCCACGTGAGGTCGGGCGCCATATCGCCGCCGTGCCCGTTGATGCGGTGGCAACTGAAGCAGGCGAGGTCGGTCATCAACTTTCCGGCCTTGCCCGCAGGCTGGTAGTTCGACTCGGGCGTTGCAGCCACTGCAAGCGACGGCGGCAACGTGTTGGAGCGGTCGTTTAAGGAGAGAAGAGCCGTGGTCAGCGAATCGATCTGCGCCGGCGTGAAGGTGTATTGCGGCATCTTCAGGCCCTGTCCGAAAGCGCGCGGCTGCTTGATCTTGGTGGCGATGTAGTCGGGCAGCGTATGCTGCATGCCCGGGAGGAATACGAGTTGGGTGACCGGCTTGCTGCCAATGCGGCTGAGCTCGGGGGCAAAGTTGTCCGGTTTCTTGATGCCCGCGATTTCGTGACACGAAGCGCAGCCGTAGTCGGAAATTAGACGCTTGCCGTGGACAATCTGCTCCGGCGTTGCGGCCTCGAGATGTATGTTAGCGAGGAAATCGGAATCCGCCTTGGCCAGAAGGAATCCGGAGAGCGTGGCCACCTGCGGATCGTTGAAGCGGTAGTGCGGCATTCCAGTTTCCGCATCGTAGGCGCGCGGGTTTCTCAGCCAGGCCTGTAACCACTCCGGCTTCACTTTGCTTCCTACACGAGTCAACTCTGGGCCAATGTTGCCGCCCACCATGTTTCCCGCGGCGTTCTGGACGGCGTGGCAGGAAGCGCAGAAAGACTCCCCGTAGAGGCTCGTTCCCGCGGCCGGATCGGACGATGCCTTCGCGGACAGCGTTGCGGTGTCTCCGGCCAGCGGTGTGCTGTTGGCGATCAAAAACGCGGACATGTCGCGCGCGTCATCATCGCTCAGCTTGAAGTTTGGCATGGTCGATGTGGACGCGTAGGCCTGCGGATCTTTGAGCCACGCATAAATCCACTCGCGAGTGGTCTTGTCGGCGATGTGCGAAAGCGAAGGCGGAACGTCCGTGGCCTTCATCGCGCTGCCATCCGGCAACTTCACCAGATGGCAATGCACACAACCTTCGCGAGCGAGCAGATTGCGTCCCTGATTCAGCTGCGGCGTGCCGGGCAGCGGCCCGTAGTGGCACTGGCCGCAAGCTGACTCAATGTACTTCGCCGGAAGAATCGGCTGCTCCCATGCCAGTGTACTGTTGTGGGCTTCGGTGAGCGTAGTGGCCGCGCCCTGTCCGCGATGGCACACGGTGCATCCGAACTGTTCCAGCTTGTGAGGAATCACGGGATGCGTGCGGAATGGCTGGGTGGCGACATCGACCAGGCTGGGTTCTTTCAGTCCGACGTGGCAACTGGTGCAGCGGTCCACTACGCCCAGTTCGGGCAGCCAGATCTGACGGATCCCTCCCTGGAAGTGGCGTTGCAGCGTGTTCGCGTCGCTGCGGTTGCGGATCATCCTGAGATAGCCGTGCTGGTAGTGCCGCCACTCGCTGAAAAAATTCTTCGCGGGAGCGATGGCCAGCGAACCCAGAAAAATCAGGCTCACGACACCGAACGCGCGCACGCTGTCTCCAAAAAGTCGCTGCCAGAGCGACGTCAGTTTCTCTTTCATGAGCGCCGTACCCTTATAAGCGTCTTGAGGAACATCGCTATGAGCCTATCCATAGGAGCTTGTGCATCAGGCCTGCCACGGCCAGACAAAGGACCAGCCCGGCCCGCGGAAAAATGTGCCGATGGCGGTCAGCACCACCAGTTCGAATAAGAACCAGGTCATGACCCAGTAAGACAGCGGCCTTGCGGCCAGATAACGGCGGAAGGTCGAAGGCGACTGTCGAGAGCTTTGCGCCGCCAGCAGCATTACTCCGGCCACGATCAGCGTTGGAACCAGCGCCGCATAGACCTTGAACACAAGCAGGAACACCGAGAGCGCGGTCGCGACAACATAGAAAATGCGCATGCGTTTTTGGCGATCTTTCAGGAATAGTCCGTCCGCTTCGATATTGACTCTGAAGTACGGAATGACGATGAGCGCCATCACGACCAGTCCCGGCACCAGCACGCCGGCAACTACCGGCGGGAAGTAGTGAAGCATCTCCTGCAGCCCCAGGAAGTACCACGGCGCTTTCGCGGGGTTCGGCGTGTGCGACGGATCTGCCAAACCTTCCAGCGGAGCGTTGAACAGCAGAGAGATCCACACCAGCACGATGGCAAGCACCATCACTGCGACAGCCGCGCGGAACAGCACCTCTGGAAAAGTCTGGACCTGATCTTCCGTCTCGGCCTTCACCTGCGCCGAAGTGCGCCGCGTAATAAAAACAATCCGGCGTGGAGACTTCTTTGCGTTGGAGTCGACGCCGGCGGTGAAGTCCTTGGAATCGGCCATGACTATTGCGCCTCCTTCGCGTCAGTCTGGGTGCCCCCTTTCTCGCCGCTTTTGCGAGAAGTGGGGCCTTCCTCGCCACCGTCACCCGCCGCCCGCGCCCGCACTGTGGCCGGTTCACTGGCGTGCGAGTAGAGGCCGCCGTCCTTGCGTATGCGCCAGAAATGGATGGCCACGAAGAACATCGCCGCCAGCGGCAGAATCATGCAATGCAACACGTAGAAACGCAGTAGCGCGTTGGCATTAACGGCGTTGCCCCCAAGCAGCAGAAAGTGAATCTTCTCCCCCATGACCGGGACGGCAGAGGCAATGTTTGATCCCACGGTGATCGCCCAGTACGCCAGTTGATCCCAGGGCAGCAGATAGCCGGTATAGCTGAGCAGAAGCGTCATCAGCAGGAGGATGACGCCGATGACCCAGTTGAATTCGCGCGGCGCGCGGTAGGCACCGCGGTAGAACACTTTGAACATGTGAGCGAAAACCAGAAACACCATGGCGTGCGCTGACCAGCGATGCAGGTTGCGAAGGAACAGTCCTGACGAAACCACGAACTGCAGGTCTTTGGTGTCGGCGTACGCCTGGGGTACGGACGGGTGATAGTAAAACATCAGCGGAATGCCGGTCGCGATCAGGATCAGGAATGTGCCCAGCGTCAGCGTTCCCAGGTACCAGGTCGCGCTGATACTCAGCATGCGCGTGCGCACTTTGGTCGAGAACAAATGCAGAAAGACGTTCTGCTGGATCGCAAGTGCGCGCTTCAGGGTGCTGGACCCGGTTCCGCTCCGGAAGATCGAGCGCCACACCCGCGTGCCGCGCAGGTTGTCGAAATATTGGTCTACTGTTTTCGCCATGCTGGTTTTCTCTAAACTCTTACGAAGGAATCCCGCGCCAGCGGCGGAACGTCTGTGGAACGATCCACCAGAAGATCGCCGTCATCGTTGAGCCATATCCGCTTCCACGGCAGCGGTTTCGGGGCCGGGCCTGCGATTTTCTTGCCGTCCTCGTCGAACTTGCTCCCGTGGCACGGACACGCAATTATGTTCAACTCAGGTTTCCACACGGTCATGCAGCCCAGGTGCGTGCACACTGCGCTCAGCGAGAAGTAGCCTTCGTCGGAGTGAATGATGTAGATCCCAGAGTTCACATCGATGGTGACGCTGCCCAGCGGATAGCGGTCGGGCTTGCCCGCATTCACCACCGGCGAAGGTTCGTACAGCACATTCGGATCGAGATACTGATACGCGAACGCTGCTGTGCCCGCGGCCGCGATGCTCAGAGAACCGAGTCCCAGCTTCAGGAAAAATTGCCGGCGGTTGACGTCGTCATTCTTTTTAATTTCGTCTGCCATCTTTTCCTCTGACAAGGCCGCCTCGCGCCTACTTCGGCAAACCGGCGCCGATCGCAGCAATTGAGATCAAGCCGGTCGCCTCCGCCGGAATCAGATTGTACGACTCCATCGTGATCGTGCCCACGGGACAGCGCACACAGACCGCACCGGATGCAGCGGGTTTCATCCTTCAGCATGGCCGCGCCGGTCACGACTCCCAGTTCATCGGCGGCGACCTCGTCAAACTCCACGCCGAACAATTCCTGGTTGTCGCGGATGTGTTGCACGGTTTCGGGCTCGAACGCGATGCGGTCGAGCGAAACCAGTTCCAGACATTTCTCCGGACAAACATCCACGCACCCGCCGCACAGGATGCACATGCTGCCGTCTTCCGGCACGCCTTCGAAGATCGTGTTGACCCAGCAGTGCAGGCAGCGTTGCGCTTCAGCCATTGCCGCCGGCGCGTCATAGCCCACTTCCACCTCAGTGACGCCGGTGCGGCGTTCGAGTGGCAGCATGGGTACGGGCTGCCGGGTGATGTCGAGATAATCGAGCGGCATGGAGTGTCGCTTGAGAACTTCGACTTCAATGATCGGCTCGGGATGCTTACCGCCGCGCAGGAATTCGTCAATGCCCACCGCCGCGCGCTTGCCGTCGCCGACGCTATCAATAATCAGGCGTGGTCCGAAAACGCAGTCGCCACCGGCGAAGATGCCCGCAGCCGACGTCATCAGCGTCTGCGGATTCACCGCAATCAAACCGCGCGGCGAAAGCTCAACCTTATCCTCGGGAGTAAAGAAGTCCAGTCGCGGCGCTTGCCCGATCGCCATGATGATGGTGTCGCACTCAATCTGAGTTTCGCTGCCCTCGAAGAAAGCGGGATTGAATCGCTTGTTCTGATCGAAGACCCACTTGGTCTTGAGAGTTTCCAGAGCTGTAACCTTGCCGTCCTTGCCAAGAATGCGCTTGGGCCCGAGCCCGGGGTGCATGATGATGCCTTCTTCCTCGGCTTCGACAATTTCTTCCAGCGCGGCCGGCATCTGATCGCGGGGTTCGAGGCAGACCAGGTTCACCTCGCGCGCACCCATGCGCAGGGCGGAGAGAGAAATGTCGACCATTTCCTTCGTCGCAACCGCCGAGACGTTTTCATCGGAAGGCTCAGCGTCCTCAACGCCGCCGGCATGCTGCTTCACGACTTCGCGGGCCGCGGAGCGCGCCACATCCATCGCAACGTTTCCCCCGCCAATCACGATCACCTTCTTGCCGATGGTGAATTTATAGCCCAGATTCACGTTGAGCAGAAAGTCGATGCCCTTGTGGACGCCGTCCAGATCGACCCCAGGAATGCTAAGATCGCGGCTGCGATGCGCGCCCACAGCGACGAGTACCGCGTCGAATCCCTGGCGGCGCAGGTCGGCGATGGCAAATTCCCGTCCCGCGGCGTGATTTAACTTGAGCGTAATGTCGCCCGTTTCGAGAATCTCGCGGACCTGCGCCTCCACTACATCGCGTGGCAGGCGGTATTCCGGAATTCCCAGATACAACATTCCGCCGGCAACCGGCGCCGCTTCGAAAATCGTGACTGCATAGCCCATCAGGGCGAGATCGTGGGCAGCCGAAAGTCCAACCGGACCTCCTCCGACCACCGCAACTTTGTAAGCAAGCTTTTTCTGTAGACGCCCTTCATTGACGTTGATCGGATGTTTCGACTCAGGCCCGTACTGTTCGGTCAGAAAGCGTTTCAGCGCGCGGATGGAAATGGGCCGGTCGATCTCCCCGCGGCGGCAGGCGGTCTCGCAAGGATGCGCACAGACTCGTCCGCAGATGCTGGCCAGGGGATTGGGCTCGCGAGCCAGGCGATAGGCCTCCTCGAAACGCCCCTCGGCAATCAGGCCAACGTAGCGCCCGGCGTTGGTATGCGCCGGGCAGGCCATCATGCAGGGGAAGTTTGTATGTAGCCAATCCCCGTCGACCTTCTTGTTTTTGAATCGCTTCAGCATTGCGGCACTTTTATCCGGGCAGTCGTGACGCCAAACATTCTTATGCGTACGCTCTGCGGCTGCGAGGAATGCGGGGAGGGACCGATCGCTCGGAACCATTCCCCGCTTGCACTCGCTACTTGGTCAGGGTGAAATCCGCCTTGCCCCCGCCAGCCACGGTCACCGGCTTCGACTGATTCTTCGCGCCCTCGTGCCACACGGTCACAGTGTAACTTCCGTCTGGAACGTCCTTAATTTTGTAATTGCCGGTGTCGTCAGTTTCGGCAAGATAGGGAGTCGGGCTGACGATGATATATCCCGCCATGTCCGGGTGCACATTGCAGAGCACCGGCACGGTCCCCGCCTTATCGAAGGTAAAGGCTCGCTTTTCGCCCTTGGGCCAGGTGCCGAGATTGTGTCCTGCTTTCTTGTCGCCGCTGATCGAAGTCCAGAAGACGTTGTGTTGCACCGTGTCGCTATTCAGAAATTCAACCGTGGTCCCCTGTTGCACAGCCATGATGTGCGGCACAAACATCAGTCCCTTTTGGTCCATCACCGGATGCTCTTTGGGCGCGGGAAAGGTTTTGCCCGCAATGGCGTCGACGTAAACCACCGAGTGCCCCTTCATTCCGGTCACTTTTCCCTCGATGTCACCCGCCCACGCCGCGCTGCACAAGCCGGCTGCCAGTACCACGAGTACACATGCATTGCGCTTCATTGAGTTGTTCTCCTTTAGAGTTGTTGATACCTGCCCCCGTGCGTGTCAGAAACGTAGGTGTCAGAAAAAGACTCTGGCATCCAGATAGAACGTGTTGTTGGAACTGGCGTTGCGACCCGAACCGTCATAGTTGGTCGAGCCGCCATTGAACCGGCTATAGCCGATATATTGCGCTCCGAGTTGCAGGTTCTGCCAGGGCCAATACGAGACGTTCGCAATGTAGCCTGCGCCCCTCGGATCTCCATTGGCACTGCCGGTTACAGGGTTTGGCCCGTAGAGCCCGGGATTGACCGTGCCACCAGTATTGAACACCCCCAACGTGCCCGTGTATTTGTTGCCAAAATGGTATTCGGCGTTGGCCAGAAAAGTATTCAGATGGTTAGAGCCGAACCCGCTGGCCAGCAAGTCCGAGTTCTCGTGAATAAATGTGCCCCGAAACGAAAGCACATCTGTCCGGAACAGCGTTCGATCGATTTGCGTGTCAAAAGCAAAATCCGTGTATTCATCCTGGGGCCCCGGTCCGGTGAATGCAGTGTTCCGCACGTGGATGCCGTAAGTGCCGATCTCATATTGCGTCTTCCCGGTCAATTCCTGGAAAGCGACCCGCCAGTAGGGCGCGAGCCCGCGAATGTTGTTGGTAGAGCCATCTCCTGGATTCGGCTGAGGGCCGCCCACGTGTTCCGAGCGATAGAGCGATACGTCCAGATAAATGTGGTTGTCCCACATGGCATAGCCACCGAACCCTGCAACGTCCTGCGCCAAACCGCCATTAATGATGGGGGAGGCGTTCGGGGTCGGTGCAAAGTCGCTGTTCATCCAGGGGAAGCCCCATGCCGGCGTACTGTTCCACAGGTCTTGCACGGTTGGATTGTTGTTAAGGTCCAAGCCGTAAACGAGCTCCTTGCCGCCCAGTTTCGTCGTATTGGCGTAGCGGATGTCTGTGTTGTCGCTGGTGAAATGGTCGTCCTGGGTGTCGTAAGTTACTTGCACGAAGCTGCCGATGTGGCTTGTCCAAGCTCCCGAAAGGAATAGCGAGATGTCCTGCGGCAACTCCACACTGCCGTTCTGGGTCCCCGGCACCGGAGACTTGATGGAGGTAAACGAGGTCTCGAACATTACGGAAAGGGGCAGCGAAGATAGCAGGTCAAGCGCGGCGCGCTTCTTGCCTCCGTCCGTCTTGATGACTTTTGTCTCGTCTGCCCTATCCACGTAACCAAGCAGCTTGAACCTTCGTCCGGCGGGATTGAGTTCCGGAGGCGCATAGTGGCAACCACTGCACGCCAAGCCCGTCTGCCGCGCGTAGCTTGGCACCGCCTGTGCTTTCGGCGGATTCAGTGCGGCAAGAAAAATCAAAACCAGGACAGGAACTGTTATAAGCAAAAAAAATGCCACTTTTTTCATCTGGAATCTCCTTTATTTATCCTCTGCTCCCTGTTATGCAGGACGTTCCGTACTGGCGTGAAAACGCGGAACTCGCAAAGCTGCTCGCGGTCATGAGGGCGAGAGTCACTAGCGACAGTCCTAAAACAAATATAGAGTTGCGGGAGCGCATCGAATTGCCTCCTAGTCATGAGCCGGAGATCGGAGAGGCTTTTGGCCTCTAATCGTGTTTCAGAATGTGCCGATGGTAGCGGGGGTTACCGGTATATGCCGGATGATGAATCACACGTGATTGTGATTTCAATCACAAATCCGCGAAGGCAGAGGCCAAACCCAAGGTGGGCACGAAATTGGCCCAAAAAGGGAAAAGGGCCGATTCAAGATCGGCCCCAAAGCTATCTGGTGCGAAAGGGGGGACTCGAACCCCCACGGTTTTACCCGCCAGATCCTAAGTCTGGTGCGTCTGCCAATTCCGCCACTTTCGCACTTTTCACTTTCGACGGCTCGCGCAAACGGAGGACGCGATGCGTGTTCCTCGTTCACAACATTTCAGCGACGTCGAGCCTGTCCATTCAACTTCAAGCATAGCAAATTCTGCCGGCGGTTCTTTCCTTCGGTTTTGCGAACGAGCCGAGGGCGGACATCCGCTTTACAAAGCACACGCCGTACTTCCAATCGACAGCAAAAGGAATGAAAGGATGCGCAATACGAGGAACCGGCTGCACACGAAAGCTACCTGACCAAGACAGGTCAGGCTCGCGAGGATCGTCGCTTCGAAATCGCCTGTCGAAACCGTCGCTTCGAAGTCGTCACTGCGAAACCGTCACTTCGAAACCGGGAAGCTCCGAGGCGAGCCCGGACGCTATTGCACTTCGTTCAGCTTCTGGTAAATGTACATGCCGGTCAGCAGCAATAGGAACACGCCGGACCCGGCCGCGAACACGCGCAGCGGGACGGTCAGGCGGTTGACCTTGACCAACAGTTCCGTCTGCTCTTCCTGCATGTGGGAATTGTGGTCATCGAGAAACAGCTGGTCATCCTCATGCATCGTGAGCGTGCTGCGGTAGATCAGCAGGATGATCAGACCAATGGCGAAAACGCCAAAGACAATCGATACCAGTGTCAACGTAGTCATAAACCACCTCGGCAGAGTCCAAGCCCACTAAGCGGCTTCCCGGCGTGCGGCGGACCGACCTCAGCAGGCGCAGGAAGGCCCCAACCCCAACATTTTTTCCCCGAAATAAAAGATGCATCTAAAAATTTGGTATAGTGTATCGATAAAATTCCTAGGAGGGATCCCCAAAAGCGACCTTCTCGGTTATGGGTCATCTAATCGGATGGTTACTTCAACCTGTCTTCGACGGTACCAGCGATTTACTGTTCCCGTTGAGGCACGGGCTTTTGCTATAATATGAAAAGGCTTTAGAGCCAAGGAGATACGAAATGGCCACGACATCTGTCCCGGAAGTAGCAACCACTGTGCCGGAAGTAGCCCCGAAGGCTGCGCCGGTTACCCTGACTGCGAACGCCGTATCCAAGGTGAAGGACATCATGGGGCAACAGAACCCGGTTCCCGCTGGTCTGCGCATTGGCGTAGTGGGCGGGGGATGCTCCGGCTTCTCGTACTCGATGCAGTTCGAGAATGCTGCCGGAATGATGGACAAAACCTTCGAAATGAACGGGCTTAAGGTATTCGTGGACGCCACCTCGGTCATGTACCTGAACGGCTGCGTGGTTGACTACGTGGAAACGCTCGAGGGTGCGGGCTTCAAGTTCGAAAACCCGAACGTGAAGAGCACCTGCGGTTGCGGCTCCTCCTTTAACGTGTAAGGACTATGGAGTGGGCGGACGCCTCGCCCGCCGGCAGCTCGGCAGTTCGTCAGGAACTAGAACGGCCACGTCTTGAGCGCAGCCGAGGCCGGTTTGTTTTAATGTTTCTGAGGCCGGGGAGGTGGGGGGGGAGTGGGGGGGGGAGGGCTAGATCCCGAGGGACTGGATCCCGACGAGTTCGATCCCGAGAAGTTCGATCCCGAGAAGCTGGAGTTATTTCCCAGTCCGCTGGACGAGCCGAACGGACTGCTGCCGGGATTCCCCGGTTGTCCCGGCTGCCCGGGCTGTCCCGGCTGCAGCTGCTGGGTTGAAAACATTGGCAATGTCTGGTTGGGACCGTTGATCAGGCCGCCGCGGTCGGTTGCAGGGTCATAGACGAATTGCCACTGATCGTATTTTTTCTTGTGGTCGTACTCGCGGATCCCCTCCTTCTTGCTGATGCTGACCACTCCCACGATAGGGCCGCCGCCGAACACCTGGCTGGAAAGCGCGTCGCCGGAGCCGGAGGTTCCACTTTGATTCGGATCCTGGCTGGAGGCGTCCGGGTTTCCTGCCGCGGAAGGATCGGGAGCATCCGCACCCTGATTCGAACCTTGCTGGTTCGTCCGCGAGTTGCTGGTTCCGAATCCAGACGAGATTCCCGAGCCGTTCAATCCGTTGGCCCCATTCAATCCACTGGCCCCACCGATCGGGTTTGCGCCGGGAATGCCGCCGCCCCCCAGCAGGTTGCTGAGAGTAAGCTTCGCTTCCCCGAAGTGGAGCAGCTTGAAATCTTTGTTCGTGATGGGATCTTTGTAGCGCTTGCGCAGGAAGCGCTGATTATTGGCGCTTTCCAAATCCTCGATCTTGGTGGGGTAATTACCGAATTTCTTGTAATAGCTGCGGATGGCGCGCGCATATTGCACTCCGCGATGAACCATTTCCTCTTCGCGGTCGCGCTTGATCTCGAAGGCGATCGTTGGCACGATCGCGGCGGCGGCGATGATCATCACCGTTACCATAAGCAGGAGCGTAAGCAGAACATAGCCCCGCTCGGCGGACTTGCGACGACGGCCGGGCTGCCAGCGTCCAGTCGCTCCCCGCCTTGCTCGCGGCGGATTTTTCATATAGCGACCATGCTCTAACTCTGCGTCAGCGGGATGATCTGTGCCGGCCCGCTGCCTCCCAAGTCCTGAATCTCGACCGAGGTGGGCGCGATGCGCAGCACTGTGTAGCGGCGATCCACCATCTCGCCCGCCCCCGCAATGAACACATCCTGATCTTTCGACAGGAATATCTTCTTCGGCTCCCCCGGCCTGCTGGCAAAGCCGAAGAACTTAAGAGGGATGGGCGGAGCCTGGGGCTGGGCCGGCGTGTTATAGATGTG
>VFSW01004988.1_pt1 | contig 19759 bp, 21 predicted proteins | sample 5358111 | NCBI WGS metagenome assembly VFSW01 (sample SAMN11554181, study PRJNA540505) | mine drainage metagenome | isolation source: sediment from site ElyBrook_90M | place: USA: Ely Copper Mine, Vershire, VT | collected 2017 | reverse complement strand
ACTTTAAGATGACACAAAGAAACAGCACCCCTAGGCTGGGAAAATCGACCCAAAGACCTTTACAAAGCCCCTCAGCTCCTATATGATGAAAGGAAGTTTTACCGGAGCCCCGCATGCCTCTTAAGGTTGCCATCAATGGATTTGGACGTATAGGACGACTCGTTTTTCGTATCCTAACGGAGCTGCATGCCAAAGATATCGTTGTTGTGGCAATCAACGACCTCGTTCCGGCCGAAAACCTCGCTTACCTCCTCAAATATGATTCGGTGCATAGAAAAGCCCCCTTCGACATTAAAGCTGAAGGAAATTCTATCATTGCAGGCGGCAACAAAGTCGCCGTCTTCTCCGAAAACGACCCCAGCCTCCTTCCTTGGAAGGAATTGGGCGTCGATTACGTCGTGGAGTCAAGCGGACATTTTACCAAGTTGGAAGACGCTAAAAGCCATATCCAAGCCGGAGCTAAACGGGTCGTTCTGACCGCTCCTGGTAAGGAAGAGATGCCGACCTTTTGCATGGGTGTGAACCATGAAAAATACAATTCTGCAACTGACACCGTCGTCTCCAACGCCTCTTGTACAACCAATTGTTTAGCGGTTCTCACGAAAGTTCTTGTCGATAACTTCGGTTTCGAAGAAGGACTCATGACCACCGTTCATTCTCTCACCGCCTCACAACCCACCGTCGATGGTCCTTCAAAAAAGGATCCCCGCGGAGGGCGTGCAGCGGGCCTCAATATCATTCCTTCCTCAACCGGTGCAGCGAAAGTTGTAGGACTTTGCCTTCCTGAAGTCAAAGGCAAACTCACCGGAATGGCGTTTCGCGTTCCGACGGCCGATGTATCGGTCGTCGATCTGACTGTGCGGCTTAAAAAAGAAACCACCTACGAAGAGATTTGCCAGGCTATGAAAAAAGCCGCCGAAGGCCCCCTAAAAGGCCTTCTCGAATACTGCGAAGATGAAGTTGTTTCCTCCGATTTTATCGGAAATTCCTCCTCTTGTATTTTTGACAAGGGAGCTGGAATAGCGCTCAATAGTCGCTTTTTCAAACTCATCGCCTGGTATGACAACGAATGGGGATATTCCCATCGCGTCGTCGATCTCCTCAAATACATGGCAAAAAAAGAATAATTATATGAATTACACACGTGAACCTATCATTGAAACCATCATCACCCCGAAAGACGGCTGCAAACTCACTGTTCGCAGCAGCAAGTCCGACGGGCAAGAAGAATTTACTGTCGACGCCGTCGAAGTTGTCTCCTTTGGACAAGCCCTCTTTTTTCGTTCGCAAGAACGTCCGCGCCCTTTCCTAGTCCCCGTTGGAGACTATGAAGTGCTCGAAGTCAAAGAGACCCGCGTTGTCCTTAAAAACGCCTCATTTGAGCGCACTATCAAAATTGGCGGAGGCCGCGAAGCCCCCGTTCGCCGCGAAGAGCGCTCCGAAGAAGAACCCTCCGAGTCTTCCGAAGAAGCTCCCGCCACTTCTGAAGCTCCCATGCAAGATAGACGCCATGGCCGTCGTCGCCATCGCCGCCGTCGCAACGACGAGCGCGATGATATGCGTCCTCGCCCAGCGGAAGCTCCCAAACAGCCCGTCTCTGAAGAATCCACCTCTTCCGAAGAACCCACCGCAGAGCAACCAGCACCCGCGCAAGAAGGCGCCAATATCTTTGGCCATCTTCTTCCGCCACCGACCACTCTGATTTCTGAGAAGTTCCATCGCAAACACTCCGAGAATGCTCCAATAGAAGAGCCAGCACCTGAAGAGAAAAAAGAAGATGATGATGCTGGGGAATCCAATCCCTTAAACCGCGTCACGACCGAGACAACCTCGACCTTTTTCTCCACCGGAGCGACCGGCTGGACGCATTTTATTTCATAAGCTGATGTGGGCCTTATCCAAGGCCCATTTATTTGGTTCGGTTTTGGGGGATATTCGTTTCCATCGCCTTTTTCCAGACATGGTAAGCTTTGGCTTTACTCATGGCTAGGCGTTCATTTTCTGTTTTAATGGCGATTTCACTGAAGAATGCGCTGACATTGTTACAGCTTTTCCAAACAAATAGGGCTGCATCCAGAGAAGTTCCCACCAAAAACCCAAAGATAGTTTCGGGAGAACGATACAAAGCCCCCATAATATTCCAAATGCTAATGTTTCTGGCAGCTGCTGTCACATAGGGAATTTGAGGGCCTAGTAGAATAATCTGCTGGGCGATGAAAGAAAAAAACAAGATGGGAAATGCCAGCAAATAAATCCGATCTTTAGCATCCAAAATAGAGTTGCCTGCTCGGATGACTTGGATGGGAGTATTGTTGATCAAAAAAGGGATGAACCTGGCTGTGAAAAGGAAAGTGGTTTCCTTATAAGCGCTTTTCCCAAAAACGTAGGATAAGTAAATGACGCCGATGGTAACAGCGATTTGTATAAGAATATTACCTAGCACGCCAGCCGTGCCTTTAGGAATTTGTATCCAGCAGACTCTTTTCCAAAGAGGATAAAAAGAGCCTTGCGAAGGATCTTCCCGCTGAGCCTCTGCAATCAGGATTTCAGGTGCGCAGTGGAAGCTTTCTTCGAACATCGCTTTTAGCAGTTCTTCGCTAGCAGGCAGGGTATGGAATTTATATCTTTTTTGGCTGGTCGAGGGTTTTGAATTATGGAAGTCTAACAATAGTCCTGCTGCAAAATTATCGACATCTGCTTTCGGCACTGCTGCATTAAATAAAGAATCCTGGACCCAGCTAATGACTTTATTCCCGTTGTGATCTTCGGTAGGTCTGCTATCTAGAAAGCCATTGACCACGGTCGAGACGAAACGATTTTGTATAGCTGCACTCATAGTTAACTACCTTCCTGTGGCAATAGAATCTTTTGGGAGACGAGTAGCCATTCCAAGATTTCAGGAGACACACCATGCGTGGCAATGTGGTCGAGCTTGAGCTCGGATAGAAATTCTTTCCGGCGCGTGAGATCAAAATGATCTTTTATCGCGGTTTCTAAAGTGACTTCACCTTTCAAAACCCGCGCGAGAGTCTCTTTTTGAATCGGAAGAATCTTACGGATTTTTTCGATCTTTTGTTTTTCGACCTCTTTTTCACCTAATGCGGTTGTGGGTAAAGGTCCATCTTTTACGATTGCTTCTTTGAGCTGGGAGGCGGCCTCCTTCCCTAACGTTTCTTCAGAGCAAGCAGCTTTTATTTTTTGTTTTTCTTTGGCCAGATCTGCTGGCTTTTTATTAGGAAATTTTTTTGTAACCCATTCTTTGGCTTCTGTTAAAGTAAAAAGCTCGTCGACGAAATCAGTCCAATTTTCGTCGGTGGGCCACGTAACTTTTTTTTCTTTGAGATGGGCAATGAGTTCTTGAAATTTTTGGAAGTCAGGAGAAGATGCTGCATTTTCAACCTTTTCATTGATGATAGGCTGAATCTGCTTCTTGAGTTCTTCTACGTTGCCAGCATCTTTTTTCCATTCACTCACCTGATCTTTTAGCCAATCGATGATTTTTCCTCGGAAAAGCTGCGATTTTTTAATCTTAGCTTGGACGGTATCGATAATCGCATCGACGGTATATTCTGCAAAAAAGAGTCTTAAGAACTTATTAGGTTCAAAATTTTGGTCGAGATGCTCGATCACATTGCGTGTTCCTGGGAGCCCTAGTGGTTGTCCTAAATTCCCCATGTATTTGCTCAAGGCATGAGTATCACTGCCTAGGTGCATTTGGACCTGTGCTTGCGCGATCTCTTTTCTCTTATGCGCGAGGAGTTCGATTAAGCTATCTTGCAATGTTCCATCTTCACTTGTTTCGCCCTTCAGACCAAAATAGGTGCTCATCGCTTCACCCATGTAGCGAGCCCCGCAATGTTTCCCTGCGATGGCCATATCGATCGCTATGCGAGCCTTATCTTCTAAAAGACCTTTGTATTGTTGAAGTTGAGCTTCTTGGTATTTGCTGGGGTCAGTTCCATTGGTTGTTTGGAATCGGTGAAGATCGTCGCTCACTTTGTGGATGGAGAAACGAACAGCGTCCTCAATCTGCTGATAAAAAGCCATCAGTCGAGGTGTATCATAGGCTGGAGGCGTTCCTAGAAAGGCAACCCTTCCTTTGACTTGGCTAATAAAGGTGCTCAAACTCTTTTTTAGCTCCTCTGGAGTGTAAGTGGTGTTTCCTTCTTTGCGACTCGTAGGCGCCATGTATCCAGGTTTGTTACGATCGGAGAAATTAATCTCGTCGAACAAATTTGTCAGGGTATCGACGGTGATTTCTTTGGGCACGCCGGATACGTCGATCGAAAGTTCTTTGGTTTGCAGGTGCTCGATGTTGATTTCACCGCCGGCAAGCTCGGTTAAAAGTGTATTGGAAGGGGGGCTTATCTGGTCGATGAGCAACCTAAAGGCCGTCGTTGTAAAGCACCAGAAGACGGCTGCTACCCAAAAAAGGACTTTAAAAGCGGCGAGATACATATCTTTGGGAGGTTGAAAGTTCGACAGTGAGCCGTAATAGCCCAGCACGATCAGTTTAAAAGACGTCCACGAGTATTTCAAAGTCATGTAAGCCGACTTAGCGAAGGCGATAAAGATAAATTGGATCAATTCAAAGGGTCGAGAGATGGTCCTTTGGACTTTTTGAAAGGAAGATAATTTTTCAGCTTCCTTTTGAGCAAACTGGCGAAAATCAACAACAAAGGGCGGATTTTCAATAAACTTAATACTCATGCGTCCTCCAGATCGGGTGGAGCGGAAATCTTACCTCAAGTAAATGTTTAGCTACAAATGATTTAAATTTTAGATGTGTGTGCGAGGGCTTGATCAATCGTGGAAAAAATATGGTCAGATCCAATCAGATCGATGAGTCCGAATTTCTTCAGCGGAGCTTTGAGTTGATCGCCCACTTCACAGAGGAACAACGCTGTTCCGTCTTTATGGCACTTGTCATAAAACTCGCGCAGCGCCGACATGCCGCTCGCGTCGATGATCGGAACTTTGCGCATCCGTAAGATGAACACTTTGGGCGGGAATTCGATATTCGAAAGGACATTCTTTAAGCTGTCGGCCACACCAAAGAAAAAGGGTCCTGTGATTTCATAAACCTCGACGTGAGGCGGTAATTTTTTTTGTCCCATGGCCTTGAGATCATCTTTGTCGGACAAATCTTGCTCAAAGACCGCGAGCGAAACAACACCGGGCATATCGCCCATTCTTTTAACAAATAAAAAGACGGCCAAGATCATTCCCACTTCTACGCCTGTCGTCAGGTCGACTAGTACTGTAAGTAGAAAGGTCGCCATCAAGACGACGCGATCTCCGATGGGGGCTTTGAACAGATGGATGAAATGCTCTAGCTCACTCATATTCCAAGCAACCATCATTAAAACAGCCGCGAGTGCGGCGAGGGGGATTTGGCTCACCAGAGGTGCAAATGCAAAAATAATGAGAAGGAGGGTGATCGCGTGGATCATCCCTGCGACGGGAGTTTTGGCGCCGGTTTTAATGTTCGTAGCGGTGCGCGCGATCGCGCCTGTTGCGGGGATCCCGCCAAAGAAAATGGAGCCGATGTTGGCAAAACCCTGCGCCATCAGTTCGCAGTTCGATCGATGCCGCGTTCCTGCCATGCCATCGGCGACGACGGCTGAGAGGAGAGATTCAATGCCGGCCAAAAAGGCGATGGTGATGGCATCGGGAATTAGATTGCGCCAATCCAAATTGACTCCTGCAAAGGAAGGAAATGCTGGGAGGGGGAATGAACGCTTGATCTCTCCAAAGCGCGAGGCGATCGTGTCGACGGGCAGATGGAAGATCCAAGAGACGAGAGTTGCGAGAACGACAGCGGTAATTCCCCAAGGAAGGATGGGAATGAATCGCCGGATGAGGAGGATCGCGGCAAGGGTTCCCGCAGCTAGCCCAAATGTGGTGAGATCGAGCGTGGGTAGGGCTGTAAAAATCGCAAGCCATTTCGGGATAAAATCGGCAGGCAGTTGGGGGATGTGCAATCCGCAAAAGTCTTTGACCTGGGAAGAAAAAATGATCACAGCGATGCCCGTGGTAAACCCTGTGATGAGAGGGTAAGGAATATATTTAATTAAACTTCCCAGTCGCGAAAACGCGGCGATGAGAAGGATAGCAGCGGCGATTAGAGTGACGATCGCGAGTCCTTCGTAACCGCTCTTTTGGATGATCGCATAGATGATGACGACGAAGGCTCCTGTCGGCCCCCCAATTTGGCAGCGGCTGCCGCCCAGAAGCGAAATCAAGAAGCCGGCGATAATCGCGGTATAGAGCCCTTTTTCGGGAGAGACTCCCGAGGCGATCGCAAAGGCCATGGCGAGCGGGAGAGCGACGATGCCGACGGTGATCCCGGCGATTAAATCATTTTTGAACAACCCCAGCGTATATCCCTCTCGCAGCAGGGTCCAGGATTTAGGGGTGAATTCTTTCCAGTTCAAGAATTGACATTCCTCTGTAGTTTAGGTAGAATAAAGCTATGTTAGATTCTTTTAACATTTTCCGCTCTTTCTTCCGTCGCCCCTAGGGGCTACATATTTTCTTTTATAAATAATTTTTAGCAACTCGCCCAAGACAAAAAATGTCTTGCATTAACGCAATATTTTAAATGGAATTTTATGAAAAAGATATTTTTAGCGATCCTTTCGATCGCGCTAGGAATCGGTATTTTTGCCCTGCCTTCGGACTCTAATGAACATAGCCTTGTTATCGGTTTGCAAAGCGGTTATCCGCCTTTTGAACTCCGAAATGATGCGGGAGAGCTCGTCGGCTTCGATGTCGATCTAGGCAAGCGCATTGCGGAAGAATTGGGGAAAAAGGCCGTATTTCACGATATGGAATTCGATGGTGAAATATTATCTTTGCAGCAAGAAAAAATTGACCTCATCCTGAGCGGGATGAACATCACGCCCACGAGGCTCCAAGAGATCGCCATGGTTCCCTACCATGGGGAGAATGTGACGAGTCTGACACTTCTTTTTTGGAAAAAAATCCCTGAGGGAGTGACTAAGATGGAAGATATCAAAGGTGTCATCGCCGTAGAAGTGGGATCTATTTCAGAGAACTATCTGAACAAATTTCCTCAGCTGCAGAAAAGGACGTTTGTCGGGTCTTTGGAGCCTTTAGTGGATGTAAAATACGGTAAGTCGATGGCTTGTCTTGTCCAGCCAGATGTGGGGGAGTTTCTCTTAAAGCAGCACCCTGACTTTCAAGCCTTGAGCGTGCCGCTTACCTCCGAGGAGCATGTGTTGGGATTTGGCATTGGGATTAAAAAAGAAAACCAACTTCTTCAAGAGCAAATCACTGCCGTGATCGCGGCGATGAAGGCTTCGGGTGAACTGAAGGCACTCGAAGATAAATGGTTTGGAGGGCAGCCATGATAACGTTACTGATGCAAGGTGCCATCCTGACCATCGGCGTCGCTATCACAGCTATGGTGATAGGGATCGCAGGTGGAATCGTATTGGGGATTTTTCAATGCAAGCGCCTCCAGACCCCGATGATGAGCAAAATATTCACAGGGTTTGTGTGGGGGGTGAGGGGAACGCCGCTCTTTGTCCAAGTGCTGTTGGCCTATTACGGACTCCCCCAGGTGATCGGGATATCGCTTTCTCCGTTTGCCGCTGGAGTGTTGGCGCTCGGTCTCAACTCGATCGCGTATGTTTCGGAAATCATCCGTGGCGGAATGGACGGCATTTCTGAAGCGCAATGGGAGGCAGGACAGGTTCTGGGCCTGAAAAAAAGTACGACAGTGTTGGGCATTATTCTGCCCCAAGTGCTGCGGAGTACGATTCCGGCGCTGACCAACGAGCTGACATCTCTCATTAAAGAAACTAGCATCTTGATGGTGATTGGAGTCAGTGAGCTCACTAAGGCGAGCAAAGACATCGTGGCGCACCATCTCAACCCCCTCACCGTTTATTTGGTGGCGGCAGGGATCTACCTGTTCATGACGAGCAGCATTTCATTTTTGATGCAATTTTTTCAAAAAAAGGTGGCGTATGATTTCCGTTAAAAATTTAAAACTCGCGAATATCCTGAAAGGGATATCGCTGAATGTAGCCAAAGGAGCCATCACGGCCTTCATTGGAAAAAGTGGTGCGGGAAAAACATCCCTCCTACGGTGTTTGGCAGGCCTTCAGGCATTTGAAGGGAGCGTCGATGCGGAAGGGAATGTCGGTTATGTGTCGCAGCATTATGGACTCTTTCCCCATATGACAGCGCTCGAAAATTGTACCTTTGCCCTGCGCAAGACATGCCATTTTTCTAAAGAGGAAGCATTAGTTCTAGCCGCAGCGATGCTGACAAAGCTAGGCCTCGGCAAGCATTTGGCATCCTATCCGGCGAAGTTATCAGGGGGCCAGCAGCAACGGGTTGCGATCGCTAGGGCGCTTGTCTTAAAACCGCGCGTACTTCTTCTTGACGAGCCGACATCGGCTCTCGATCCCGAGAGCAAGCAGCTCTTGCAAGATTTGCTTATGATTCTACGGCAGGAGGGCATCGCTGTTGCACTATCGAGCCACGATCTTCCCTTTATCGAAAGGGTGGCAGACAGGATCTATTTCCTAGAGGAGGGGAGTGTCTCGGAATGTCCGGAGAAAGTAAAAGATTTTCTACGAGCTTTTTCCTAAGCTTGAAAGGATTGTTCTCGTGCCGTAGACTTAAGAGTCATTTTGCTCGGATGGTGGAATGGTAGACACTAGGGACTTAAAATCCCTTGCCAGCAATGGCGTGGGGGTTCGACTCCCCCTCCGAGCAATTTTCAAAGAAAATTGCGAAGAGAGAGGAAGCCGATAGTTCGGCTTCCGGTGGGAGGAGAAGCTTCTGCCGATGTTTTGCGTAGCAAAACAGGCAGAGGCCGGCCCGAAAGACGTGACAACGCAGTTGCCCGCTTTGAGGGGACCCCCCTCCGAGCAAATTTCTTGTTGAAAATCTCCTGAAAGAACAAAATAATTATTCCAATACAATTTGAGGAGAGCGTTTATGGGGGAGCGTCCGTCAGAGAAGAGCAAACTCGTCGTTTTTGAGGATAAAAAAATCCGCCGTATCTTTCACAACGGAGAGTGGTATTTTTCAATTGTTGATATCGTAGAAGTTTTAACAGAAAGCCCTAATCCTCGCCGCTACTGGTCCGATCTTAAAGTACAACTCGCTGAAAATGAGGGGTTTATTCAACTGTACGGAAAAGTCGTACAGTTGAAATTACAGGCCCCGGATGGCAAGATGAGAGAAACAGACACCGCAAATACCGAAACCATTTTCCGCATCATCCAATCTATCCCATCGCCTAAGGCCGAACCCTTCAAAAGATGGTTGGCCCAGGTAGGATATGAACGTATCCAGGAAATAGAAGATCCTGAGCTTGCTACTCAGCGTACCCGCGCAATTTATAAGGCTAAAGGCTATGACGATGCGTGGATCGAGAAGCGGATGCGAGGAATCGCGGTTCGGGAGGAACTCACCGATGAGTGGGATAAACGTGGAATTAAAGTGCAGAGAGAATACGCCATTTTGACAGCAGAAATTTCCAAAGCAACGTTTGGGATGACTCCTACTGAATACAAGAAACATAAGGGCCTTCAACAAGAAAATCTGAGGGATCATATGACGGGTCTGGAGTTGATTTTTTCTATGCTGGGAGAAGCTGCTACGAAAGAAATTGCAGTTAACCGCGATGCACAGGGTTTTGATGAGAATAAAAATGCAGCTAACATGGGTGGCAAAATTGCTAGAAATGCAAGGCTGGAATTGGAACAAGAGAGTGGCAAGCCGGTGATAACCCAAGAAAATTACCTGGGTCGCAGTACTTCTGTTTCTGATGAGCTTCCCTTACTAGAATCTGATGATGAGTCATAATGGCGATGGAATATTTTCTAATAGCAGCCTGTTCCTTCTTGGCTTCACTCTTGTCGTTCTACTCCGGGTTTGGACTAGGAACTATTTTAATGCCCATCATCGCGATCTTTTTTCCTCTGCCGGTAGCAATTGCACTCACAGCGGTCGTTCATCTCTTCCATAATTTGCTTAAGACGGGATTGCTGTGGAAAGAAGTCAATTGGCGCATCGTGGTCCGATTTGGGGGACCTGCTATCGTTGCAGCCATACTCGGCGCATGGCTTTTGCAAAAATTATCTTTTCTTGGGTCACTAACAACCTATGAATTTTTTGGCAGGCGAGAAGAAATTTCTCTGCTGCATCTTTTGATTGGAGGATTGCTCATTTTATTTGCTACATTAGAAGCATTTCCCCAGAAAGCGATAAAGATGAAAAGTCTATTTTGGGGCGGGGCGATGAGCGGATTTTTTGGAGGCCTATCCGGAAATCAAGGGGCATTTCGCAGTCTTTTTTTGGTCAACGCTCGTCTTCAAACAAAGACATTCATTGGAACAAATGCGGTGATCGCAGTGGCGGTCGATATCATACGATTGATCATTTATGGATTCAGTTTTGGGTTTTTGCTGAAGAGTGTCAGTGTCTCTTTATGGACGGTATCGGTGGGAGGTTCTTTGGCAGGAGTATGCCTGGGCATGATCTTCTTGAAGAAGATCACGATTACATTCATTCAAAAAACAATTATCTTTCTTTTGTATCTGCTGGGGATTCTTTTGGCCATGGGAATTATTTAGAGTACTCCCAACCAGATAGTGAGCCAGGCCCCAATTCCAAATCCCATGATCAAAAGGCCTGCGATTCGATTAATCCAAACCATGACCCCGTGTGTAATTTTTTTGCGGAAAAGAGTGATACCTTCGCTCAAGATCAGCCACCATACAGAGGACCCCACAAATACGCCCAAGACTAGCCAGCCCGCATCCCAAAATTTCCCCGTGCTGACAAGCCCCAGCGCTGCAAATACCGCTAGAAAGACAACGATCGTCATGGGGTTGGTCATCGTCAGCAAAAACGTTGAGATAAAGTCTTTGAGTAATGTGCTGTGTGCCACTTTGTCTGGTTTTGCCAGCCGTCTTGCATAGCAAATCCTAAATCCCAGAACGAGCAAAAATGCTCCGCCGATGAGGCGTAGCCAGATTTGTTGAGCTAGCAAAAAGTCAGAGATGAGTGTCAGACCAAATGCTGCGATGATTCCATAAAGCATATCGGCAAATGCTGCGCCGAGCCCAGAAAAAAGCCCTGACCAACGTCCAAATTCCAATGTTTTGCGGATACAAAGAATGGCAATCGGTCCCACAGGCGCCGCTATAGAAAATCCTAAAATCGCTCCCTTGAGGAAAGATTCAAGTTGCATTGAAGAACTCCTTCATAAATGAAGGAGATTCTCCGAGGATCCAAGGAATAGACCAACTCACGCCCGCCTTACCCACCCCTAAAGGGATGTGGTTGCGGCTTGGCATATCGTTCAGATATGTATCCAATCGTTTAAACCATCCTTTCAACCATCTCTGCTCATCTCGCTCGGGAGGGGAGTTAGCGACTCTTTGCGTTAAAACCTTCTTTGCGCTGGCGACAAAATCTTGAACGGATCCCGCGGGCATGCCTTGAAGAACTTGGAGGAGTCCCCATCCCTGTCCTTTATAGGATTCCTTTTCTGAGGTGCCGGTTCCTTTAAAATTACTATAATCGATGAGAGCATAAAGCCCCTGAGGACTTTTGGCGATCTGATAAAATAAAGCTGAAATGGAATCGCGCTCACTAAGGGGAACTTTTTCTAGCATGAGCGGGAGGGCATTTTCGAGACGCTTCGCGATGAAAATTGCCTGTAGATTTTTTGTACTTAGCAGAAGCTTTCTAAGTTCGATCATGGAAGCGCTCTGAGTCTTTAAATAAAAATCGTCTCTCGTAGCCCAAGGAGCGCCTTCTGCATTTTTTAGCCATGCAGGTAAAATCACTCCATTTTCTTGTAGGAATGAGAGTAACTTGGGAAACATCTCATCAAACCGCTCCTTCACGCCCACGGGGTACCAGATGAAGTGGCCAATGCCGAGCGAAGGAAAATTCTCTCCTTTGCCCCAATGGGTCAGCCCTTCTACTGTTCCTGCACATTCATTTTTCCAAATCCGATCTCCAACTTGGGCCGCCGTCTCTGGAGTGATGGAAAGCGCGTGAGCCGCAAAGCAGTAGGAGAAGCAAAAAATCAGAAATAACGTGGATCTTAGCATAGTGGGCAATCTTATCATTTGACTGGTTTTTGAGGAAAAAAGATATAATCAATCCATGCAAACAGACGAGCTCTACGATTTAGGCCGACGTTGTGCACAGGGGGATGGAGATGCACAATCTTATGAATTAGCTGTCGTTTATTTTAAACAAGCGGCGGATCTTGGCCATATGAAAGCTCAGTACAATTTAGGTATATGTTTGCACGAGGGCTTAGGAGTTCAGAAGACGCATGAGGAGGCTTTTGATTATTTTAAGCGAGCGGCAGATCAGGGGCACCCCAGAGCGCATTATATGGTTGGATGCTATTACGCTTTTGGTCTTTTGTCCGTGCGCAACATGGACTTAGCGGTCTATCATTTTCAATGGGCAGCCGATGCGGGAATCGCCGATGCTCAATATAACTTAGGTATTTGCTATCAGCAGGGACTGGGTGTCGCTACTTCAGAATCTCTGGCCATCCAATATCTTGAACAAGCCGTTAAAAACGGACATTCTCAAGCCGCCGAGGCATTAAGTAAGATATTACATGCCACCTACTTGCCAAAATAAAAAACCCCTGCCACGGGGCAAGGGTCTTATCAATCGATCCTATAAGATCAGATTAGAAATCAAAACGGCAGTTGACCGTTAAGCCATGGATATAGAGATCACCTGGCTCGAGGAAAACTCCGCCTTGTCCCTGAGTACGTACGGCTAAGGAACGGTTAATGTTTTGATGCCAGAATACCATAAAGTCATAAGTTGCTGAGAAGTCGATATGGTAATCATGATCGAAGAAGTATGTTCCCCAACCCAGACCCAAATTCATCTCTGCTTGCGGGCGCAGAGCGCTGATGCGGCCTGTTTTTACGTTAATCGGACTTGTTGTGGGTGTGCCTCCTGTTACTGAGTCCAGCTGATCCACATGCATTTTGACTTTATTATAACGCGTATAAAGGATGCTTGCGAAAGCATTTCCTATCGCACGGAATCCTGCACCGAGATGCCAGTTGGTGTATGCACCAACGCGAGGACCAACGGCCCAAGATTTGTTTTCATAGTGAGCGTTAGCAGGGTTGGTTGCTGCAGGGTTACCTGGTGAACCAAGTGGGGAGAAGTGGAATCTGTTGGTTTGTTTCATCCACATTCCTCGGAGACCAACTATAGGATTTACAGTGAGTCGAGTTCCTTGATAGTAAGGCCTGCTGATCGCGACATCCAAGATGTCCAAATCAAACTTCCACTTAGCAGAGAGTCTGCTAGCAGTGCTATTGTTTGGAGTGCTGACCCAGTCTCCCAAATTCAGAGCATGTCCAGATCCAACACTCTTATTGGTGCGTGTTTCGTGATGTAACCATGTATATTCAGCAAATGGCACCCAATTATCAAACTGAGAGTCAAAACCGATAGCCACTTTAAACCCTGGCTTATACTTAAACTCTTGGAAATCGAGATGGCCCGGATTCGGAGTTCCCGAAGAAACACCTCCAGCTGAGCGTTGTGTTGTCAGAGCAATATCCATATGCTCTTGACTGACATGCCAGTAGATGAAGCTGGCTTGGATGAACCAGTCCCAATTACTGCCGAGATCATACTCAGCATATTGATTGTATCCTGAGCCCATTTGATCGGCGCACACTTCATGGCCACGATCCATTTGGTTCATGGGCATGTTTTTATCTTTTTTCACAGTCGCTTGGCCTCCCGACATTTGATCGGCAGAGACAACTCCTGTAGCTAACACTGCAATTAAGGAGCAGATGTTTTTCCAATTCATACCTTAATCCTCATTAAAGATTTTGAGTGATTCATATCAGCTCATAGGAAGTTTGAACTTCACATATATGTAGCATGATACCAAATCACTTTTTGGTTTCAGGTTCTTATCCATAAAGATTTTTGGAGAATTTGTCAACAATGATTGCAAAAAAAGCTGTGTCTTCATAGAAGTGGGAGAAAAACAGGCTTTGATATGAATAGGTATGTTTCCGGCTTTATGGTTCTTCTCTTATTTGGCGCACTACATGCAGATACGCCGCCGCCTGCATATGATGCCGATCTGTTTCGCAAGGATACACGCATATATTTCTTTTGGAATATCGAAGCACTCTGTTGGAAACCCAACGAAGGCGCTCTCGACTATGCCCTTAAAATGAAAAGGCCTCCTGCAAATCCCACGACCATGTTTGCGAGTGGAAAGACGGAAAAAGCCGAGTTTAATTGGGAACCCGGATTTCGTATCGGAGGCGGGTACTTTAATGCTCCCCATTATTGGGATATATACCCTCAGTATACCTATTACCATGGGGAGGCGCATAATTCTGTAGAGGCACCTAGCAAACCTGGGCTTTTTTTAAATGGAACTTGGGCTCAGCCTGATATTTCAGCAAATCCGGCGCCTCTTCGCCATGCGCAAAGCGATGCCGAACTCAACTACCATCTTTTCGACCTCGTGGTGACCAGGCGATTCATTCCTAATCCTCACTTACGCATTCGGCTATCGGGCGGGATAACGGCTGCCTGGATCAGGCAGCAGTGGGACGTCCGCTATCGAGATACGAATGATGCCCGCAGCCACATCAAAACCCATTGGCGGTTCACGGGAGCTGGCCTGCGCATGGGACTCATCGGGGATTGGTTTCTAGATTTTTACGACATCTATATCACGGGGGCGATGAGCGGAGCTCTTTTTGCAGGAAGCTATCACAATGTTTCCTCGCAGAGGACCTCTTTATTTGCCGAGCCGATCCGCAATGTTCATTACCATGACACGCGCATGCCTTCCCATTGGCAATTTCTCTTAGGGCCCTCTTGGCAAAAAGTCTTTGGATCGATACGGACGGAAATTTTCTTTGGCTACGAGCTCAACCTTTGGTCTGATCTCCAGGAAGTTCATCGTTCGACGAGCAGTACTCCTCAAGGTCCTAAAGAGTCTACGACGAATACCGGGTACTTAGGTCTGCAAGGCTATACTCTCCGCTGGAACCTCGATTTTTAATCGAAAGAATGACAAGATGCCCATCATGATTGCCGATTTTCATTGTGACCTCTTGTGCTATCTGGCCGAAGATTCCAAGCGTACGCCTCTAGATCCCTCTGCACGCTGCAGCCTTTCCCAATTATCCGAAGGGGGCGTGGCTCTACAGATAATGGCGATCTTTACAAAAACAGAGAAGGGAAGCGCTAAGAAAGGAGCTCTGCAAGAGAAAATTTTTCATGAAATGCTAGCTCGTTATCCACAATTTTTCGGCAAAAAAATGAAGGCCGTTCTCGCCATTGAAAATGCCGCAGCCTTTTGTGGGGAAGAAGACCCTTTGCAGGAAGGTCTAAAACGCCTTGGGCAGTGGCAAGAAAGAAGCCCCATCTCCTACGTCAGCATGACATGGAATGAAGAAAATCGTTTTGGGGGCGGAGCTCACACAGCGGCTGGTTTAAAAGAAGATGGAAAAGTTCTTCTTGAATGGATGGATGGTAAGAATATTGCCATCGACCTGAGTCATACCAGCGACAGGCTAGCTTACGATCTGCTCAATCATATCGATAAAAAAAATCTTCGCTTATCCGTCATCGCAAGCCATTCGAATTTCCGTGCCATCTGTGATGAAACACGCAATTTACCCGATGATCTGGCTGTCGAAGTGGCTCGCAGAGGAGGCTTGATCGGTCTGAATTTTGTGAGGAGATTTTTAGGATCTAATGGCATTACGGATGTTCTGCGGCAAGTCGAATATGCGGAAAAAATCGGGGTTCTTCCTCGGCTGTGCTTAGGAACCGATTTTTTTGACGATCGCTTAGTGGGCAAGGAACTCGAGCACCTCAAGCCTTTTTTTCATGTTGGCTTTGAAGACTCCAGCTGTTTTCCGAAAGTCAAAGAGCTATTAGCAAAGCAACTCTCTTTCGATGCTATCCAGCGCCTTTGCTACCAAAATCTGGCAGATTTTCTATCATGAAGTATTTACTGTTCATATTATTCACAGCGACGCTTTTTGCAAAAGTGGAGCTGGGCGTTGATCGATTCTTTCAGAATGAGGTGCACCAGCTGCGCGGAATGAGGGTCGGTCTGATCACCAACCAAACAGGTGTCAGCAGCTCTCTTCATTCTACCATCGATCTTCTTCGCACAGCCGCCAAGGAATTTAAATTTGTCGCGCTCTTTGCGCCTGAGCACGGCATTGAAGGCGTTGCCTATGCAGGAGAAGAGGTAGCCGATACTGTGCACCATAGCGGCGTGCGCATCTATAGCCTGCATGGAAAAACGCGCCGGCCCACGTCCGCCATGTTAGAGGGGATTGATGTTCTCCTCTATGATATCCAAGAAATCGGTGCACGCTCTTATACCTACGCTTCGACGCTTTTCTATGTGATGGAAGAGGCTGCCAAAAGAGGGATTGCTGTGATCGTCCTCGACCGGCCCAACCCGATCAACGGGTTGGTCGTCGATGGTCCGATGCTCGAAGAGTCTTGCCGTTCCTTTCTAGGCTATGTCAATGTCCCTTATTGCCACGGGATGACCATTGGCGAGTTGGCACGTTTTTTCAATGCGGAATACCGGATCGGATGCAGTTTAAAAGTTGTACCTATGATCGGGTGGAAGCGATCGATGACTTACCGCGACACAGGGCTTGCTTGGATTCCAAGTAGTCCTCAGATTCCAGAAAGCGATACAGCTCTTTTCTATCCCGCTACAGGCATTTTGGGTTGTCTCGATATCGTTAGCGTTGGAGGAGGATGTTCTCTTCCTTTTAAAGTCGTTGCTGCTCCCTGGATCGATGCCAAGAAATTGGCCAAAGAGCTCACGGCTCAAAAACTTGCCGGCGTTTCGTTTATGCCGTTTCATTTTCGGCCATTTTGGGGAGCTTTCAAAGAAGAGACCTGCCACGGTGTTAAGATCTTAGTCACCGATCCTTTGGCCTTTCGGCCGGTCACCGTCGACTTCATGATTTTAGGTGTATTGAAATCCCTTTATCCGGCGCAAGTCGAGAAAAAATTGCACGCATTAAGCGCCAGCAAGAAAGCGATTTTCACATCCATCTGCGGAACGCCTCAAGTGCTCGACATCATTCTCAAAGAAAAATACGCGGCTTGGAAGCTCATTCGTCTGCATCAAGAAGAGCGCAAAGCCTTCCTTGAAAAACGCAAAAAATACCTGCTTTATTGACAAAGAGTCTGAAGGACTTCAGTGATGGGTTTGTCTTTCCATAGACGGATAAAATCTACTTTGGTCATGATCGTTTCTTTTTTTGCTCTATCAAGATAAAGAATGCCCATCAAATGATCGATTTCATGTTGTAAAATACGTGCAAACCAACCCCTTGCATCGATAGTAGTAGGCTCTCCTTTTTCATTAAGGCACTCGACTCTGACTACTTTTGCGCGCGGTACGATAGCTGTTAATTCAGGAATGCTTAAGCAGGCTTCAAAAAACTCTGCTATTTCGTTTTCTAAATGGATTTGGGGATTGATGATCACATGTAGAGGGACTTCGCGCCTTTCTCTTTCGGCCAACTGCTCTGGGGTCAATTGCCGGTGTAGCTCAAACCGATCTTCAATCACAGCAATTTGAAGAGAATGTCCGATTTGAGGAGCGGCAAGGCCAGCTCCGGGAGCGGCTCTCATCGTTGCAACCATTTGCGTGATGAGTTCTTGAATAAAGGGACTTAAAATTTCTTCCTTCGAAAGGGCCTTAGCTTTTTTGCGCAAGATAGGGTCAGCTAAGCAAACCAGCTGTTTCATTGACTGAAAAAATCTTTCATCTTGTTGAAGAAATTCTTTTGGCGAGGGGAATTTTGTTCGCTCTCGAGCGCGGCAAATTCGGTCAGGAGTTTCTTTTGCTTATCGCTGAGGCGCACAGGCGTTTCGATGACGATTTTGACGAGAAGATCGCCTTTGCCTTGGCCATGCACATTGGGAAATCCTTCTCCTTTGACACGGAGCATTTTGTCGCTCTGTGTTCCTTCCGCGACGGTCAGGCGCGCTGTAGTTCCACGAGGCGTGGGAACATCTTTTTTGCAGCCGAGGGCCGCTTCTGTGAAACTTAATGGAAGCTCGAGGAGTACATCGTCGCCGTCGCGCTGAAAGACAGCATGGGGTTCGACATTGATGTAGACGTAGAGGTCTCCGGGAGGACCGCCAGCTTCCCCTGCATCGCCATAACCGGCCATGCGCATCCGCATGCCATTATCGACCCCAGCAGGAATTTTAATGGTGACTTCTTGTTTTTTCTTGGTGCGGCCGCTTCCATGGCACTCGGTGCAGGGCTCGGAAATCGTTTTCCCGACACCTTGGCACTGCGGACATGTCGATGACATGCTAAAAAATCCGCGGCTTTGGTGGATGAGGCCTGTTCCTTGGCATCGATTACATTTTTTGATCGCAGATGCGGATGCAGCGCCGCTACCATCGCAACGGGAGCAGGAAACGTAATTTGTGATCGCGACTTGCTTTTCAACACCGGTAACAGCTTCATTAAAGGGGAGAGTGATGGTGACTTTTTTGCTAGTCCCTTGCCGTGCTCCACCACCTGAGCCTTCTGACTCAAACCCAAAGAGCGAATCGAAAATAGACTCACCGCCACCGCTGCTGCTGGAGCCGCCGCCGCCGAAAGCTCCCATGAAGGTGCGGAGCGCTTCTTCCATAGAAGAAAAACCGGGACCGCCGCCCATACCCCCAGGGCCTCCAGGACCACCGCCTTTTAAGGCTTCGGCACCATATTGGTCATAGATCTGACGTTTTTTCTCGTCGCTTAAGACTTCGTAGGCTTCGGAGATTTCTTTGAATTTTTTTTCAGCAGAAGCGTCGCCCTGATTGCGATCAGGGTGGTACTTGAGGGCGCCTTTACGGTACGCCTTTTTGATTTCATCTTGGCTGGCACCACGGCTCAGCCCTAAGACATTATAATAATCCGACATGACTCAAGTATATAGGGGCGCCTCAATTTTTAGCAATCGAATCGATCAACTGCTAACAAAGGATCTTGAGAACGACTTAGGTTTTCGGTATTTCAGCGCAGCTTTGGCTTTTGCGCGACTTTTGACGGAAGGTTTGTCATAAAATCTATGAGCTTTCGCAGCTTTCATGATTCCTTCTTTGTCGAGTTTTTTCTTGAGGGCACGAAGAGCTTTGTCGATGGGCTCACCAGCACGAACCTTAACTACCGTCATGAATACACAATCTCCTTTTGCATTAGTAGAATTACAATATCTTATGTTGTTGGGGAAAAATAGACAAGTTCAATTTGGGAGGGGATTTCATTGAAAGAATATTTTTGATGCACTTCTTTAGCGATTTGATCAAAATCGGGGAGGAGTTTCGAGGAGAACGGGAGGAGCGGGATCGAAAGGGCAAAGGCCAGGGTTTTAGCCGTAATAAGGCCAATGCGGGTTCCTGTGAAGGAGCCGGGGCCTACTCCAATCGCAATATAATCAAATGATTGCCAAACTGAGGCGATCGATGGTAAAAGAAATTTTGAAAGCTGCCGGGAGTCGGGAAGGGTTTGCAGGTGAATAACTTTGCCATCGCACACAACGACAACATAGGCTACATCGGTGGATGTATCGATAATCAGACCTTTCATGGGAGCCATTTTAGCAGTTCATTGCGATATTTTAAAGAGAATGATACAGTGATAGGTTACTTCAGGAGTAAACAGAATTTTTAATGGATAAAG
>VFSW01004987.1_pt1 | contig 19759 bp, 14 predicted proteins | sample 5358111 | NCBI WGS metagenome assembly VFSW01 (sample SAMN11554181, study PRJNA540505) | mine drainage metagenome | isolation source: sediment from site ElyBrook_90M | place: USA: Ely Copper Mine, Vershire, VT | collected 2017 | reverse complement strand
TTGCAAAAGGTTCTCGCCGTAAAGGGTCTCTCCGTAGTACAAACTAATCATGGGGTGCGATAGTCCGGGAGTGCGGCAGCGAGGCGGCAAAAGACCCAATATGCCAAAGGCAGCTCGAGTTGTGATGGCGCTGGCCGCACTGGCCGTGGGCGCGGCAAGGCTGGCGGGCGCGGTCGCTCCCGTTATTGTGCCGCCACGGCTGCCGCACATGGAAATTCACACGCTGATGCTGGCCAACGGCCTCGAGGTGCTGATGGTGGAGGATCGTCACGCGCCAGTAGTGAATGTAGAAGTGTGGTATCACGTGGGCTCGCGCGACGAGCCCGCCGGGCGCACGGGCTTTGCCCACCTGTTTGAACACCTGATGTTTGACGGCACTCACAACCTTCCCGGCGACCAGTTTTCCAGCTACATTGTGCGCAGCGGCGGAACGGATAACGCCTACACCACCGACGATGCCACTGTATTCTGGGAAACCATTCCCAGTTCAACCCTGCCCACGGCGCTGTGGCTGGAGGCGGATCGCATGCGCGGCCTGGAAATTACCGCGGGCGCATTCCGCAACGAGCGCGAGGTGGTTAAGGAGGAGCGGCGGGAGCGGTTTGATAACCAACCTTACGGCAACGTGGTTGAAACACTCTACGCCAATGCCTTTACCGTTCATCCGTACCATCACATGACCATAGGCTCCATGGAGGATTTGGACCGGGCGAGCGTGGAGGATGTGAAGCAGTTCTATGACACCTACTACGTGCCCAACAATGCCACGCTGGTGTTGATTGGGGACTTTGAGACGGCGGAGGCGAGTTCCTGGGTGCGGCAGGATTTTGGTCCCTTGCAGGGCACCGGCAAGCCCGTGGAGCGGCATATCCCCGTGGAGCCGCCCCAGCGCGCCGAGCGCGTGATCAAGCTGAAGCAGAGCGTGGCGTTACCGGCATTCGTGGAGGGCTACCACATTCCCGCGGATGGCACGCCCGACGCCTACCCGCTGCACCTGGCGGCGAAAATCCTGGCGGACGGCGACAGCTCGTGGGTTTATCAGCGCCTGGTTTATGAAAAACAGATCGCGGTGCAGGCGGAAAGCACCGGAAACTTTACCGAGGATCCCAACCTGTTTTTTGTTTTTGCGGTGATGAATGCCGGGCACGCGCCCGCCGAGGGCGAATCGGAAGTGAACGATTTGATTGAGCAGCTGAAAACGCAGCCGGTTTCCGATGTGGAGCTGGATAAAGCCAAGAACCAGACACTACGCGATTTTATTTTGAACCGCCAGAGCGCGGAAAGCCGCGCCGATGAGCTGGGATACGACGCCGTGGTGCTGAACGATGCGGACCTGGTGAATACGGAGTTGCAGCGCTTCCTGGCGGTTCAGGCATCGGATATTCAGCGGGTGGCGCAAAAGTACTTTGTGCCCTCCAACCTGACTCTGGTGGAGGTAGTTCCGCAGGCGAAGCAGGGAAGCGGCGGCAGATAGAGCGAGCGCTGCCTGCACGGACGGCGGCAGCAAGCGGCCAGCGTGATGAAAAACGTGAAGGTGAAGCTAAAAGGCGCGGGGCGGGCGTGGCGAAGCCTGATGATCTGCCTGCTGTTGCTGGGAGCTGCGCAGCGGCTGGAATCGCGCGAGCACGCCCTGCCGCCCGCGGCGCCGGCTCCGAAGCCCGTGGATTTGCCCGCTCCCGCCACGCTGACGCTTGCGAATGGCTTGCAGGTGGTGGTGATTGAGCGCCACGCGCTGCCGCTGGTTACGCTGCGCCTGGTAGTGCGGGCAGGGCCTGAGGCGGACCCTCCGCAATTGCCCGGACTGGCGGAATTTACCGCATCCTTGTTGAGCGAAGGCACCATCACCCTCAGCGCGCTGCAAATTGCGCGTCTGGTGGATGACAGCGGCGGCATTCTGGATACGGGCGCGGATTGGGACAATTCCTACCTCAGCCTCACCGTGCTCAGCACCCAGATTCCCAGCGCCTTCGACCTGCTGGCCGATATGGCCATGCACCCTGCTTTTTCAAACGATGAGGTGGAACGGATCCGCCGCCAGACGCTTTCCGCGCTGAAGATTCTGCAGGACGACCCGGGCTACATGGCCGATACGGCCTTTAACAATGCGGTAATGCGCGGCACGGCCTACGGGCATCCCGAAGACGGGGTGGTAGACAGCATAAACCGCATTCAGCCGCAGGATATACGCCGCTTCCATAAGCGTTACTACCGGGCGGGCGACGCGGCGCTGGCGGTTGTGGGCGATATAACCTCCGCACAGGCATTTGCACTGGCTCAGCAAGCCTTTGGCGGCTGGAAAAAAGGCGCCAAGCCTGCCGCCAGGAAGAAGCCGCCGGCAACAACATCGGGCCGGCAGTTGATTGTGATTGATAAGCCGGGCGCCGTGCAGACGGAAATCCGTGTGGGCAACCGCGCCATTGCCCGCAATGACGCAAACTACACCGCACTGGATGTTGCCAACCAGATTCTGGGCGGGCCGGCGGATAACCGCCTTTTCAGCACGCTGCGTACCCGCCATGGGCTTACCTACGGCGCCTCAAGCACGCTGATCTGTTACACCACGGCGGGAGCCTGGGAGGCGCAGACATCCACCCGCACGGAAGAGACGGTGCGCGCCGTGCGCATGGTGCTGGACCAGATGAAGCATCTGCGCGACCACCCCATCAGCAGCCTGGAGCTGCACAACGCCCGAACCTATCTGATTGGTCATACGGCGCTGCAGTTTGAAACCTCTTCGCAAATTGCCAACCGCGTTCTGGATCTGCTGATCCATCAATTGCCGCTGGATTATTGGAACGCCTATCCGGGACAGGTTGACAACCTTACCTCCAACCAGGTGCTGCAGGCCACGGACGAATACCTGGATCCTGAAAACAGCGTTATTGTGCTGGTGGGCGACGCCTCGGCATTCGGCAAAGACCTGTCAAAGCTGGGGCCGGCGGAATTGATTCCCGCCGATCAGGTGGATTTTGCCGCAGCCGGGCTGCGTCGCACGCGTACGGGCCGGGAAAAGACACAATGAAACAAGCCTTCGTGGCGGCGGCCTGCCTGTTGGTGATGGGCGTGCTCGCGGGAACCTGGATCGCTCACGAACTGGCGGCCGGGTGGCAGCCTTATGCAGCAATATTGACGGCCCTCGCCTGGGTATTGGGCGCCGTTGTGGCTCTCTCATCCAGCACGGTGGCGCGCTTTCTGCGCCACCGGGCGCTCAACTCCGCGGTTGAGGCCGCGGCGCTGCCGCTGCTTCTGCTTTTGCCCTACATGGTGTTTGCGGTGGGCGCGCGCGAGTTTTCCGCATGGGCGCTGCTTAAGCTGGCGCTTTACGTGGCGCTGCCCGCGCTATTTCTGCTGCCGGATCGCCTGCATGCGCCCAAACGAATTACCTGGCGCGACGCGGGCGCCATGATTTCGCTGGCGCTTCCGGTGGCGGCAGGTCTTCTGCACGGCATTTGGAGCTACCCGGGCGACGTGTATTTTTTTCAGCCGCTCTATGCCATCTGCGCCGGCGCTTACGCGTTTATCGCGGTGCGAGGCATGGAGGGAATTGGCTATCGATTGGGCCTGCGCCGCCAGGACTGTGTGGATGGAGTGAGCCATTTTGTGGCTTTTAGCCTGCTGGCGATTCCGCTGGGCGTAGCTCTGGGCTTTCTCCACTTCCACCACCACGCCGTTGGCATTCCCGCCTTCGCATTTCAACTTTTTGCGATTTACCTTACCATCGCCATTCCGGAAGAACTGCTTTTTCGCGCCATCTTGCAGAACCTGATTACAGCGAGTTTTGGCGGGCCGCGGGCGGAGCGCAAGGGGCTGATTGTTACGTCGGTGATCTTTGGCCTTTCGCACCTGCACCATCCGCCCGTCCCCAACTGGCGCTATGCCCTGCTGGCCACGCTGGCCGGATTGTTTTATGGCAATGTGTACCGGCTGCGCAGGCGCACCTCCGCCAGCGCTTTAACCCATGCGCTGGTGGATACGATCTGGCACTACTGGCTTTAAGCATGAACCTGTTTCACCAATGGCTTTGCGGCTCCTCATGGTGGCGAAGATACCTGGAAGCGCAGGTGATGCCGTGGGCGCTGCAGGGTTTTGAATTGCCCGCGCGGGTGCTGGAGGTGGGCCCGGGGCCCGGCATGTCAACCGAAGTCCTGTTGCAGCGCGGTCGACGGGTGACGGCGGTGGAAGCGGATAATGCCGCGGCGGCGGCGCTGGCACGACGCCTGGCCACAGACAGCCTGCAAATGGTGTGCGGCGACGGTGCGGCGCTGCCTTTGCCAGACGCCAGCTTTGCCGCGGCGCTCTGCTTCCACATGCTGCATCATATGCCATCTCCAGAGCATCAGGACCGGTTGCTGCGTGAGGTAAGGCGCGTGCTTCAGCCCGGAGGTTTTTTTGCGGGCGTCGATAACCGCAAGATCCCCGGATTTGCGCTGGTCCACAGGCGCGACACGATGACGCCGGTCGATCCCGGCGGGCTGGTATCGCGATTAGAAGCCGCCGGCTTTGTTGATGTGCGCGTGGAAAGCGGCGCGACGGCATTCCGTTTTTTTGCGCGCCGTGCGTAAAGGCGGCGCGGCAGGGTAACGGAACGGCGTGCGCTATACTGAAAAGTCAATTCTCCGGAGGTCGTTTTGGCGGACCAGCCCGAAAAACTTTTCCTGATTGACGCCATGTCGCTGGTTTTTCGCGCCTTTTTTGCGCCCATGCAGATGGCGCTGGCGTCGCCCGCAGGGATGCCGACCAAGGCCATCTACATTTTTGTGCGCATTCTGATGAAACTGATCAAGGAGCAGCAACCCCACCACGCCGCGGTGGCTTTTGACCTTTCCGCGCCCACCTTCCGCGATAAGCTGATGGAGACCTATAAGGCGAATCGCCAGCCTTTTCCTGAAGACCTGGCGCCGCAACTGCCCTACATCCGCAGGTTTTGCCCGGCGCTGGGTTTGCGGATTGTGGAGAAGGAAGGATTTGAGGCGGACGATATTATTGGCACTCTGGCACGGCAGGCCGAGCGGCAAGGCCTGGACGTGGTGATCGTTTCCGGAGACGAGGACCTGTTCCAACTGGTCGGGGAGCGCATCCGCGTTCTTAAGCCCGGCCGCAACGCCCAGGATAGCGCCACGCTGGTCGACGCAGAAAAGGTCAGGGAGATCATCGGAGTGCCGCCCGCACAGGTGATCGACTGGCTGGCCCTGACCGGCGACCCCAGTGACAACATCCCGGGGGCGCGCCCGCTGCCCGGGCAGGAGCTTGCGCTGCCGGAGGGCGCGAAAAAGCGCAGCTACATTGGCCCCAAAGGCGCTACGGAGCTTATGAACAAGTACGGCTCCCTGCAAAATGCGCTGGATGGATGGGAGCAGGAGCAGAAGAAGAGCTATCGCGAAGCGCTGCGCGACTTTCGCAACGAGGCGCTGTTGAGCCGTGACCTGGCTACCATCCGCACGGATGTTCCGCTGGATGTTGCGCCGGGCGGGCTGCGTCTGGGGTCGCGCAATCTGCCAGAGCTGGTGGCATTGTGCCAGGAACTGGGATTTACCAGCCTGATGCGCGAATTCCTGGCGGAAACGGATTCCGCCCCGGCCGCCGCCGGCGCTGCGGCAGCGCCGCAGAATGAGAGCGCTGAAGAGGTTGCCCGGTGGCTGAAGGCGCTGGAGCCGGGCGCGGAACTGGCTTTGGGTTATGAATACCAGGGCGAAGAAGGCTACGGCGCGGAGCTGACAGCGCTGGGATTTTCCGATGGCGAGCGGGTATTGCAGCTGGCGGCAGGGCCGGAAGCTGCGCGCGCCGTGGGGGATGCGCTGGCTGACTCGGACCGGCCCAAAATGGTGCATAACGCCAAGCTTTTGGAGCTGCTGCTGGGCAAGCACAATGTGCCGTTGCGGGGTGTGCGCGACGACATCCTGCTTTATTCGTATCTTACGGAGCCGCTGGTCGCCAGCCATACGCTTGCCGATGCCACGCTGCGCCATTTGGGCCGCAGACTTGATCCCGCTGGCGCGGAAGCGGCCGTGGCGGTGCGGCAATTGGCGCTGCTGCTTCGTCCGCGCATGGAAAGCGAGGGATTACGCCGCGTTTACGAGGAGATCGAATTGCCGCTGGCGCCGGTGCTGGCTGAGATGGAGCGCGCCGGAATCGCCCTGGACACGTCGATTCTTCAGGAACTGTCGCACGAGTTTGAAAAAAGCCTGGCGCTGCTGACCAGTGAAATCTATGGCCTGGCCGGCGAACCTTTTGATATCGATTCGCCAAAACAGTTGGGGGAAATTCTGTTTGGCAAACTGCAAATGCCGGGCGGCAAGCGGTTGAAGAAGAGCGGGCAGTATTCAACCGGCGCGGAGGTGCTGGAAGCGCTGGCGCAGTCGCAGCCGCTGGCGCGCAAAGTGCTGGATTACCGCACGCGCGCCAAACTGAAGTCCACCTACGTGGACTCGCTGCCGCGCTTTCTGAATCCGGCGACCGGCCGGTTGCATTCCACGTTCAACCAGGCGGGCTCGCGAACCGGAAGGCTTTCTTCCATCAATCCCAATCTGCAAAACATCCCCGTAAGCGATGAGTACGGCCAACTGATCCGCTCCGCCTTCGTGGCCCCAACAGGCTGCAGGCTGATGGCGGCGGATTACTCCCAGATCGAGCTGCGCGTGCTGGCCGAGCTTTCCGCAGATCCCGTATTGGTTGAGGCGTTCGCGCGCGGCGAAGATATCCATTCTCGCACCGCGCAGGAGATTTTCGGCGTGCTGCCGGGCTTGCAGACGCATGAGCACCGCCGCATGGCCAAGGCGATCAATTACGGCGTGATTTACGGATTAAGCGCCTTCGGGCTGGCGCAGCGCACCGGGGCGACGAATAGCGAAGCCCAGCATTATATTGATGAGTATTTCCGCCGCTACGCCCGGGTAAAGCAGTATCTGGACGCCCGCGTTGAAGAAGCCCGCCAGACGGGCCGTGTGGTGACTTTATTTGGGCGAATGCGACCCATTCCGGAGATTCAAAGCCCTGACCCGGCGGCGCGCAACCGCGCGGCGCGCGAAGCCATGAACACACCGTTGCAAGGCACGGCGGCGGACTTGCTGAAACTGGCCATGATTCGTGTGCAGTCGAACCTGGCCGCCCGGGGCATGAAGACCCGCATGATTTTGACCGTTCACGATGAGCTGGTGTTTGAAGCTCCTGAAGCCGAGCTGGAGGCGGCGCAGCAATTGGTGCGGCGCAGCATGGAGGGCGCTTATCCCATGCGTGTACCGCTCACGGTTGATGTGGGAGTAGGCCATAATTGGGCGGAGGCAAAGTAACCTTTCGCATGACGTTCGCAATTCGGCAAAGTAATCCTCGCATCTTGGTTTGGTTCGCCGTCATGCCGGCACTCGCCCTATTGCTTGCCCGGGGCATAAGGCCGCCCGGCCCCGCGCCCAACAGAGCGCCGTCAGCGGCCGAGCGGTTGGCCGCTGCCAGGCAATGGCTGGCCAACCAGCCGCTAAGCTTTGAACCAAACATGGGCCAGGCTCCTGCCGGGGTCAGGTTTCTTGCCCGCAGCCGCGGTTTTGAAGTGGCGCTTGAATCCTTGCAGGCTGTCGTCACGGTTGGCAGTGGGAGCAGCGGTTCGGGCGGCAGCCAGCAAGTGCGTGTGATACCTCTTAATGCCAACCCTGCGGCGAAATGGGTTGGCGAGGCCGCGCTGGCGGGGCACAGCAACTATTTTCTGGGGAATGATCCTTCCCAATGGCGCACGGGAATACCCCACTATGGCGCGGTCCGCGCGGCGGGAATTTACCGGGGCGTCGATCTGGTTTTTTATGGCGACGCCAGGCAGCTTGAATTTGATTGGGACGTGGCTCCCGGCGGCGATGTGCAAGCTATCCGGCTGCGGCTTGAAGGTTCAAGATATTTGCGGCCTGATGGGCAGGGCGGACTACGCGTCGGATTGGCAAACGGAGAAATAGTTCTAAAAGCGCCCCAGGCTGAGCAGGTAATCAACGGCAGCCCTCGCAGCGTAGGCGCGCACCTTTTCGCAGCCGGGAGTGACGTTGCCGGAGTTCATCTGGAAGGTTATGACCCGCGCCGGGCGGTGAGGATTGATCCTCTGATCATATTTTCCACCTTTCTGGGCGGCGTCGGGACGGACACAGCCACCGCGATGGCCGTTGATGCGTCGGGCAACATCTATATTACCGGCCAGACGAATTCGACAAATTTCCCTACCATGCATCCGCTGCAAACCACCTGCCTTGGTGGCTGCGGCGCGCAAAACAGCGCCGTATTTGTCACGGAGATGGCCAATACGGGCACGTCGCTGGTCTATTCCACTTATCTTGGCGGGTCGGCGATGGACCAGGGGCAGGGGATTGCCGTGGATTCAGCGGGCAACGCCTACGTGACCGGCACCGTCACTTCGCCCAACTTCCCGCTGCAAAAGCCCTACCAGCAGGTTCTGCGCGGCGTGCAGGATGCTTTTGTCACCAAGATTGCCGCCGGCGGCAGCGCCCTGGTCTTTTCCACCTATTTCGGGGGCAGCAATATTGAGACCGGAGCCTCCATTGCCATCGACAACAATCAGAATGTCTATATTACGGGTTCGACGGTGTCGCTGGATTTTCCGCTGGTTAACGCCTACCAGACTGTTTGTTCGGCATGCAGCGCCGGCGGCGCCAACGCCTTTGTTGCCGGGTTCAATTCCACAGGCCAGGCGTTGATCTACTCCACTTACCTCGGCGGAAGTGTTCATGATACCGGCACGGCGATTACGATGGATGGCAGCGCCGATGCCTACGTGGCTGGCATCACCTCATCCTCGGATTTTCCGCTGGCGAATTCCTACCAGAGCGCCCTGCTGGGAAGCCAGAACACGTTTGTGTGTGAATTAAACAGCACCGGAAACCAGCTTTTATTCTCCACCTACCTGGGCGGCAGCCTGCAGGATGCCGCCAATGCCATCACGCTGGATTTTGCGGGAAATATTTATGTGGCCGGAACAACTTCGTCGCCCAACTTTCCTGTACTGAACGCCTATCAGCAATTGTTAACCGGAGCAAGCAATGCGTTCGTGACGGAATTTTCACCCGGGGGCGCCCCACTGGTTTACTCGACGTATCTTGGAGGGATCAACACCGATACGGCAACCGCCATCGCTGTTAATTCGCTGGGCGAGGCCTTTGTTGCTGGAAAAACCAATTCCGCCACCTTTCCCGTGGTGAATGCGCTGCAGCCGGTATGCGCCGGCGGGTGTGCGTTTAATGACGCTTTTGTGGCCAATTTGTCGGCAGGCGGGGGCGAGCTGCTTTACTCGACCTTTTTGGGAGGCTCCGGCGATGACGGCGCCACAGGCATTGCGGTCGACTCCAGCAACGACATTTACGTGGCGGGCACAACCGGGTCCGTGGACTTTCCCACGCTCAACCCTTTTCAGGGAAGCTGCGGCGGCGGGTGTCCTTCCGGAGCTACGGACGCTTTTATCGCCAAGCTTCTTACGCCCAGCCTGCCTCAGGTTTCGCTTGCTCCCTCGTCGCTGAATATCACCGGCGCTGCGAACAGCTCAGTCACATCTCCAGTTACTCTAACCAACAGCGGCAAGGCCACGCTGACGATCAACGCCATTACGGTAACCGGCAACGGCTTCAGCGTATCAAATAACTGCGGCACGTCGCTGGCCGCGGGCGCGAACTGCACCATCAGCGTTACCTTTAATTTTGCGACAGCCGGCAACGCAACGGGCACGCTGTCGATTTCCGATAACGCCGCGGGCAGCCCCCAATCCGTCACGCTGTCTGCGACCAGCGGCAATTTTGTGCTGCAGCCATCTCCTGGCACGCCCAGTTCTATTACCATCAACGCCGGCTACCAGGCCAATTTTTCAGTTACAATTTATCCCAACGGTTTTTCCGGACAGGTGACGCTCACGTGCGGCGGCGCGCCGCAGAATTCCACGTGTACGCTCTCCACCAGTTCGGTTGCGCTGGGCGGCACAACGGCGGTGGGAATAGGAGTGGCGGTGGCGACCACGGCGCGCAGTGTGGCCCAGATCGGCGGCGGTCGCGGAAATCGCGGGCTTCCTGCGGGCTGGGCTGGGATAATTGCACTGGCAGGTTTGCTGAGCCTGATATGCTGGTCAACTCCGGGAATTGGACGCGGGCGGGTGGCGGGCAGGTTTGCCGCGGCGCTGTTGCTGGCGTCTGCCGCGATGGCGTGTGGCACGGGCACCGGCTCATCGAGCCCAGCGACGCCAGCCACCGGAACGCCGGCGGGCACTTACACCATCGTTGTGACAGGCACATCAGGCACTCTGTCGCAGAGCGCGAATCTTACCCTGCAAGTGAAGTGAAGGAGATGGTGAGCGCGCTGTAGTGGGTTGCAAATACCGGCGAGGCGCGCCGCGAATCTGGCGATTGACAGGCCGCGTTACATGACACAAATTAGATGGGCAATTGTGGGGGGAGCTTTCGGCAAGAATACCTTAACGCACGATGGAGAGCCCAATGAGTAAAAGACGCATTCTGCTGGTGGTTGTGCTGGGGTTAAGCGTTACCATCCTGATGAGCGCTTGCCACAAGACCCGCGTGGCAGCTACCGCGCCCACCACCAGTGCGCCGGCAGCCACCACGCCGCCGCCGCCCTCTCCGCCCACCTGCACGATTACAGCGGATCCGGCCACGCTGGTTCTGGGCAAATCCGCAACGCTCACCTGGAGCTCCAACAACGCTTCAACCATTGAGCTGGACCCGGGACTGGGCGCGCAGCAGGCTTTTGGATCGCTGACGGTTTCACCGCAGGAATCCACGACTTACACGCTTAAAGTGACCGGCCCCAGCGGCAATGCCAGTTGCGACGCCCGCGTGACGATCGCTATTCCGCCGCAGACAAAACCCACGGTGGCGGAAAGCAACCTGCCGGCGGCCAGCGTTAAGCCCTTGCAGGACGTGTACTATGACTATGCCATGTCGGATATTCGCTCCGATGCACGCGACATTCTAAGCGCGGACGCCGCCTATTTACAGAGCCATCCGGACGTTAAGATCCGCATCGAAGGCTATTGCGACCCGCGGGGCAGCGAGGAATACAATCTGGGCCTGGGCGACCGGCGCGCCACGGCGGCGAAGACCTTTCTGATGAACCTGGGGATTGCCGCGGACCGCATCTCCACGGTCTCATACGGCAAGGACAAGCCGTTCTGCACTGACCAGACGGAGGAGTGTTATCAAAGGAACCGGCGGGCGCACTTTGTGGAAGTGCAGCCGTAAGGCATAAAAGATCGCGCGCTGGAAGGTGCGGGGCGGTCCCGAGGCCTGCGAATGTATTTGCGCTCCCTGCGGCAGCTTGATGAAAGGGAAACCATGAAGTATTTGGAACGCTTGTTTGAGTACGACCACTGGGCCAACCTGGAGGCGCTCGCGAGCCTGGCCACCATTCCGCACGGCCACGCCGGAGGCAAGCGGGCCCTCATCGCTATGAATCACGTGGTGGGCGCGCAGCGAGTGTGGCTGGCGCGGTTTGAGCAGCCACAGCCGGTCAGCGCTCAGCCCTGGCCTGACCTGAGCCTTGAAGAGTGCAGGAATGAAGTGCACGAAATGCACCAGGCGTGGAAGAAGATTCTGGCCGGAGGCTCAAAACATCAACTGACCGGCGCGCTCGCCTATCGCAATACGAAAGGCGTTGAATATAAGAACCAGGTAGAGGATATTCTGACCCACCTCGTGCTCCATTCGGCTTATCATCGCGGCCAGGTGGCAATGGCCGTAAGAGACGCCGGCGGCACACCCGCGGTTACCGATTACGTACTTTATGTTCGGCAGGCGCAGGGCGCCGCCCACTAACGCGGCTGCCGGAACCGGCATAACCCACGGCTTTGCTTTCCTTAGCAGCACGACTCCTGCCGCGCCGCAACGCCCTGAAGATTGGCTCGGCCAGCGACTTTCCTATCGGCTTGAAGCAATTTGCGCGGAACGTCCATCCCGCTCATTACCCATAATTGCGCGCCTTCGAGATTGCACGTTTTCCTGGCGCGACTTTTCAGCAGAGTGCGTGTTTAAAACGCTGTGGGGCGCTAAAGTTGTCGGTGCGCCAATTGGCGGCATGCTGGGCAAGACATGGAGCAAAGAGCGATGGATAAAGTGGAGTACGGATCCGTGTAAGGTCATCTCGCCTTCGGCTTTGCGCGAAGCGCGCGCCAAAACGGCGACGAAGCATATAGTGGCTCATCATACAGATGTGATTTTTCCCGGATTTAAGGTTTCACCCGCGTGATACCGCAGGTTTGTAAAGCGCGGGTGAGTTGCGCTGGAAGGAGTGATAGCGGATTCACCCTGTAGCTTGGGTAAGGCGCCCGGCACTACTGGAAGGGCCGCGGCGTTTTGCCTTCGCGGCGTCTGGCAAAGCGTCAATGGCTGCCTGGCGCCGCATTTTTGTTTTTGCGCGCCCGCGGGCGTGATGAAGCTTGCGCCTCCTGACCGGCCGCCGCGTATCCCGGAGCTTAAAATGCGGAGTTGGGTTCAGCAGCTCCGCTAAAAAACGGGCTCCTCCCACTTTTCGAGATAGCCCTTAATGCGGCCCATGAATTGGTCGGCGATGGCCCCATCAATCAAGCGATGGTCAAAGGAGAGGCTGAGATAAACCATGGGTCGGATGGCGATGGCGTCGTTGCGCACGACGGCGCGCTTCTCGATGGTACCCACACCCAGAATAGCCACCTGCGGCTGATTGATGACGGGCGTGCCGAAAAGGCTCCCAAAGATGCCGGGATTCGTTATGGTGAAAGTCCCGCCTTGCACTTCATCCACGCTCAGGCGCTTGGAACGAGCCCGCGACGCCAGATCGCGCAAGGCGCGCGTAACACCCAGAAAGTTCTTTTCGTCGGCCTGCTTGATAACGGGAACGATCAGGCCGGTTTCCAGCGCCACCGCAATGCCAACGTTGATGTCGCGCCGGTAGACAATGTTATTTCCATCGAGCGACGAATTGAGAATGGGGAAGGCTTTAAGGGCTTCCACCGCGGCGCGTACAAAGAACGGCGTATAAGTTATCTTGATGCCGTTGCGGCGCTCAAACTCTGAAGCGCCGGCGCTCATCGTTTCCGCAACTCGGGTCATCTCCACTTCAAACACAGTGGCCACGTGCGCTGACGTGCGCTTGCTCATTGCCATGTGTTCGGCAATCTGGCGCCGCATGGGGGTCATGGGCACAACGTTTACCGGGCCGGTAAAGGGCGTCAGCACGGTTGAAGGCGCGGGCGGAGCGGATTCGCCAACCGCCATGGGCGCCGGAGGCGCGGCCGGCGGCGCAGGCAGCGGGGGGTGCTTCGCCCGGCTCTCTATGTAAGCCAGTATGTCCTGCTTGCTGATTCTGCCACCCAGTCCGGTTCCTGTCACCTGAGCCAGGTTAACTTTGTGGTCCTCCGCGATGCGGCGCACCAGCGGCGAGGAGCGAAGCTTCTTCGCGGCCCCGCCCGCCTCAACTTGCGGAACGGGGGGCGGTGCGGCAGCAGGAGGCGGCGGCACCGGTGGCGCAGCCTGTGGCAATGGCGGCGCCGCGCCAACCGGTTTAGCCGCGGGTGGCGGAGCGGCGGCTGGCGCGGGGGCAGGCGAGGGCGCGTGGGATTGCGCCTCACTTTCAATAATCGCCACCACCGCGTTCACCGGCACGGTTTCCGATTCCTTGGCCAGGATCTGGCTGAGAACGCCTTCAGCCGGCGACGGTATCTCCGCATCCACCTTGTCGGTTGTAATTTCAAAAAGAGGCTCATCGCGCTCAACCCGATCACCCGGTTTCTTCATCCAGCGGGTAATGGTTCCTTCCGCGACGCTCTCGCCCATTTGTGGCATTATCACGTTAACTGGCATAAGAACCTCAGTAAGATGTTTTCCCGCCTTCCGTATACGTCGCGCAGCCGCGGCGCGCAGATCAGGCGGCCGCGCCATTCCCCAAGAGACTCAGTAAGCCGCAAGCTCGCGCGCTGCCTTCATCACTTTATGCGCATCGGGCAAAAAAAACTCCTCCAGGGGCGGCGAATAGGGCACTGGAGTATCGGGCGCGGTAACGCGCACAATCGGCCCGTCCAGATCTTCGAAGGCCTTTTCCGCAATCACCGCCGCCAGCTCACCCGCCATGCCTCCAATGCGCGTGTCTTCGTGCAGCAGAATCACCTTGCTGCACTTGCGAACGCTTGCCAGCACAGCTTCCTCGTCGTAGGGCAGCAGCGTGCGCAAATCCACCACTTCAAGGGAAATGCCTTCTTTTTCCAGTGCGGCGGCGGCCTCCAGGGCGGTCCACACCATGGCGCCGTAAGTGATAACGGCAATATCCGCGCCTTCGCGCCGCACAATCGCTTTGCCAAGCGGAACCACGTAGTCCTGTTCCGGAACCTCGTCCTTAATGCGGCGGTAGAGGAACTTGTGCTCGTAAAAGATCACCGGATTATCGTCGCGAATGGCCGCCTTGATCATGCCCTTGGCGTCGTAGGCGCTGGCGGGCGCCGCAACCTTCAAGCCGGGAGTGTGCACGAACCACATCTCGTTGGATTGCGAATGGTACGGGCCGCCGTGAACTCCGGCGCCGGATGGACCGCGAATCACCATGGGCACTCGCGCCCCCCATCGGTAATGAATTTTAGCCGCCATGTTCACGATCTGGTCGAACCCGCAGGCGATGAAGTCCATAAACTGCATTTCCACCACGGGCCGCATGCCCATCAGCGCCGCTCCTACCGCGGCCCCCACAATGGCGGACTCCGAAATCGGCGTATCGATAACGCGGTCCTTGCCAAACTTCTCAAGCATGCCCGCGGTAACTTTGAACGCGCCGCCGTATTCGGCAATGTCTTCGCCCATCAGAAAAACGGAGGGATCGCGCTCCATCTCCTCCCAGATTCCCTGACGGATTGCTTCCAGGTGTGTAAGAACCGGCATGAATTAACCTCGGCTGAAAGTCGCGGAATCGCCGCCCGCGGCGCTAAAGGTCAGGCGCTTTAAGCGCTCGCATCCTTCGCCCGCGGTCCGCGCCCGCCGCCTACGAATGGGCGCGGCCATGCTCGCCCGCCTTATGGCCCCACCAGCAGCGCTCCTTGCAAAGGACGCCTTCCACCGCCGTGCCGGGGTCCGGCAGCGGCGCCGCCTCGGCGGCCGCAATGGCCTCATCCACTTCGTGATGAATTCTGCTCATCATGGCGTCGATCTCTTCGGATTGAATAACGGATCGCGCCAGCAACTCTTTTTCAAAACGCGCAATGGGGTCCTTTTTCTCCCAGTGTTCAAACAGGTCGCCGGGTACGTAATCCGCGGCGTCGTGCGCCGAATGGCCCGTCATGCGGAAGGTTTTGCACTCGATAAAAGTAGGGCCGCCGCCGCGCCGCGCCCTTTCCACGGCCTGCAAGGCGGCTTCGTACACGGCCAGAACATTGTTGCCGTCAACCTTGACGCCGGGCATGCCGTAAGCCGGCCCGCGCTCCGCCAGATCCTCAATGGCAAACTGCGCGGCGGTGGGAGTTGAGTAGGCATAGGCATTGTTATTGCAAATAAAAATCACCGGCAGCTTCCACACAGCCGCCATGTTCATGGCTTCGTGCACGTCGCCGCGGCTGGTGGTGCCCTCGCCAAAATGGACCAGCGAAACGTTGCCGCGCCCGCGCTGTTTCTGCACCAGCGCCACACCGCACGCCACTGGGCAGGTATCGCCCAGCGGGGAGATGATGGGGATCACGCCCCGCGTGAGATCGCCGATGTGGGTGGTGTTTTCGCGGCCGCGCGAAGGGCCCTCCGCCCGCCCCAGCCAGTTGCAGAAAATATCCTTCAGCGAAAAACCGCGCATCACAAAGGCGGCAAAGTCGCGATGGCTGGGAAGGGAAACATCGCCCTCGCGCAGATGAATGGTGGCGCCCACGGCGATGGCTTCCTGGCCGCGGCCCACGTAGACGCCGCCCACAATCTTGCCCTGGCGGTAAAGCACGCGCTCAATGCGGTGTTCGCACTCGCGCGTCAGCTTTAAATAATAGAGCATTCGCTTCAGTGTCTCGGCCGTGGGCTCCGTGGGCGGCGCGGGCCGGGGGTGGGCGTTTCCCGTGTTGTGATTGCCGGTAAGCGTTCTGGGAATTTCCATTCTCCTTAATTCGGGTTCGGTCGTCCAATCAGGCGCGGGGATAAGGTTGCTGCCGCGCCAGACCGGCAGTTTGTTGAAAAACGTTCCGAGGATGTCATCCTGAGCACAAGCGAAGGATCTGCTTTTTGCGGAATCAAGCACATACGAGATTCCTCGTCGCATGCAGCTCCTCGGAATGACAGGCGGCTCGAGTTTTTCAACAAACTGCTAGGCCCAAATCGGCCGGGCCGCCTCCTCTGGCGCCGGAAAGGGGCTGGCTTCGGCCAGCGCCAGATCAGCGCGCATCTCCTCTTCAATGCGGGCGTCGATCGCCTCCTTCTCGGCCGCGGTCATCTTGTGATTTTCCCGCAGGAGTTTTTCAAAGCGGTCGATGGGATCCTTCTTGCTCCACTCTTCCAGCATTTCCCTGGGCACGTAGCGGGCGTCATCGTGCTCGGCGTGGCCCTTCATGCGCATCGTCCTGGCTTCAATCAACGTTGGACCCTCGCCCCGGCGCGCGCGGCCGGCGGCCTGCTGCGTGGCCTCATAAACCTCCAGCACGTTGTTCCCGTCAATCAGCTTGCCCGGAATACCGTAAGCTTTGGCGCGCTCCGCGTAATTGGGAATCGCGGTCTGGCGGGCGACCGGCGTGGAATAGGCCCAGCCGTTGTTCTCCACCACCACGATCAGGGGCAGCTTCAGGACGGAGGCAAAGTTCAGGCCTTCATGAAAGGGCGTGGTGCTGGTGGCGCCGTCACCCACATAGGTAAGCGCCACGCGGTTTTCGCCGCGCAGGCGGCTGGCAAGGCCAACCCCCGCCATCACCGGAACCAGCTCCCCCAGCATGCTGATGGGCGCCACCACGCCGCGCTTGAGATCGCCAAAATGATTGTTGGCGTCGCGGCCGTTCGTCGGTCCGTCGCGGCGGGCCATGTATTGCATAAAAAGGTCGCGGGGCCGGAAGCCGCGCACCAGCATGGCGCCGTCATTGCGAATCATCGGCCCCAGCAGGTCCTGCGCCTCCAACGCAAAGGCCGTTCCCACGGAGATCGCTTCCTGGCCGATGGAGGAATAGACTCCGCCCACCACTTTGCCCTGGCGATAAAGGTGCGAAAGCTGCTCATCCACGCGCCGGTTAAGACGCAGGAAGTAATAGATCTGCTGAAGCTGCGTTTTGGTCAGTTTTCGAATCATGGCTGAGTGCCGCCACGCCGGACAGTTTCATTTCCATCTGGAAGACTTCGCCAAAAGCGCTCACTACACCGCTCTTTACATCCGCCATGGAGACGGGATGGCGCAGCAATTTTTCCAGCGAGGTAACGCCCTTGCCGCGCAATCCACAGGGGATGATCCAGTCAAAATAGCGAAGGTCGGTGCTGACGTTTAACGCAAAACCGTGCGAAGTCACCCAGCGGGAAACGTGAATTCCCATGGCCACGAGTTTATCATTTCCCACCCAAACCCCGGTGGCGCCGGGCACGCGGCCGGCGGCAATGCCCATGCCCGCGGCCAAACGAATGAACACCTCTTCCAGATTGCGCATGAACCACGAAATATCGCGCCGGTGCCGGGTTAAATCAAATATCGGATAACCCACCAACTGGCCGGGTCCGTGATAGGTAACGTCGCCGCCGCGGTCAATGTTGTAAATCTGCGCCCCGCGGCTCCTGATGGCCGCCTCGGGCAGCAGCAGATTTTCGCCGCTCGCATTTCTGCCCAGCGTGAACACGTGGGGGTGTTCCAGCAGCAGCAACGTGTCGGGAATCACGCCCGCCTTGCGCTGCTCCACATCGCTGCGTTGCAGGTTGAGCGCGGCGGCGTAATCCATTACTCCCCGGTCCTCAACGTGGCACATCATGGCGTCGCAAACCTTGCGGCGCGGCCGTAAACAAAGGCCGGCGGCGTTTCTGGAATACCACGGCGCACGGCAGGCGCCGCATTCTGATCAATTCTGATCATACGTGAATGGCCTGATCGTTTGCGGCATGGGCCGCCTCCAAAATAGCCTCGCTCAGGGTCGGATGAGGATGGATAACGTTGGCCAGGTCTTCGGCCGTAGCCTCCAGCTTCATCGCCACAACGGCTTCCGCAATCAGTTCGGTTACGCGCGGTCCAATCATATGGACGCCCAGAATTTCGCCGTATTTTGATTCGGACACAACCTTCACAAAGCCTTCGCGCGCGCCCAGAATGGCGGCCTTGCTGTTGGCCGAAAAGGGAAACTTGCCCACCCGGACCGGCAACTTCCGCGCCCGCGCCTGCTGCTCCGTCATCCCCGCGCTCGCCACTTCCGGCTCGCAATAGGTGCAGTTGGGCGCGTGCCGGTAATCCATGCCCTGAACGCGCTGGCCGGCGGCATGGGTAACGGCCACAATGCCCTCAGCCTCCGCAACGTGAGCCAGCAGTGGGCTGGCAGCCACAATATCGCCAATCGCGTAAATGCCCGGCTGCCCCGTCTGCATGAAGGGATTTACGCGGATGGCGCCCTTCTCGGTTTGAACGCCAGCCGCTTCCAGGCCGATGCCGCGCGTGTTGGGCGCGCGCCCAATCGCCACCAGCAGAACTTCGCCGCTGATCTGAACGGCCTTGCCCTGCGCGCCGGTGAATTCCACAAAAGCGCCTTTGCCGGCGCCGCCTGCCTTTTCAACCCGGGCGCTGGTATGAATGGCAATCCCCTGCTTGCGCAACGCCTTTTCCAGCTCGCTGGAAATTTCCTCGTCTTCCAGGGGCAGAATTCGCGGCAGCATCTCCAACAGTGTTACCCTGGCGCCCAGCCGCTGGAATATCGACGCAAATTCCACTCCCACGGCGCCACCGCCGATCACAATCAGGGATTTGGGAACGCTCTTCAATTCCAGAATCTCACGGTTGGTGACCACCACGGGAGGGGCAATCGCCAGCCCGGGCAGCGTGCCGGCCTCCGACCCCGTGGCCAGAACAATGTTCCTGGCCGTAATCTCCGTCCTGCCGTTTTTCGCGCCTTCCACAACCACTTTGCCGTTCCCGGCCAGTTTGCCCAGGCCGTGAACCGTCACCACGTTGTTCTTCTTCAGCAGGAACTCAACACCCTTGGCCAGCCTGGTAACAATCTGGCTTTTGCGCTGCAACGCCGCCTGCCAGTCCAGTTGAAATTCCTTGCCGGTGATTCCATACGCGCTGCTGTTCTTAAAGTAATCGAGCAACTCGGCCTCAAACAACAAAGCCTTGGTGGGAATGCAGCCCCAGTGCAGGCACGTTCCGCCGAATTTGTCTTCCTTCTCAACAACGATGGTCTTCAGCCCAAGCTGCCCGGCGCGAATCGCCGCCACATAGCCGCCCGGTCCGCTTCCAATTATTGCAACGTCGGCCTGTAAGGTGGTTGTCAAGGTAATGGTTCCAATTATACGCCTGTGCGCCCGTCCCATCTTACATGATGGATTTAAAGTTCAACAAGCGCCGCGACGGCCTGCCGCGCCCCTTCTGTAGCGGCTCCGGCTGTAGCGGCGCTTTGTGAGCGCCGGGGTTCACTCCCGGCAATGGCCGCCAGCGGCACTCCGGCACACCAGCCGGAGGCCATTCGTAACGCGCCGTGACTATCAGCCGTGAGCCGTCATTCCGAGCCGCGGGCGACGAAGAATCCCGCTCCGAGTCTTCGTCTTACGTTTGTCATTCCGGGCGCAGCGAGGAATCCCGCTCTGAGTCTTGCCGCGTTTTTGGCGGGCATTGTATC
>VFSW01004986.1_pt1 | contig 19760 bp, 17 predicted proteins | sample 5358111 | NCBI WGS metagenome assembly VFSW01 (sample SAMN11554181, study PRJNA540505) | mine drainage metagenome | isolation source: sediment from site ElyBrook_90M | place: USA: Ely Copper Mine, Vershire, VT | collected 2017 | reverse complement strand
CGACCACGCGACCACGCGACCACGCGACCACGCGACCACGCGACCACGCGACCACCGATGGTTCCGAGGTCACTTTGGATACAGTTTCTTCATTCTTCAAGGTCCAATGGCGCTACATCACTATGTTTATGGCACTTTCGGCGTCGCGATGACGTCGGATTGCATGTAATCTGACGTCCATCACCATCGATTGGTAGAGGAGTCTCGTGAAGATCGTAGAAGTAGGACCCCGCGACGGACTGCAAAACGAGAAGAGGATCCTCACCAGCGAGGAGAAGATCACCTACATCGAGTTGCTGGTGGACGCCGGCATCTCGCGGATCGAGGCGGTGAGTTTCGCTCGGCCCGACCGGGTTCCCCAGATGGCCGACGCCGAGGCCGTGATGGCGGGCGTCCCGCGCCGTGACGACGTGAGCTACATCGGTCTCGTGATGAACGAACGAGGGCTCGATCGCGCGATCGCGACCGGCGTCGACGAGGCCAACATCGTGGTCGTCGCCACCGAGACCTTCTCCCAGCGCAACCAGGGCATGAGCGTCGCCGACGCACTGCGCGGCGCGCACAGGATGGTCACGCGCGCGCACGACGCCGGACTCTTGGTGTCGGTGACCATCGGCGCGTCCTTTGGCTGCCCCTTCGAGGGAGAGGTGCCCACCTCGCAGGTGATGGACATCGTCACGCAGGTCGACCAGCTGGGGGTCGACGAGATCGCCCTCGCCGACACCATCGGCGTGGGAACCCCGCGCGACGTGGTGCGCCTCGTCGAGGCGGCCCGGGCGATCACCGCCGCGCCCCTGCGACTGCACCTGCACAACACCCGCAATACCGGGTACGCGAACGCCTTCGCGGCGGTCGAGGCTGGCGTGAGCGCCCTCGACGCGAGTTCGGGCGGCATCGGCGGCTGCCCCTTCGCGCCCAACGCCACGGGCAACATCGCCACCGAGGACCTGACGTATCTGCTCGAGCGAAGCGGCACCGCCGTCGACCTGGACTTCGAACGTTTGCTGACCGCGGCCGACTACGTCACCTCGCGCCTGGAGATCGCGACGCCGGCCCTGCTCGGACGGGCTGGCTGGTTCCCCGCGGCGACGTACCCCGACGCGCCGCGCCACGACTAGGCGAGCGTCACCCGGGGCTTGAACGAGGGGCGCGTCGCCTCGAAGGCGACGATCCCCTCGAGTGAGGAGAGCGTGGTCGCGATCTCGTCGAGTCCGTTGAGCAACTGCCAGCGAACGTACTCGTCCACCTCGAACGACTCCTCGAAGTCCTCGCCCGCGCTCACGCGACACCGGTCGAGGTCCACGGTGATGGTGGCCCCGGGATTGGCGTCGAGGAAGTCCCAGAGCCGTTCGACCTCGGGCTCGCCCAGTTGCACCGCGAGCAGTCCTGACTTGGCGGCGTTGGTGCGAAAGATGTCACCGAATTTCGGCGCGACCACCACGCGAAACCCCCCGTCCATGAGTGCCCACACGGCGGCCTCACGCGAGGAGCCGATGCCGAAATCGACGCCGGCGACCAGCACCGACGCGCCCGCGAAGGCGCGCTGGTTGAGCACGAAGTCACTGGACTCGCGCCACGCCGCGAAGAGTCCCTCGGCGAATCCCGAGCGCCCGACGTTCTTGAGGTAGCGCGCGGGGATGATCTGGTCGGTGTCGACGCTCGTTCGCCGAAGCGGCGCGCCCACGCCGACGTGAACGATGAAGGGCTCCATCAGGCCCCCGTCATTCGCGTCGCGGCCGCGTCGTGCTTAGACACGGCGGTTGTTCTCACGGTCGCCCACTTCGAGGTACTCCTCGAGACGCACCAATTCGTTCAGCTCGTCGAGACCGTACATGCGCTCGCGCCACGCCAGCGAGTCACCCTCGCGGCGAAGGTCGTTCATGAAGTCCTGAATGGTCTTGGCCGCCGAACGCAGTGGCGTCGTGGGATAGATCACCAGGTCGAAGCCGAGATCGTGAAAGTCCGCCGCCGCAAGGGTGGGCGTGCGCCCACCCTCGGAGACGTTGGCCATCAAGAGACCCGGGACGGTCTCGCCGATGCGCGCGAGCTCCTCGCGCGAGCCCGGCGCGTCCAGAAAGACCATGTCGGCACCCACCTCCACGAACCGCAGCGCCCGCGCGAGCGCCTCGTCGATGCCCCGCGGTCCCAAGGCGTCGGTTCGCGCGATGATCACCGTGTCGGGGTCGCGTCGCGCGTCCAGGGCCGTGGCGACCTTACGCACCGCCTCGTCGGCGTCGATGACCTCCTTGCCCAGCATGTGTCCGCACTTCTTGGGCCAGACCTGGTCCTCGATCTGGATGGCGGACGCGCCGGCGGCCTCGAGGAGTCGAACATTCGCCCACGTCGTCGTCACGTCGCCGTAACAGGTGTCGGCGTCGACGATGAGCGGGAGATCGCAGACGCGACGAATCGCCCCCACGGCGTCCATGAGTTCACCCGCCCCTAACAGACCGATGTCGGGCAGTCCGTGTCGCCACGCGGCGATGGCGTAGCCGCTCAGGTAGACGGCCTCGAAGCCGGCGCGCTCGATCGCGAGGGCCTCGATCGGGGTACCGGCGCCGGGTACGAGCAGGATCTGATCCTCGCGCGACAGGAGTCGCCGAAGCGTTGCGGGGTCACTCATTTGATTTTCCTTTACTTGACGGTTCTGGGTGCGAATCGCGCGGCGACGCCGGCGCGGGTTCGTCAAAGACGATGACCTGACGCAGCGCCTCGCCGTTAGCGAGCGCGTCGAAGGCGGCGTTGAGGTCGTCGAGTCCGATCCGTGAACTCACGAGGCGCTCCACCGGCAGACGCCCACGACGCCAGAGGTCGACGAAGATCGGGACGTCACGGGCGGGCACGCAGTTGCCCAGGTAGCTGCCGATGATGCTGCGGCCCTCGGCCACGAGGCGAAGCGGTGAGAGCGTCGCCAGATCGTCGGGTGCGGGTAGGCCCACGGTGACCGTGCGCCCCCCGGGGGCGGTGACGTTGAGTGCCGTCTCGAAGGCCACCGCTCGGCCCACTGCTTCGACCACGAGGTCCCCCTTGGGGCCCGAGGTCACCACCTCCTCGGGGGTGAAGACCTCGTGGGCGCCCAGTTCGCTCGCCTGACGCAACTTGTCGCGGTTGGCGTCGACGCCGACGACGCGCACGCCCTCGTGAGCCAGTCCGACGAGGAGTGCGGCCATGCCCACGCCACCGAGTCCGACGACGATCATCGTCTCACCCGAGCGCACCCGGCCCGCGTTGATGACCGCGCCGCCACCGGTGAGGACCGCGCAGCCCATGAGTGCGGCGACCTCGGCCGGCACGTCGGGCGCGACCCGCACCACGCTACGGCGATCGACCACGGCATGGTCGGCGAAGGCCGAGACCCCCAAGTGGTGGTAGACGGCGTGCCCTCCGTCGTGCAGGCGCCGCGCACCATCGAGTAGACGCCCCTCGGCGTTGGCGGCCGATCCGGGCTCGCAGGGCGTGCGCCCCTGGCTCAGACAGGACGCGCACTCCTCGCAACGCGGCAAGAACGACATGACGCCGCGATCGCCCACGGCGATGTCGCCGACCCCGGCGCCGACGCGCTCGACGATGCCCGCCGCCTCGTGACCGAGCAACATCGGCACGGGCCTCGGACGCACCCCCGAGACGACCGAGAGGTCCGAGTGGCACACGCCAGCCACCTCGATGCGCACCAGCAGCTCGTTCTCACCGGGTTCATCGAGTTCGAGCTCACGGGTGCGCACCGGACGCGAGGCCGCGTAGGGCGGCGCGGCGCCCAGGGTCGAGAGGACCGCCCCGTGGATCCTCACCGCGGCTCCTCGCGCGCCACGACGGGGTCGATGACGTCGTCGAGGTCACGGGGCGCCGCGAGGCGCCCCGCCACGGCCGACGCGGCCGCCACCGCGGGCGACACCAGGTGAGTGCGGGTGTGGGGGCCCTGGCGCCCTTCGAAGTTGCGATTCGACGTCGACGCCGTTCGTTCGCCGGGCTGGACGATGTCGGGGTTCATGCCCAGACACATCGAGCAGCCCGCCGCGCGCCACTGGGCGCCGGCGTTGGTGAAGACCTCGTCGAGACGCTCCTCCTCGGCCCGTCGCTTGACCGCCATGGACCCGGGCACCACCAGCATGCGCACGCCCGGGGCGACGTGGCGCCCGCGTAACACGTCGGCCGCGGCGCGCAGATCCTCGATGCGGCTATTGGTGCACGAGCCGACGAAGGCCACGTCGATGGCGACGTCGCGCATGCGCGTGCCCGGCGCGAGCCCGACGTACTCGAGCGCGCGCGCGGCGGCGGCGCGCTCCGCGGGGTCCTCGAAGTCGTCGGGGGACGGCACGACCCCATCAAGCGCGACGCCCTGACCAGGCTGTGGGCCCCCCGTGACCCCGGGGACCACCGACGACGCGTCGCAGGTGATCTCCTTGTCGAACGTTGCCCCCTCGTCAGTGCGCAGCGACGCCCAGTAGGCCACGGCCTCGTCCCACTGATCGGGTGAGGGTGCGTAGGGACGCCCGCGCAAATACTCAAAGGTTCGCTCGTCGGGAGCGACCAGACCCGCACGGGCCCCCCACTCGATCGAGAGATTGCACAGGGTCATGCGCTCCTCGATCGACAGGGCCTCGACGCAGGGTCCGCGGTACTCGACCACGTGGCCCTGACCCGCCCCGACGCCGACGGCCGCGATGAGCGACAGCGCGAGGTCCTTGGCCGAGACCCCCGGCCCCAGGCGACCCGTGATCGTCACGGCCATGGACTTGGGACGGGCCTGGGGCAGGGTCTGGGTGGCGAGAACGTGCTCCACCTCGCTGGTGCCGATGCCGAACGCGAGGGCCCCGAGGGCGCCGTGGGTGCTCGTGTGGCTGTCGCCACAGACGATCACCATGCCGGGCTGGGTGATGCCGATCTCGGGCCCGATGACGTGCACGATGCCCTGGCCCGCGTCACCGAGCGAGAGCAGCTTGATCGCGAACTCCTGGCAATTGCGGCGCAGGGTCTCAACCTGCAGCCGGCTGACGGCGTCACGGATCACCAGCGTGTCGGTGGGGACGTTATGGTCCTCGGTGGCGATCGTGAGATCGGGTCGGCGAACGCCGCGGCCCTTCAGTCGTAGTCCGTCGAAGGCCTGGGGACTGGAGACCTCGTGCACGAAGTGCATGTCGATGTAGAGCAGGTCGGGTTCGTTCGCCCCGCGCTCGATCGCCTGGCGTTGCCAGATCTTCTCGACCATGGTGCGCGGTGTTTGCTCTGGGTGCTCGCGACCGCTCATCGCTCGTACACCGCGACGGCGAGTTCGTGGGGGGTCAGCTCGTCGCGCTCCAGGGTGCGCACGATTCGTCCTTCGGACATCACGTGCACCCGAGTGCACAGGTGCGCCAGGTCCTCGTACTCCACGGAACCGATGATCACCAGCGCGCCCCGATGCGCCAGGGTCGTCACGTGTTGGAAGACGTCACGTTTGGCCCCCACGTCCACCCCTTGGGTCGGCTCGTGCAGCAGCAGTACCGACGGTGAGCCGATGACCCACTTGCCGATGAGGACCTTCTGCTGATTGCCGCCGCTGAGGCTCGACAAGAGGACGTCGCCTCGAGCGGGGCTGACGGCGAAGTGCTCGATCTGGGCGTTCACGGTCGCGCGTTCGCGCTTGTGGTCGATCAGCGTCGAAAAACGCGTCAGGGCGGAGATGGTCGGAATCGTCATGTTCTCGAACACCTTGAGACCCGTCGCACCACTGGTGCCCTTGCGGTCGGCGGGCAAGAGCGCGATCCCGCGAGCGATGGCCCGGCGACTGTCGAGCGTGGTGGCGTCGACGTGCTCGCCCTTGACCTCGAGAGATCCCGACGTCGCGCGCTGCGCGCCCGCGATCAAATAGGGGACCTTGTCGTACCCGCTCCCGGGCAGTCCGATGAAGCCGACGACCTCGCCGGCGCGGCCCTCAAAACTGACGTCGTTGACCTCGTCGCCCGACAGGTTCCTCACGGACAGGATCGGTGATCCTTCGGGCTCCACGTAGGCGGGGTACATGTCCTCGGGCGAACGACCGAGCATCAATTTCACCAGGTCGCGCTCCGACTGGCCGTGGGTCGAGACGTCGGCGACCATCTCGCCCGATCGAAAGACCACGGCCCGCGAGCAGTACGCCAGCACCTCGTCCAGGCGGTGACTGACGAAGAGCACGCTGGTGCCCATGGCGCTGAGTCGATGCAAGACACCGAAGAGTCGTTCGACGCCACTGTTGGGCAAGTACGCGGTCGGTTCGTCGAGCACCAACAATCGAGAGTCAAGGCCCTCGCCGGACTCGATGTCGGCGAGGCCACGGGCGATCACCACGAGTGCGCGTTCGGTCACCGTGAGGTCGGCCACCTTGGTTCGCGGTGAGACGTCGAGTCCGACCAGGGAGAGGATGCGACGAACGACCTTCTCCTCCTCGCGCCAACGGATGCGTCGACCCAGTCCGGTGGCGAACTGCTTGATGCGAAGGTTCTCTAGGATGGTGAGCGATCCGATGAGCGCGAGGTCCTGGTGGACAAAGGCGAGACCGGTCGACGAGGGTCCTTCGTGCAACGAGTGGGTCACGTTGCGCGTGCCGACATGGATCTCGGCGCCCTCGTCGGGTGGATGGAACCCGGAGAGAACTTTGATGAACGTCGACTTCCCGCTTCCGTTCTGCCCGATGAGCGCGACGATCTCACCCTTGTGGATGTCGAGGTTGACCTGACTGAGGACCGTGATGCCGTTGAAGGACTTCGAGACGTTGCGCGCGCGAACGACAACGTCAGTCGCGTCGTTGTTCATGGGAGTATCAGTCATAGATCGAAGCTTTCGTTCAGTGGACGTCGACGCACGAGGTGCGTGGGCACGGGCGTCGTCGACGTCCGTGCCCACTCACCTCAATGGATCACGGCTTCCAGAGCGCCGCGAAGTGATTGACGTAGCCGAGGTCCTGGAACCACTTGTCCTGGTTGGTGCCCACGATCAACTTGGCGGCGTTGGCCGACGTGAAGACCCGCAGCCCGACGTAGTAGTTCTTCACGGGCGTCATGTGGTCGAGCACGCGCATGATCTGGTCGGTCACGGCGTAGGCGTACCACTTGTTGTCCCCACCGATGTCCAGCTTCAGACCGCTCTTGGGATCCTTGAGCAACTCCACGATCCCTTGGGTCGCGTTGAAGGATCCCACGCTCACCTTGCTGCCGTCGTTCAAGGTGCGAATGGCCGTCAGGCCGGGCATCGCTTGACCGTCGTACAGCGGCAGGAAGTACTTGCGTGACGGGTCGGTGTTGATCGTCGACTGGAAGAGGCTGGGAATCCCCGAGGCCCACTGCGCAATCTGCACGTCCTTGACCTGGACGTTGCACGCCGGGCAGAGTGACTTGACCTCGCTCAAGGTGCCCGCCGCCTGACCCGGCGAGGCCGGAACGTCGTTGGAGGTCACGAGGAGCGCCTTGCCCTTGCCCTTGGAATCCGCGACGAACCAGTCACCGATCAATCTACCCACCTGGGGGTAGTCGAAGCTGACCGAGGCGTCAGTACCCTCGAGCGCACCGGGAACACCAGCGTTGAGGTCGATGACCTTGATACCCGCCTTGCGGTCCGCGGCGATCTGCGCCGTGAACAGTGAGGTCGGCAATGCCTGCAGCAGGACGACCTTGGCGCCCATGGCCTTGGCTTGGGCGAAACCCGCCGCGGCCGTGGCGATGTTGGAGTTCGCGTCGACGATGGTCATCTGGATCTTGGCCACCTTCATCAACAACGCCTTCACCGTGGTCGACCAGTAGTGCAGCACCGGGATCGAGTCGTTCGCACTGATGTAGAGCACCTTGTCGCCAGCCAGCGCCTTGTAGTGCAACGGCACGTAGGGTCCGCGCCACTTGGCGGGCTGGGTGTAGGCGTTGAGGCGCGATTGGGCAATCGCCACGCCCGACATCTTGGCCGCGCTCGCCGGGCCGGTGGCGGTGACACTGAGGGCCACCGCGACGGCGGACGCCGCTCCCACCGCGGCGACGCGCGCTTTCATACTCGAACCCAGAGCCCGCGAGCGGGTTAGGTTATGATTTTGCACCTTCATGGATAGTCCCCTTATTGTTGTTAGTTGAAGCACGGTTTTTTTGGTACTACGGCTGAGCAGATTGTTCGCACCAATCTGCTCTTCGCGGTTCACTCAATGCGCTGCCGCCCGCCTTCCTGCGAAGTGACTGAGTGAAACTGCGACGACGAGCGATCCTCCGTAAAAGACCTGCCCCGGCCATCCGGCGTAACCCAGATAGTCCAGACCGGTGATTCCGGTCACTAAGAAGTACACGGCGCAAAAGGTCCCGATGGCGTTGAATCGCCCGGGCACGATCGCCGTCGAACCGAGAAAGACCGCGGCGAAGGCGGGCAACAGGAACGACGCCCCGCTCTGGGGGTCCGCCGCCTGGCTCAAACCGGCCAGCATCGTGCCCGCGAATCCCGCGATGGTCGAGGTCGCGATCAGTCCACCCGCGCGGATCCGGTTCACGCGCAGTCCCGCCAAACGGGCCACTTCACGATTCTCCTGCACGAAGATCATTCGTCGACCCAGGGGCATCTGTTGGAGGATGAACCAGGTGACGACCATGAGGATCAGTCCGAAGTAGAACGGCAGGGCCAGACCGAAGATCTCTCGGGTGAGGAAGTTCGTGAAGCCGATGGGGATGCCCGTCACGACGCTCGAGCTGCTGATCGCCAGGGTCAACCCCGCCAGGAGCGTGCCGGTACCGAGCGTCACGATGATGGACTGGACGCCTAAGTAGACCGAGAGGGCCGCGTTGACACAACCCACGAGGAAACAGATGAACAAGGTGAAGAGCAGCGCGAGCAGTACGGGCCAGTGGTGGGGTCCGCTCAACACGGCGACCAGCGTGGCGCCGAAGCCGACGAGCGACCCGACCGAGAGGTCGTACTCGCCCACCGCCATGGAGAACACCAGACCCAGGGAGGTGATGAGGATCACCGACTGGGTGCCGAAGATGAGTTGGATCGTCGCCAACTTCGGAAAGGTGTCCGGGCGAACGGCCGCGAAATACCCGAAGATGGCCAACCAGGCGATGACCACGCCGTAACGCTGTAAGAAACCGCCGACGCCACCTCGACCATGTCGCATCACACTGGTGTCGTCGAGCTCAATGAGTGGCTCCGGTGCGGAGCCCTTCGTCAATTTCATCTTCCCGCCTTTGATGAGGACGCTGACGCGAAGAAGTCCAGGATGTCGCCCTCGGAGACGACGTCCGCGTACTTCGCCTGCAGGTCATAGAGGTTGGCCTCGTGGGGAGCCGGTCCGCGGTCGCCCACCGCGTCTCGCACGACCTTGGGGATGAACCCGTGTTGGATCGCGTCCACGGCCGTGGCGCGCACGCACCCGCTGGTGGAGACGCCCGTCACGATCAAGGTGTCGACGCCGCTCGCCTGCAGGGTCGAGGCGAGTGAAGTGCCGAGGAAGGCACTGGCGTACTGCTTCACGATCACCAACTCGCTCGCCAGTGGGGCCACCTCGGGCATGAGGGCGTTGGTGGCGTTGTCCCCGATGTAGGCCCGCAACGCGGGAATCTTCTTGACGAAGACCCCCGCGTCGACCGCCTCGGGACCGAGCACCACCTTGGTGTGAATGACCATCGTGGCGCTGGCCCTCGCGGCCTCGAGGACACGCGCGGCCGAGTGCAGGCAGTCCGCCGAGGGGAGTTGGAAGGCGCTGCCCTCGTCAAAGTAACCGTGCATGAGGTCAATCAAGATGAGCGCCGCGCGTCGGCCGTAGCCGAGGGAGCCGCCAAAGCCGGTAGCGATCTCGTCCATCACGCGTCCTTAGAGTCGAACCGGCGGTCGTGGAGCGGGCAGCCCGGTCTCGGCGAGGCAGTTCTCGAGGATGGTCGCCAGGGGCGGCCCCATGTTGAACGTGGGCAACGGCGAGGGCCGCTGCGAGCTGAGTTCGGCTCGTAGCTGCTGGGTCTTGACGTGATCGACGTCGCCGTGGGGCTCGCACACCACGCCGTAGGCGAGCGCGCCGTCGACCGTCACGAGACCGCGACGGACCTCGAGACCGACGAGCTCGGGGTCACGCGCGAGCGGGTCGCCCCATCCGCCGCCGCCCCAGGTCACGAAGTGCAACACGTCGCCGGGGAAGACGGGCACGTCGATCACCTTGCTCGGCACGACTTCGCGAGATCCGTCGACGCGATCGATCCACTTGCGCCCGCGAGCTCCCGGCTCGCCGCCATTGACGCCCCACGGATAGGTCAACCACCGGTCGTCGTGGATGGCGATCGTCCCGGGTTCGAGGAAGCGGAACGCCACGTCGACGCCGTTACCGCCGCGGTGCAGGCCGGCGCCGCCGGTGTCGCTGACGGTCTCCCAGCGCTCGATGCGCAAGGGGTAGTACGACTCGAGGTACTCACACGGGATGTTCACGAACGACGGCCACAGCGAGTGACCGTCGGGTCCGTCGCCGATCGGTCGACCCGGGATACCGCCGAAGCCGATGGAGTACAACTGGAACCACTCCCCCTTGCGCTCGCCCGAGCTGTAGTTGCCCGAATACATGAAGTGCGGTGACGAGGAGAAGCCGGCCGCGTTCAACAGGTCGGGGTTGGTTTGACCGAGCAGCCCACCGAACAGGTCGAAGACGCGCCCGATCCCGTGGTTGCGGGCGTTGAGCGCGGCCGGGAACTTGGGCTTCCAGAAGGAATCATCGGGGATGATGACGTCCACCAAGGGGTAGAAGCCATCGTTCCAGAGGATCTGCGGGTCGGCCACCGTGATCATGTAGATACCAAAGAACATCCTCACCAGGTTCTCGTTGATGAAGTAATTGATGGGGCCCTGGGCCTGGGGGCTGCTGCCGGTGAAGTCGAGCACCACCTTGTCGCCCGTGCGCTTCAAGCTCAGTTTCAACTCGTAGGGCCCGTAACCCACTCCGTCGTCGCAGACGTAGTCGGTGAATTCCAGGGTCTCGCCCTCCTTGAACACCATGGCCAGCAGCGCCTTCATCGCTCGATAGTTCCGGTCCATCAGCGCGTTCAACGCCGACACGTAGGTGTCGGCGCCGAAACGCTGGCACAGTTCTTGCACGCGACGTCCCGCCGTGCGACACGCCGCGACGAGTCCGTTGAGGTCGGCGCGGTTCCAGTCGGGCTTGCGTACCTGGTTCAAGATGATCTTCAGGGAGTCCTGCGCGAGCACGCCCTTGTTGTAGAGCTTGAAGGGCGGGATGACGATCCCCTCTTCGTAGATCGTGCGTGCGTTGGTGGGCATGGACGCCGGCGTCTTACCTCCGACATCACTCATGTGACCGAACATCGAGGACCAGCCGACGATCCGCCCCTCGAAGAAGATCGGCATCACGATCAGCCAGTCGTTGGCGTGGCTGATGGCCGCGCCGCACGAATACGGGTCCGACGTCAACAAGACGTCGCCCTCTTCGATCTCTCCGTCGAAGTTCTCGAGGAAATCGGGGATCGACAGACCGAACTGCCCGACCACCATCTTGCCCTCGGGGTCGCCGATGAGCGGGAACTCGTCATGCTGCTCGCGGATACCCGGTGAGAGCGCGGTGCGAAACAGCACCTCGTCCATCTCGTAGCGGGCGTGACGAAGAGCGTTCTCCACGAGGTCGAGTGTCACGACGTCGACGTCCACCGCCTTGAGCGGTGTTGTTGCGGTTTCAATAAGGCGTGCCATTATTCCTAGACCTCCAGTGACTAGTTACTGCTCGTGGGACGGATGAGAAGACTGCCGCTCGGGTGCACGGTGGCCGCGTGCTCCGGCAGCACCAAGGTCGTGGAGTCCATCTCCGTGACGATGGCGGGGCCGAGCACGACATTGCCGGCGAGCAACTTCGTGCGGTCGTAGACCTTCGCGTCGACCCACTTGGCGTCGACGTAGATCTCGGTGGTCGAGGCCAGCGCCGCTGACGGGTCGCTGGTGCCCTCGGCGAGGGTGGTGGATTGCACGTTCGGTCGTGGCCCGCTCGCGGTCGCTCGCACCGTGACGAGTTCGTGCTCGTTCTTCTCGAGCAGGAACGAGAAGAGACGCTCGTGCTCGGCGTCGAAGGCCCGGCGCAAACCATTGAGACCTTCGCCGCTGCCGTCGAAGGTCTCAATCTCGAACTCCACGGGAATCTCGAAGCCTTGGCCGTGGTAGCGGATGTCCGCCGAGAAGGTCGTCACGATCTGCGACGGCTCGAGTCCTTCGGCGAGGAGTGAGGCCCGAGCGTTGTTCGCACGCTCCTCCAGGATCTCGCGCAGGCTCGCGTCGGTGAACTCGCTGAACTGACGAACCAGCGTGCGCACGGACTCGTCACGCAGGCTCGTCGTCGCGTCGCCGTACGCGCAGAGCACGCCGGGCGACGGGGGGATGATCACCGGCCACGCGCCGGTGAGTCGACCAATGGCGTTGGCGTGCAACGGTCCCGCGCCACCGAACGCCACGAGCGCGAAATCGCGCGGATCGAAGCCCTGCTGGACCGACACCAGTCGCAGTGCGCCGAACATGTTCTCGTTGACGATGTCGATGATGCCCGATGCGGCCTCCTCCACCGATCCCAGCGAGGTCGCGTCGCAGATCGACTGCACGGCCACGCGCGACGCCTCGCGATCCAGCGTGATCTCGCCGCCCGCCAGCACCGTGGGCAAGTAGCCCAACACGACGTTGGCGTCGGTCACCGTCGGCTCGGTACCACCCGCACCGTAGGCCGCGGGACCGGGTGAGGCGCCGGCGCTCTGGGGTCCCACGCGCAGGGCCTGGGTCAACATCGGCACGTGAGCGATCGAACCGCCGCCGGCCCCCACGGTCCGTACGTCCACCGAGGTCGCACGGACCTTCAAGTCACCCACCGTCGTCTCGCGACCGATGCGCGGGCGCAGCCCCTGCACGAGCGCCACGTCGGTGGACGTGCCGCCCATGTCGAACGTCAAGAAGTCCTTGAAACCCGCCTGCTCAGCCACCCAGACGGCGCCGACGACGCCACCCGCGGGGCCCGACATCATCACCGACACCGGACTGTCCGCGGCGGTGCGCGCCGAGATGAGTCCGCCGTCACTACGCAGGATGAAGAGCTTGCCGTTCGACGCACCGTTCTCCTTCAACTGGCGCTCGAGGTTCTCCATGTATTTCGAGACCTGGGGTTGGACGTACGCGTTGGCCACCGTGGTGATGGCGCGCTCGTATTCACGCATCTCGGGCAGGACCTTGGACGAGAGCGAGACCTGCACGCCCGGCAGTTCCTCGGCGGCGATCTCGAGGACACGCTGCTCGTGGGCCGAGTTGGCGTAGGAGTTGATCAGACTGACACTGAGCGCCTTGATGTCCTGGGCCTTCAGCTTGCGCAGCTGAAGGCGAACGTCGTCTTCGTCCAGCGCGGTGACCTCTTCGCCCTTCGAGCCCAGACGACCCCTCACCTCGACGGTGTTCTCCAGGGCCGCGAGCGGCTCGGGCTTGGGCCAGATGATCCAGCCCGCGAGTCCTCCGGGCACGAAGGAGCGGGCGATCTGCAGGACCTGTCGGAATCCCTCGGTCGTCACGAGGCCGACCCGCGCGCCCTTGCCCTCGAGGATCGCGTTAGTGGCGACCGTGGTGCCGTGGAGCACGTTGGTCACTTGGTCGAGGCCGATACCCGCTTGCGCGCACGCCTGGCTGATGCCGCGCAGGACGCCGATCGATTGGTCCGCCGGCGTCGACGAGGTCTTCGCGCGATACGTCTCACCCGATTCCTCGTTCACCAAGAGAATGTCGGTGAACGTCCCTCCAACGTCGACTCCGAGTCGATATGTCATTGCTCTTCCTCTCCTAAATGACGCCCGCGCCATGGAGCGACTCGATCGTCGAGTCGTCCATGCCGAGCAGGCCCTTGTAGATCTCTTCGTTGTTCTCGCCCAGCGTCGGACCGACGTGACGAACCTTCCCCGGCGTCGCGGAGAGCTTGGGAAAGACATTGTGCATGGCGATCTCACCGATCTCGGGGTGCATCAGGCGGACGATCGCCTCACGCGCGGCGAACTGGGGATCGGTGAACATATCCTTGGCCCGAAAGATGCGGCCCGCCGGCACGCCGTTGTGGTGCAGCATCTCGAGCAACGGATCGGCGTCGAGGGTGGCGGTCCACTCGGCGATGATGTCGTCGAGGGCCTCCATGTTGTGACCGCGCTCGGCGTGCCCCGAGAAGCGTGGGTCGTCGAGGAGGTCGGGGCGCCCCATCGTCTCCGTGAGGCGACCGTAGACGGCGTCTTGGTTGGCGGCGATCAGGATCATCTCGCCGTCCGCGGTGGGATAGACATTGCTGGGCGACACGTTGGGCAACGTGGTCCCGCTGCGCTCGCGCTGGTAACCGGCCACCTGCCACTCGGGCAACATCGACTCCATGAGGGCCAGCACCGCCTCGTAGATCGCCGAGTCGACGATTTGCCCCTTGCCGCTTCGTCGCACCTGGTGCAACGCGACGAGGGTCCCGAGCGTCGCGAAGATCGCCGCCAGTGAGTCCCCGAGGGAGACGCCGGCGCGCGCGGGCGGTGAGTTGGGGTCACCGGTCACGTAGCGAATACCCCCCATCGCCTCACCGATGGAGCCGAAACCCGCGCGCTCGGCGTACGGGCCCGTCTGTCCGAATCCCGTGACGCGGGTGATGACCAGTTTCGGATTGATCTTCCAGAGTTCCTCGGGTGAGAGACCCCACCGCTCGAGGGTCCCCGGTCGAAAGTTCTCGAGCAAGACGTCGGACTTGGCGACCAGTTCACGAACGATCTTCTGACCCGAGGGATCTCGCAGATTGGCCGTCACGGACTTCTTGTTGCGAGCCACGACGGGCCACCACAGGGATTGACCATGCGACTTCTCGCGGCCCCACTGGCGCATCGGATCCCCGGCACCCGGGTCTTCGACCTTGATTATCTCGGCGCCGAAATCACCCAGCAACTGTCCGCAGAACGGCCCCGCCAGTAGCGTGCCCAGCTCAATGACTCTGAGGTCATCTAGCGGCAGTCCTTGTCCTTCCCCCACAGAAGACCTCTTTCGTATGCAAAATTTGTATGCGCTCCAACCAGTTCTCGCTGGTTTCCCGGAAACTTAGCAAGACTCCGACGCCTCAGCAAGTAGGAAGTGCCACATTTTTCTTCAATTTACATACAATTCATATTTCTCCGCTGATGGTAGCGTCACGAAGCAATGAACGATTCCGCCGCGACGCCGAAGTCTGGACCCGACATTGGCTACGCCACGCTCCTCGCGTACACGACCATCCGCGACCAGATCCTCGCGGGCGAGCTCGCCGGGGGACAACGCTTGCGCGAGGACGACCTCGCGACGATGATCGGCGTGAGTCGCACGCCGATTCGCGAGGCGCTGCGAAGCCTGGTCGCCGAAGGATTGCTTCGTTACGAGCGCAATCGCGGCGTCAGCGTGGAGAGTTGGACGTTGAAGGACCTCGAAGAGGTCTACGAGCTGCGAGCCATCCTCGAACCTCACGCCGCGTCACTGGCGGCCTCGAGCGGCCAGCTCGACATCGCCAATCTCGCGCGCCTGACCGACGAGATGGACGACGCCGTCGCTCAACCTCGTCCCGATGTGGCGCTGATCACCGAGATCAACAATCACTTCCACAACACGATCGCCATCGGTTCGGCGAACCAACGTCTGCAGACGGTCCTCAACTCCATGGTGCAGGTCCCCACCGTGCGACGGACGTTCGCGCTCTACTCGCCCGACGACCTCAAGCGCAGTGCGGCGCATCATCGTGAGATCTACGAAGCACTGCGCACGGGCGATTCGGTGTGGGCCGAATCGGTGATGCGGGCCCATATGCGACTGGGCTGGCTCTCGACGCAGCGTCGCCACAAGGCGGGTTTGTTCGGTAACGTCGTGGCCACCGAGATCTAGCGCTCGTCACCACCCACGCCGGGCGCCGGACCGAGTTCGCGGCGTAGTTGGGCGAGACGCGCGTACGCCCGTGCGCGGTAGGTCAGCAGGTCCGCCACCTCCACGGGCGCGATGTCGAGGAAGCCTCGGCCGGACTTCAGGCCCAGGTCTCCCTGGTCGACCAACGCCGCCAGTGCCTCGGGTGTCGCGAATCGTTCACCGAAGGCGTGCTCGAGAGTCCGGTAGGACGCCTCGTAGACATCAAGCCCCGCCATGTCACCGATGGCGAACGGTCCAAAGAGGGCCAAGCGAAAGCCGAAGGTGTTGCTCACGACCGTGTCGATCTCGGCCGGCGAGGCCACGCCGTCCTCCACGATGCGCACGGCCTCTTTGTAGAGGGCGAACTGCAGGCGATTGGCCACGAAGCCCGGCGTGTCCGCGACCCGTGCCGGAGTCTTGCCGATGGCCCGGATGAGTGCCAGTGAGAGTTCGATGGTCTCCTCACTGGTCGCCTCACCCGCGATGATCTCGACGCCAGGAATGTAGGGTGCGGGATTCATCCAGTGGACGCCGAGGAATCGCTCGGGATTGTCGACACCGCGCGCGAGTTCGCTGATCGAGATCGCCGAGGTGTTCGTGGCGATGACCGCGTCGCGGCGAGACGCGTCGCTCACGACGCGCAAGGTGTCCAACTTTGTCGACAGGCGCTCGGGCACGGCCTCGGTGATGAAGTCGGCTTGCGACACCGCGTCGGCGATCGAGGGGGCGAAGCCGAGCCGGTCGCGCACGCGCTGCGCCGATCCGCCCCTCAGTAGCCCCTGCGCCTCGGCCTGCTCGGCCTCGCTCCGCACGCGTTCACGGGAACGCTCCGCCGTGGCCCCATCGATATCGGCCAGCGTCACGTCGTAGCCACCGAGGGCGAAGACCATGGCGATGCCCCCGCCCATGTACCCCGAACCGACCACCGCGACCCGATGCACCTTCGTAACGTCGTTCATGCCACTCTCTCTCACCTACGTCGTGCTCAACTAACGAATGCTGTAGCCGCCATCGACCACGAGGGTATGTCCGGTCACGAGCGAGGCGTAATCGCCCAGGAGAAACGCCACCGCTCCGGTGACGTCCTCGGGCTCGCCGAATCGGCCGACCGGTATGCGACGCAGGAGCTCCTCGGCCCACTCCTTGCGGTCCAGGGTGGACGCAGTGAGCTCGGTGCGCACGAAGGTCGGGGCGACGGCGTTGACGCGGATTCCCTCGCGAGCCCACTCCAGAGCCAGCACCTTGGTGAGATGGATGAGCGCCGCCTTGCTCGCGCCATAGGCCGCGCGCTCCTCGATCGCCACGATGCCGGCCTGCGAGGCGACGTTCACGATGGAACCCTTGACGCCCCGACGCGTCCAACTCCTCGCCAGGGCCGTCGACAAGAAGAACGGACCCTTGACGTTGGTATCGACAACGGTGTCCCAATCGCCCGGCGTGACGGCGTGGGCGGGCGCGGGGATGTTGACGCCCGCATTGTTCACCAACATGTCGACCCCGCCCTCGTCGTCGAGGTGCCCCACGAATGCGTCGAAGGCGTCGACGTCGCCCAGGTCGAGCACCTGGGGAGTGGTACCCAGTTCGGTCGCGATGCGACGCGCCACCTCCGGGTCACGGCTCGTCCCGTAGACGGTCGCGCCGAGGGCCACCAGTCCGCGAGCGATCGCGTGTCCGAGACCGCGCCCCGCGCCCGTCACCAGAACCCGACGCCCGTCGAGACGGAAGGTCGTCACCGGCCGACGCCCTACGTCCACGACCGGTGATCAGACCACGCGAGGTCCGATCCCCGATACTTCGCGACGCGGACGTCGCCGGATCGAGCATGACCTTCGAAACGCTCGATCCGCGAGGCTCGACCGCACAGCTCACCGAGCAACGCGCTCGACTCCTGGTTGCGCACCTCCTGGTAGGTCACCGTGCGCAGATACTTGCCGACCCACAGTCCCCCGGTGTAGCGCGCCGCACCGCGCGTCGGCAAGACGTGATTGGTGCCAATGACCTTGTCCCCGTACGAGACGCACGTGCCTTCGCCGAGAAAGAGCGCGCCGTAGTTACGCATCTTCTCGAGGGCCTCGCGAGGCGACGCGGTCAGAATCTGTACGTGCTCGTACGCGTATTCGTCGGCCAACCGGTACGCGTCGTCGAGGGAACTCACGACGTGCACCGCGCCCCAGTCGCGCCAGGCGGGTTCGGCGTAGTCGCGCGTCGGCATGTCGACCAATATCTCCTCGACGAAGGAGATCACCCGTTGGCCCAGCTCTTCGCTGGTCGTGATCAGGACGGCCGGAGAATCCGGGCCGTGTTCCGCTTGAGAGAGCAGGTCAACGGCCACGATGAACGCGTCGGCGTTCTCGTCGGCGACGATGAGGATTTCGGTGGGTCCCGCGAAGAGATCGATGCCGACTTCGCCGAACAGTTGACGTTTGGCCTCGGCCACGAAGGCGTTGCCGGGACCCGCCAGCATGCTGACCGGCTGGATGGTCTCGGTACCGATGGCCATCGCCGCGACTGCCTGAATGCCCCCCAGGAGATAGATCTCGTCGGCCCCGGCCATGGCCATCGCGGCGACCGTCGCGTCGGGGACATCGCCCTGGATGAGCGGGGTGCACGCCGCCACGCGTTCGACACCGGCGACCTTGGCGGTGATGATCGTCATGTGCGCGCTCGCGAGCAGTGGATACTTGCCCCCGGGGATATAGACCCCCGCAGCCTCGATGGGCACGTTCCTCTGACCCAAGAAGACTCCCGGCAACGTCTCCATCTCGAAATCGCTGAGCGAGGCCAACTGGTGCTGGGCCATGACTCTCACCTGTTCTTGCACGAACGCGATGTCCTCGATCACCTGAGAGGGAACCCTCGCGACGATCTCACTGATGTGATCGGGTCCGAGGAGGAAGGAATCTGGGGCGTAGTTGTCGAACTTCAAGGAGTATTCGCGAACCGCGGCATCACCGCGTTCACGAATATCCCTGATGACCTGCTCGACGGTGCTTCGCACGTCGGGCGTCGAGCCGCGCGTGGTCTCGCTCTTGGCGGGTGATTTCAGCATCTTCGGTTCATTCACTTCTGCTTCGGCGACCACGGGTCCCCTCCTTCTCGTCCAGAACGGCTTTCGCATACATAAACAGAATCTCGAGGGATCGACCCCGCCGCAACCTCGTCCATTTCCCAGTGATGAAAGAAAGAATTAGCAGCGTCTTTTGGTCTCGAACTTCTCCTCGGTCAAATTGTATGCAAACTTAAAGCCTTCAGGGTGAATTATTTGAGAGCCGCTCGACGTAAGGGGGCTGAAACAACCAACGATCCATCAAGAAAGTCCCGTCGCGCGCTCAGCGCACCACGATCTCCGAGGACCACGCCCCGGTGAGCAGGTGATCAGGCGCCAAAGTCGTCCGGCATCTGGATGGCGACCACCTCACCGCGCACCGTCAACGCGTCACCCACCGATACCGTCGACTCGATGACTACCTTGCGTCCCTTGATCTCCTGCACTCGTCCACGAATCACCAGTTCCGGGCCGAGCGGTGTCGCCAAGAGATACCTCACCTGCAGCGACCCGGTGACGAAGCGAAACGGTGGTGAGGTGTCCATCTCTCGCAACTCCGAGCGATACATCGCCGCGGCGGCGCTCGCGGTGCTGTGACAATCGATGAGCGAGGCGAGGAGGCCTCCGTAGACGAAGCCGGGAACCGCGATGTGAAACGCGCTCGGCGTGAAACGTGTCACGGTCTCCTCGCCGTCCCAGTAGGTCTTGAGGTGATAGCCGTGTTCGTTCAGTCGTCCGCAGCCGTAGCAGTGGGCGAGATGCTCCGGGTAATAGTCCTGAAAGGCCTTCACGCACACTCTCCGATCACGTCAATGACCCGCGAACCGCGCGAGCGATTCAC
>VFSW01004985.1_pt1 | contig 19762 bp, 19 predicted proteins | sample 5358111 | NCBI WGS metagenome assembly VFSW01 (sample SAMN11554181, study PRJNA540505) | mine drainage metagenome | isolation source: sediment from site ElyBrook_90M | place: USA: Ely Copper Mine, Vershire, VT | collected 2017 | reverse complement strand
CTTGGTTCAGACTTGCACTCGGTGGTCTACAGTAAAACAGAAAATACTCTAGCCCATTCCTGGCTTAATCGCCACTGCAAATTGCTGGTCAGTTTCGAGAAAACGGAGGCAAGCTATGTCGCCCTGCTTTCCTTAACCGCAGCCTTTATCTGCTGGATAAAGATCGTGTCTATTTACGGATAAGTTCTTAGGCTCAGGCACCCGTGCGGGTTTCGCCCATAGCGGCTGCTATGCTCTCCCGGTCCTGACAACTTCGCAGCGGCGCGTGCAGGCCTTATTCTCGTAAAGTGAAGCGTATTACTGTCATTGATCTGGAACACGTTCTGTCGTACACGCGAACCCTGTGGGAGAAAACGCGCGGAAAACGCATCTTTTTGACTGGCGCTACCGGGTTTTTCGGCGCATGGCTGTTGGAAAGCCTTGCTTACTGCAATCGGGAGTTGGACCTCGGCCTTGAAGCAGTCGTGCTTTGCCGTAATCCTGAAGTAGTGACGCGCAAACTTCCTCATCTCGCTTCCGAAAAATCGATCAGATTCCTCGCGGGAGATGTGCGCACGTTCGAGTTCCCTCACGGCGACTTTGAATTTGTCATTCATGCGGCCGCTTCCAGTTCCGGCCCGGATTCCCGGCCTTCGATGGAATTGCTCACTACTTTGGTGCACGGAACCGAGCGAGTCCTCGCCTTCGCAAGAACTCGTGGCACCAAATACTTTCTCTTTGTGAGCTCGGGCGCTGTCTATGGACCACAACCGATAAGTCTCAGTCACATTCCCGAGACTTTTCTGGGCGGACCTGACTGGCTCCATCCGAGTGCTGTCTATTCAGAAGGCAAGCGGATCTCCGAGCAGATGTGTTCTCTCACCGCGCGCAGCAGTGATATCAAGCTATCCATCGCACGATGCTTTGCTTTCGTCGGACCACACCTGCCGCTCGATCAGCACTTTGCCATCGGTAACTTCATCGGGGATGCGCTGGCGAATCGGAACCTCACCGTCTCCGGCGATGGCACGCCCATCCGTTCTTACCTGTACGCCGCCGACATGGCCGTGTGGCTTTGGACGCTTTTGCTGTCCGAACTCGATCCTGATTCTACACTCAGAGTCATGAACGTCGGCTCAGGAGAGGCGATCAGCATCAGCGATCTTGCCACTACCGTCATCGCGGAGCTCAATCCCTCGATGGAGATGAACGTTGCGCGGAAACCGATCGCCAGCGCTCCGCTGCTGCAGTACGTCCCCGATGTTCGCGAGGCTGAAACTCGTCTCGGCCTGCGGCAGACCATCAGCTTGCGAGAAGCGATTCGCCGGACTGCCGAATGGTACCGCTGATTCTTGGTGAGCTGCGCCGCAGCTTAGGTTATCTCCAGACCGCTAAAATGGCAGTGAAATGATCGCCTCGAAGCGAAGTTTCGGGTACACGCGTCGATCGTCCCAAATGTTCCTTCCTTGTTTCTGATTGAAACGACTATTTGAAGGAGGTTCAAAGCTTGACCGAAAACTTGCCTGTCACCGGGAACACCGAACATACGATGCCGGAGAACCGCGCCTTCTTCCCCGCCCTGGACGGTCTTCGCGCCGTGGCATTCATGATGGTCTTCCTCCAGCACTATCTGCAATTGCCGTGGGGCTGGACCGGCGTCGATCTGTTCTTTGTCCTATCAGGCTTTCTCATAACAGGCATTCTCTTTGACACGCGCACCGACGCTCATCGCGTCAGAAACTTCTACGTGCGACGCACACTTCGCATCTTCCCCCTCTACTACGGCATCTTGATAACCCTGCTGCTGACCACCCCGCTATTCCACTGGCAGTGGTCCTGGCACTGGCTGGTTTGGGTTGCATACGTCGGTAACTTTGCACGGTTCGTTCACCCCTACCTCGAACAATCGCCGCTACAAAGGCTGGCGGACTTTCAACCCTTCGGCACATTCGGGCATGTGCGCGGGTTGCTCTACCTTGGCCATTTCTGGTCACTGTGCGTGGAGGAGCAGTTCTACCTCATCTGGCCGTGGGTGGTCTTCTCCATCCGCGATCGGAAAAAGCTTCTCTTTATTTGCGCGCTGCTTTTTCCAATCTGCCTCGGCCTTCGCGTTGCGGGGCAGCAACTCCTTCCCCAATGGATGCTCAGGGGAGAGGTTCTATACCGTGCTACTCCCTTTCGGCTGGATGCGCTTTTGCTCGGCGGCCTGATCGCCCTTTGGTTGCGCGGACCACGCGCGGAAGCGCTGCTGCGTGCGGCACGCATTGCCCTTCCTATTGCCCTGGTAATCGCTGCAGCTGGGTATCTGGTATTGTCCCGTGGCCGTATCTACCCCGTTCCTTACCCCTATCCGAGCTGGAAATTCACGTGGGGGTTGAGCGCGTTCGATGTTCTCTCCGCCCTGCTGATCCTGGTTGCGATTCAGCCGAGCTCAATGCTCTACCGCTTTCTCAAGCTCAGACCGCTTCGCTGGTTGGGTCGCGTCAGCTATGGGGCGTACGTTCTCCTCCACGACATTCCCCACGCTGCGTATCTGGCAATCGCAACGCGAATCGTCCACACGCATGTCGCCTCGATCACAGCTGGAATCGCCCTGTCCTCGACCCTGCTTCTCGCATGGCTCAGCTTCCGGTTCTTCGAGAGCCCATTCCTTGAACTGAAGGAGGGATGGACAGTACGCGAAAGGGTTTAATCTCGAAACTTGATTTTGTCGGTTAGCTTTACAGCGATGTGGCCAATGAATGGGCCGTGGCATCCACTTCGCACACGCTCAGCTCGATCCAGTCGCACAGCATGTGGCCGCACAGGATGTGGCCTTCCTGGATACGCGCCGTGTCGTTCGATTCCATACGCAGATTCAAATCGGCGATCCCCGCCATTTCTCCGCCGCCGGCGCCCGTAAAAGCTACAGTGAAGGCTCCTAATTTCCGCGCCGTTTCAAGCGCAAGACACACATTCCGGCTATTCCCCGAGGTCGAAATCCCCACCACCACATCCCCCGAGTTGCAAAGGGCTTCCACTTGGCGCGCGAACACTCTCTCGTAGCCGTAATCGTTTCCGATCGCCGTCAAAATAGACGTATCCGTTGTCAGCGCAATCGAAGGCAGACCGCGCCGCTCGCGCCTAAACCGTCCCATCAGTTCAGCAGCCAGGTGTTGGCTGTCCGCGGCGCTCCCGCCGTTTCCGCACCACAGCACCTTGCGCCCGTCCAGAATCGCCCTGCTCATCTCGGCTGCGACACGCTCCAGCGTCTCCTGCTGCGCGTATAGGTTCTGAATCACCGTCAGGTGCTCTGAGATTGCGTTTTTAAAAACCGTGGATGGAACCGGACAAGACATGGTGCTCCTTTAAAGATAACTATCGCAATACTGGAAACGCGCTGTTGCCCGTCGCCGGTGTGAGCGCAGAACCATCGCTTTCCACAGCCAGGGTGACGAACTCCGTAATCGTGGCGGCAATGAAGTCCAGCATCGGCTCGGTCAGCCCCGGGAAGACCCCGATCCAGAACACGTTGTTCATCACAAAATCGGTGTTGGGCAAATCGCCCACTGATCGGAATTCGCAATCTTCATACGCCGGCTGGCGAAGTAGATTACCGGCAAACAGCAGCCGCGTTCCGATCTTCTGGGCCTCAAGCGCGCGCGTAAGTTCCTCTCGCGTAAACGGAGCCTCTGGCCGCACCCCCATCGGGAAGCCGAACCACGACGGATCGGAACCCGGTGTCGCCTCGGGAAGCATCAGCCACTGCTCCAGCGGCTTCAGAGCGGCATAAAGATGCTTGAAGTTCGCCTTCCGTCGCTCAATGAAATGCGGAAGCTTGGCAATCTGCGACGCGCCCAAGGCGGCCTGCATATCCGTCGCCTTCAGGTTGTAGCCCACGTGGGAATACGTGTATTTGTGGTCATAGCCGCAAGGCAGACTGCCCAACTGCCAGTCGAATCGCTTGCCGCACGTGTTGTCCTTGCCGGGATGGCACCAGCAGTCGCGGCCCCAATCGCGGAAAGACTCAATCAAAACCTGCAGCGCAGGCTTGTCGGTAAGCACAGCCCCGCCCTCGCCCATCGTGATGTGATGGGCAGGATAGAAGCTACACGTGGCAATGTCGCCGAATGTACCCACGTGCCGGTCTTTCCAGGTCGATCCCAGGGCGTCGCAGCAGTCCTCAATCAGCCACAGGTCGTACTTCTTCACAAACTCCATGACCGCGTCGAGATCGAAAACATTCCCGAGGGTGTGCGCAATGATCACCGCCTTGGTCTTGTCGCTGCGAGCAGCCTCAAGCTGAGTCGCATCAATCTCGTAACTGGGTAGCGTGACATCCACAAAAACAGGGATCAGCCGATTCTGGATGATCGGATTGACTGTAGTAGGAAATCCTGCTGCGACCGTGATGACTTCATCGCCTGGCTTGAGCCGCCGCTCTCCCAGTTTCGCAGAAGTGAGCGCACTGACGGCAACCAGGTTCGCCGATGACCCGGAATTTACAAGCGAGGCACTACGTACGCCGACAAAGCGCGCCAGCTTGCGCTCAAAATCCTCTGCGAATCGGCCCGTGGTGAACCATGCGTCAAGAGCCGAGTCCACGACGGCGCTCACATCTCCGCCATCAATCACCTTACCGGACACGGGAACAGAGCTTTGGCCGGGATTGAACTCGGTCGGAGAGTTCGCTTCGACAAAGTATTCAGCACATAAGGTAAGTATCTGTTGCCGCAGCTGTAAAGCTCTCTCAATCATGATCCGCTCAGTCGTAGGATACACAAAGACGCCACCAGGGCATAGTGTACTGTAGGGACAGGATCAGAGTGCCATTTACAAAGCGATTGTGGTCGAGAGAAAGCGTGCTTACTGATCTCAAGAGGTGGAGATGAAAGCGGTAATCCTGGCGGGCGGATTGGGAACACGCCTCAGTGAAGAAACGGATACGCGGCCTAAACCGATGGTCGAAGTTGGTGGACGACCGATCCTGTGGCACATCCTCAAAATTTATTCCCAACACCGCATCAACGACTTCATTATTTGTTGTGGCTACAAGGGTTACCTCATAAAAGAGTACTTCGCCAACTACTTTTTGCACATGTCCGATGTCACCTTCGACATGCGTGAAAATCACATGGAAGTCCATCAGAGCGTAGCCGAGCCATGGCGCGTCACGCTGGTCGATACTGGCGACAACGCGGGCACCGCTGGCCGCCTCAAGCGCATCGCACCTTATATCGAGGGAGAAGACGCCTTCTGCATGACATATGGAGATGGCGTCAGCGACATTGACGTCTCCGCGGCGATCGCCTTTCACCACCAGCACGGTAAGACCGTCACCGTGACCGCGGTTCAGCCCCCCGCCCGCTTCGGCGGACTCGATATCGATGGAACCACTATCTGCGAGTTCCAGGAGAAACCCAAAGGCGAGGGCGGATGGATCAATGGCGGCTTCTTTGTTCTGTCCCCCGAAGCCCTCGCCGAAATACACGACGATCGCTGGATGTTTGAGAGGGAGCCTATGCAGCAGTTGACCGCTAAACGACAGGTCGAGGCGTTTTTCCATCGGGGTTTCTGGCAGCCTATGGACACGCTGCGCGACAAGCAGCGGCTCGAAGAGCTCTGGGCCAGCGGGAGGGCTCCGTGGAAGACCTGGTAGGGCCCGAACGAATTGACCAACACTCGTTGAACGCCGACCCGATAAACCCCTGGCACGGACGGCGCGTGTTCATTACCGGGCACACGGGATTCAAGGGAAGTTGGCTTGCGCTGTCGCTGGCCGGTCGCGGTGCCATCATCCGCGGATTTGCACTCGATCCCGAAACCGAAGCAAACCTGTTCACTGCCGCTTCCGTCGCCGACTCGCTTGAAGATGAGCGCGGCGACATCAGGAATTATGAGCGGGTTGAAGCTTCGCTCACCGCGTTCCAGCCCGAGGTGGTCTTTCACATGGCCGCGCAGCCGCTGGTGCGGCGATCGTACGCCGACCCCCTTGGAACCTACGCAACCAATGTCATGGGAACGGCCCACGTGCTGGAAGCGATCCGGAAGTGCCCCACCGCGCGCGCCGTCGTATGCGTCACTACTGATAAGTGCTACCAGAATCAGGAATGGGTCTGGCCCTACCGTGAAACCGATCCGTTGGGCGGCCACGATCCCTATGCTTCCAGTAAAGCCTGCGCGGAGATCGTCAGCGCCGCTTATCGCAACTCGTTCTTCCCAGTGCACCTCATGCAAGAGCATCACGTAGCCTTGGCCACAGCCCGCGCCGGCAACGTTATCGGTGGCGGCGATTGGTCGGAGGATCGCCTTATCCCTGACCTTATCCGCGGATTTCAGCGAGAGCAGCCGGTTCTAATCCGCAATCCCTGGGCGATTCGACCCTGGCAACACGTGCTTGACCCAATCCATGGATACATCCTCCTCGCGGAGAAGTTGCTTGCCCAGCAGGCGCAGTTCGCTTCCGCCTTCAACTTCGGCCCCGCCGATGAGGATTCCTGGCCTGTCGAGAAGATTGCCAACCGGGTTGCCAGCATCTGGGGTGAGACCGCTTCATGGCTAAGCAACGCTGCTCCCGGGGTCCACGAGACGCGCACCCTCCGCATCGACGCCAGCAAAGCCCGCGCCGAGCTTGGATGGCGCCCGCGGCTCAATATTGAAACGGCTTTGGAATGGACGATAAATTGGTACAAAGCGTGGGTTGGCGGTGCCGACATGCGGCACGAAACAAAAGCGCAGATTACTGCCTACTCACTGCTTTCCACATGATCTCTGCGCCGCCGCCTGCGATTATTTCAGGGCGCATTCTGGCAACGTCGCACTGATATCCTATATAGATTCCCTGGGGGGGACTGTTGATCCATGGATTCGCCAATACAAGAAGATCATCAGTCTGATGACCAGTCCCACGATCACCCGGTCGTAGAAGGAACACAGGCGCCGGAGAACTTCGAGTCAGCCAGGGCATTTCCCTGGCTCATGGAGCAGAACAGGCGCACTCGCAACTGGCTCCGCACCGATATCGGAATTGACAGGGCGATCGGGTTCACCATCCTCGCTCGAGGATGGGCCAGTATTGCGGGACTCGTAACCGTCGCTCTCATTACACGCTTCCTCTCCCCCGCCGAACAGGGCTACTACTATACCTTCGGCAGCCTCATCGCACTCCAAATTGTCTTCGAGCTAGGCTTTTCCCTGGTCATTATGCAGATGGCCAGCCATGAACGGGCGCACCTCACGTTCACGGTCGGCGGTCTCATCTCCGGCGACTCAGTAGCCCACGCGCGGTTGGCTTCCGTCCTGCAAAAGACTGTGCGGTGGTACACCAGTGCTGCCGCGGTACTCGCCGTCTTTCTTCTCACCGCCGGCTCCCACTTTTTTTCAACGCATCAGCATGCCGGTGACAACGCGGCCTGGCACCTTCCCTGGTATGCCGCCGCCATAGCCGCCACCCTCACCTTCCAGCTTGATCCCATTCTTTCTTTCATGGAAGGCTGTGGTTTCGTTCCCAATGTGGCGCGCCTCCGCTTCACTCAGGCAATTACGGGGAGTTCCCTCGCTTGGCTGGCGCTGACCCTGCATCACGGGCTATTCGCTCCCGCCATGATCATCACCGGCAACGCATCAGTAGCCGCGATCTGGCTGTTTAGCCAGCGCCACATCCTGCTTCCCTTACTGCGCCACGACGTAGGAGAACACCGGATTCACTGGACCAAAGAAGTCTGGCCGTTTCAGTGGCGCATCGCCGTCAGCTGGCTCTGCGGCTACTTCATCTTCCAGCTCTACAATCCAGTGCTCTTCGCGTTTCACGGAGCCGTTGTCGCCGGCCAAATGGGCATGTCCCTCAGCCTCACCGGTGCGCTCTCCACCGTTGCTGTCTCTTGGATCAACACCAAGGCTGCGCCCTTCGGCGCCATGATCGCCCGCAAGGAATACCAACTCCTCGACCGCATCTTCTTCCAATCCCTCAAACAGTCATTTACGGTCTGCCTGTTTGGGGCATTCGCGGTGTGGCTGGCCGTGATCTATCTCAATTGGGCCCACATTCCGCTTGCCCATCGTGTGCTCGACCCCACCACTCTTGGATTACTCCTGTTGACAGCCCCTTTAAACGTGATCATCTTCGCGGAGGCCACCTATCTGCGAGCGCACAAACAGGAGAAGTTCCTCCTCAACTCCGTGCTGGGCGCCATCTTGGTAGGCGGTTCGACCTACCTCCTCGGCAAGCCCTATGGAGCCTTCGGGATCGTGGTCGGATCCATTCTTACCGGCATCCTCATGGGGCTTCCGCTTGGCACTTATACATTTATCAAGTACCGGAGGCTTTGGCATGCAGCCTGATCGCCCACTTCTCACCATCGCCATCCCGACCTACAATCGATCGAGAAACCTCGAGCAACTCCTCGGATCCCTTATGCCACAGGCTCTAAGCGAGGGCCGAGTCGAGGTGCTAGTTTCGGATAACTGCTCCACCGATGATACCCCTGCAGTCGTCGCTCGCTTCAGACAGGCGGGATGGGATCTAGTCTCGATACGGAATGAGGTAAACATCGGAGCCGACGCTAACTTCCTTCAATGCTTTGAAAAGGGATCTGGCAAATACGTTTGGATCTTTGGCGACGACGACTTCATCGCTCCCGGCGGTCTCGCCAAGGTAGTCGCGCTTTTGGCCGACAATGACTATTCTCTTGCCTACGTGTCACCCTATGGCTTCACCGGCGATTACATTCCTCAAAATCTACCGGATAAGCTGGGGCGAACCGCCGAAAAGTTGCCCGATGGACTCGAACTGGCCCGAAGAGCGGGAACCATGATCGCTTTCATCAGTGCAATGATTGTGAACAAAAACCATTATTACGCTAACCAACGGCAGGACCTTCGAACGTTCGTCGGGACAAACCTTCTCCAGTTGGGGTTTATCTGCCCGTTACTGGGCTGCGATGCACCCACCTTGTTCATTTGGGACAAATTGGTTGCGGGACGCGCCGGCAACTCTTCCGGATGGGGTGTATGTGAAATCTTCGGGGTGAAACTTGAGCGAATTCTCAAGGCTACCCTTGCGGGGCGGCCCGACGTCGCAGCACAACTTCGCAACTTCTCGCTGCGTGCATGGTTCCCGGATAGAATAATCGAGATTCGCAAAGGGACGGCCGGCGTACTTGTCAAAGAAGACTTCCGTTCGGTCCTTGAACCTATGTACAAGAACAATTGGCGCTATTGGGCTTGCGTTTATCCGCTTACTATGTTGCCCTTGGGGGCAGCCAGGGTCTGGTACGCCTCGTTGAGATTTGTAAACCGCGTTCTCAGGACAACTTCCGCTCTCATCAATATCACCGTTCACCCCGGCACATTCGTAAAGGCAGCGGAGTAGTTCTGACTTGCTTTCGCAGTAGGGCGTAACTATCAGGAAGCTCGCACATGCCAACAGGGTCACTTTATCAAGACGAGGAACAGTCATGATGAACGCGGCCTCGATCTGTGCGGTGATCGTCACCTACAACCCTACTGCTTCTCTTATCGCGAATGTGGCGGCATTGCGTCCGCAAGTCTCCAGCCTGATTATTGTCGACAATCATTCCAATGCGGCTTCTTCATTGCATATTCACGAAGCATGTCGTCAGTTCGATTGTGAACTCGTTACCAACGAACATAATCTGGGCATCGCTGCAGCCCTGAATATTGGAATTCGAAGAGCACAGTCATACCACTGCGAGGCCTTTGTTCTCTTTGATCAGGACAGCTCTGTGGATGATGCCTTCATAAGTTCCATGGGGGATGCCTATCGCAACCACCCTCGGCCCGATGAGATTGGGATCATCGCGCCTCGGTACCTCGATCGCTCATCCCTGAACGTCATGCCGTTGACTACCGGCAGGTTCGGCAAGATCCTGGCAAGCATGACATCGGGCAGTTTCATGCCGGCCCGGGTTTTCAACCATTGCGGAGACTTTGACGAATCCCTGTTTATGGATTATGTCGATCACGAGTATTGTCTTCGCATCCGTGCCCAGGGCTTCCTGATCATCCAGGCGGAAAACGCCGTCCTTGTTCACTCCCTGGGAAATATCAGTCGGCACAAACTGTTCGGCTGCGTGTTTACTGCGACCAATCATCGCCCGTCGCGACGCTACTACATGACGCGAAACCGTATTTGGCTCTACAAGAAGTACCTCAATAAGGATCTTGCATGGATCTTACTTGACGCCAAGGCGCTTATCTCTGAAGCTTGCAAGATCACTCTCGTCGAAACAGATCGCGGAAAAAAATGGGGTAACATGCTACGTGGCGCGCGCGATGCGTTCCTCAACCGTATGGGAAATAGGATGACGCTATGACATCATCCTCCAGCATGGCAGCCGGGTCGGCCGCGTCAACACCCAAGGTCTACATCATCCTCGTGAACTGGAACGGATGGCGCGATACCATCGAATGTCTCGAATCCCTGCTCCGTCTCGACTACCCCAATTTCTCCATTGTTGTGTGCGACAACGAGTCATCGGATGGCTCTGTTGAACGGATTCGAAATTGGGCTGAGGGTTCACTGCGAGCGGCCTGCGCCAATCCCGCACTGCAATCGCTCACCAGCCCTCCGTTTCCAAAGCCCGTCTCCTACTGCTACATCAACGCCCGGTCATCGATTGCTCCTGCGCATTCAGCCGTGGAAGCTAATATGATTTTGATCGAAACGGGTGGTAATCTTGGCTTTGCAGGTGGCAACAACGTGGGCTTGCGGTACGCATTGAAGAAGACTGACTTTGCGTATGCTTGGCTCTTGAACAACGATACCGTTGCCGCAAGCGATGCACTCCGGCGTTTAGTCGAACGGATGAACCAACGGCCGGATGCCGGCATGTGCGGTTCTACACTTCTATACTACGGGCATCCCACCGTCGTCCAAGCAATGGGAGGTTCAATCTACAGTCGATGGACCGCCCGTGGGGGTCATATAGGCCTAGGTGATGTCAGCAGCAAGATTCCACCTGCGGATCGCGTGGAAAGTCGGATGAAGTACGTCCTTGGTGCATCCATGCTGGTAAGCAGGAAGTTCATTGAACATATCGGACTGATGAACGAAGACTACTTTCTGTACTTTGAGGAGATTGATTGGGCAACTCGAGCCAAAAACAAGTTCGCCCTCGCTTACGCACCGCGATCAATCGTTTACCACAAGGAGGGCGGCAGCATCGGCACGGCGGTAGAGAGATCGAAGCGGAGCCCTACGTCGGAATACTATGCTGCAAGAAGCAGTCTGCTCTTCTCTCGGAGGTACAGCCGCGCCGCCATTCCCATAGTCGCCTCGCTGCTGCTATTCCGCAGCATTCTGCGATACCTCGCCGGATCTCCGACAAGCGGGAGATCGGTATTGCGCGGCATCCGAGACTCCTTCAGAAAGGAGTTGCCCGCAGGATGAATCACAACCATGCGTTTCAAACTCCCCTTCATCTTAGTTTCAAAAGCACGGCCGCAATTGAAAACTTTCGAGAAGAACATGCAGGCAGAGTCAACCGCTTCGAACTCATGAAGGATAAAAACGCGTGACCGCACTGGGGCTTATCATCGCCTTTGTTGGCCTGATCGCGCTGGCCGGCCCGCGAAAGTGGCTTTATGTGCTCTTCCTGTTTTCTATTCCATTCTCGGGCACCTCAGTCGTGAATATTGGAAGTGGCGCTACTGCTTCCGGCGTGCAGGTATGGATGTATTTCGGCGCGCTCCTCCTGCTTCGCGATCTCGTTCGCAACATTTTGGATCCCGATACCGGCTTCCCCATCAAGATCGCCAAACGCGCGTTGCCACTGGGCATCTTTGTTCTTGGTTTGACCGCATCCCTCGTGATGCCCTTTTATATTGATGGACACCTAGATATCGAATCGCCTATCTTGACCGACTTTTCAACCTCTCCGCTCTACTTCAGTTCAAAAAACGTCACTGCGTTGTTATATATCGTCTTTGGTTCGCTCCTTGCGTTATCGATCGCGCGAAAGAATGTTACTTTCGAGCAAGTACAGTTTACCGAGAGAACTTATCTTGCCGCCGCCATGTTTGCTTGCTCGCTTGGCGCTACCGAATTCCTTGCACACCTGCTTCACCTGCCGTCTCCGACAATGATATTCAGAAACAGCGCTTCTCCGGGAGCGGCTGGAAACCTTGCCTTGCTCGAAGGCGGCATCGCGCGCGTATCCTCTGTAGCAACAGAGCCTTCCATACTGGCGCAGTACCTCTGCACCGCCATTCCTCTCGCAATTCCCGGGCTCTTGGACCGCGGCTCCGTTTTCTCCCGGCGCACTGACCGGTTTGCATTCTTCCTGATGTTTCTGATCTTTCTTCTCACCACATCTTCGGTCGCTTACAGCATTCTTATTCTGGCCCCCATCTTGTGCATTCCCGTATTCTCAAGAATGGGAATTAAAGCAACCAAGGCAGCGCTGTACAGCGCGTTCGGCTTCGCCGCTTTTGGATGTTGTGTCGCCGCTCTCTATCTGGTCGTTTCGCCAGTGCGCCAGGTTCTGGATGCAGCGCTGTTTGCAAAGAGCGAATCGTACTCGTCCCTTGAACGGCTCAAGACAGTAGTGCTCGCATGGGGATACTTCAAGGATTATCCCATTCTTGGAGTCGGATGGGGCAGCGTTACTTCCCACGATCTTGTGGCCATGATCCTCGCGAATGCGGGGCTCATGGGTTTGTTCACATTCGCGTCCATGCTCATTCTGCTTGCCCGCCCGATGATTCGGTTAATGAAACGCAAACCCGATCCAGTCACTGTATCTAGGGCGATGTGGCTCCTCTCAGGCGTGTTGCTTATCACGTCCTCCATCCTTGCAGGATTTCCATTTGTGTTTGGATACTTCTGGATTGTGATCGCCATGGGAATGGCTGCCGGAACAAAGGAATATCGGGGAACTGATGCTACACCTCAGGTTTCTCTCATGCCTTCCGAGGGGGCCGCACGTTGAAGGTTCTCATGATCAGCGGCAGTTACCCACCCGACGTATGCGGTGTGGGAGATTACACGGTCCGCTTGGCTGAAGCCCTCGGTGAGATAGGCGTCGAAGTTAAGACGTTGCAGGGCATAACGTGGACCTTTGAATCTCTTTCTCTCTTGGGGAACAAAATCGAACAGAGTGGCTGCGATGTCGTTCATATGCAATATCCGAGTGTAGGTTACGGTCGATCGATCCTACCCCAACTTTTATGTCTACGAATCCGTCCCGTTGTCACTCTGCATGAGTTTTCGCATGTTCGCCTTCCTAGGCAGTTGGCATCCGTACCCTTCTTCCTTTGTGCGCGCCACCTCGTATTTACTTCACAGGTCGAAGCAGGTCACGTCCGCCGGGTAGCTCCATGGCTGTCCGGAAAAAGCTCTGTGATTCCGATCGGATCGAACATTCGTCCCCAAGAACACCCTGTGGCAAGAGAGTTCAATGAAGTCCTCTACTTCGGTTTAATCTCTCCTAGAAAAGGCATTGAACAGGTCCTCGAATTTGCGTCTCTGGCGCGCCAAGGTGATACCAAACTTCGCGTGCGAATCCTCGGCCAGGTTGCTGCGCAATTTCAGGATTACGCAAGGCATCTTATTGCCAGTGCAGAGGGTCTACCGATAATCTGGACCCTCGACCGATCGGACATTGAAGTTGCTGAATTTCTTGGTAGGGCATCAGTGGCGTATCTCCCGTTCCCGGATGGAGCTTCGGACCGAAGAGGTTCGCTCAAAGCGGCGTTAGCCTCAGGTGTGGTTTGCATCTCGACAGAGGGGAAAAGCGTTCCAGACGACATGAGAAGGGTCCTGACCTTCGCCAGTAGCAGCAGAGATGCGCTTTCAAAAGCACTCGAGTTACAGGCGGACCGCGCGCGCTGGAGTCAGCTATCGTCTGCCACCGCTTCCTACTCGAACTCCTATAAGTGGGGTCACATTGCTCGAAGACACTTGGATCTGTATGAGTCGATCTATGGAAGAGGTCGCCCTAAGTGAAAATCATCGACGAATCGGCAGACCAAACATCTCTGTTCCATAGAACCGACGCAGCGATATTGCACGTCGGCAAATTCTACCCTCCTCATCCGGGTGGAATGGAAAACCATGTGCGCGACCTTGCGGTCAGGCAAACTTCCTGGGCGCAGGTAAATGTGATCGTGGCGAGCACTACCCGCCAAACTACATCTGAGATCACGGAAGGCGTACAACTGACGCGGCTTGCGCAGCTGACAACCGTGGCATCCATGCCGATCTGCCCGCGTCTTCCCATGGCTATTCGCAAATCGCCTGCCGATCTTGTTCACGTGCATATGCCCAATCCTGCAGCCGCTCTGGCCTATTTGCTGAGCGGGCACAAAGGAAAACTGATTGTCACTCATCATGCGGATACTATGGGCCGTGTTCTACTCCGCAAACTCAGCGATCCTTTCGTCAATGAGCTGATGAGGCGTGCACACCGCATCATTGTGACATCTAACCGATATCTCGATTCATCTCTAGAACTGAAACCATTCCGCGACAAGTGTACAGTTGTCCCTCTTGGGATCAACCTTCCGGCGCTTGTCCATCCGGGCAATAGCGCTGTGACTCAGTTGAAAGAACAATTCGGCAGCCGCATAGTCATCTCCGTCGGGCGGTTGGTCCCCTACAAAGGATTCGATGTCCTTGTTCGCGCAATGAAGTCTGTTGAGGCTCATCTTCTGCTTATCGGAACTGGGCCCTTGCAACGCGAGTTGATCGATCTTGCGCGCGCGCAGGGTGTGGAGAAGAAGATCTCCTTTCTTGGGAAGGTAAATGACCTCTCCCCCTTCCTGGCAGCTACCTCTCTGTTTGTGCTGCCGTCGGTCACCCGGGCTGAAGCATTTGGACTGGTTCAGCTCGAGGCCATGGCCGCGGGGGTTCCCGTCGTAAATACCTTTATCGATTCAGGAGTTCCGGACGTAAGCATCCATGGGCACACGGGCTTTACGGTTTCTCCGCACGACGTCAACGAGCTCGCCAATGCAATGAGCGAACTCCTCGATCGCGACGATCTGAGAAGAGACTACGGTGAGAATGCGAGGATGCGGGTTCAAACCGAGTTCACGGCCGATCTGATGAGTTCACGCACGCTGGCAATCTATGAACGTGTCCTCGGATCAATCTAATTGCGGACCCGGATCTTACGCATCGCGAGTGAGCACTGCGGCGAGTTAACACCCTCTCTCTGCTACAGTTTATAACCCTCGGCACATCTAAATTGCCGGGCGTTGTTCGTATATACTACGGCGTGTATCCATCGGGATTTACGACCTTCACTGTACGGTCGCCAACCCGCTAGAAGTTTGGAGCAAGATCATGAGGTTCATAGGGATTGCTGCGCAAGCCATTTTGATGTTGGTGCCTGCCCTCTTTTCACAAGAAACAAAGTCTGCAGCCGCGACGTCCGCGGGGATAGCTGCAAGGGGAAGCCTGGATGCTACGCAGTACTCCGGAATTGACGGATGCGCCAAGATCAACTCCGCCATTGCCGCCCTGCCTGCTGAGGGCGGCATTGTCGATGCCACTGGCTTTACCTCACCCCAGGTAGTGTCGACCACTTGCATCTCTTCCGCCTCACCCACCGGCAGCCAGACCGTGGAAATTGATTTCAACCCCGCTACGCAGTGGGAGCCTTCGATCCCTTCGATGAGCGTTCTATCCATGAATCCCAAATCGATAGTGCGCGGAATGCATATTAACGCCTCCACACGCGGTGGGTACACAGGTACGGCTGTCGAGTTCGTACAACAGAACGATGCGGATACCGACTACACGCTTCTTGAAGACACCCAGATCGATTTACCCAAAGGTTCTGGAATCGGCATCTATATCTCGCCGTTGGCGACAGGATTCGGATACTCCGGATTGAATATTCGAGGCCTTCGTATCTTCGGAGGCTCCATCGCCATCAGCATGGTCTCCGGCCCTGGGATGAATCAATATCTCAACAGCAATAACGTCATTGACTTCTGGATCAAGGACTCACAGACCTGCATCAGCATGGACGGAAGTGCGCAGATCACCGCGCAAACATGGCTGTCAGCAATGGCCGGAAACCACTTCAGCGATGGGGCATGCCAGATCGGGCCTAGCAGCCAGTACACCATCGTGCTTAAAAACTCCTCCGATAACAACTTCAGCAACGTCACTACGTGGGACGGAGGAGTTTCAATAGGAGACGCCACGAGCAACTATAACTACTGGGTAGGCTTCGGCTCCCTAGGCATTGAGAACTGGCTGGGCCAGGGAAATAACTACCAGGATGCTCATGGCGACTCCATCTCGCCGACCGGCATGCACGAATTCAGATACGCAGGCGGCGTCAACTTCATAGGCCCTAAGGCCCAATTCACATGGGGGCAAAATGCCGTGCAGTGGCTGCCCAGCAATTACAATGGTTATCCGGCGTTTGAGGTTGCTGGCGGAGGCGCCGCCGACACTTTCATCGGCTCCAACAAGATCAACACCAATGAGTACGACCAGGGTGGATCGCCGGTCCAGGGCGGAGGAGGCCTTAGCTCGGGAACCGGGTCGATTGTCCCCACCCAAAATGGCTTTCAAGTTACTGAAGGTGGCTACAGTAACATCCTTCTTGAAGGCAACAGCATTGACTTCGTGAATGGCACAACAACATGGAAGCTTCAGGAAAACCCGAACGGAATCAACGTCGTTCGCGTTGGATGTTGCAGCCAGACCATGCTCGATGGAAACAAGATGGCCACTGCTGAATACGACTTGAGTGACGGCAGGACCTCGAAGATGCTGCTCACCACCGCGCCACCCGTAATCGCCTCAGGATTCGGTAAATCCGCTTCGATCGTTCATGCCAATGGGCCCTCCTCATTTACGATCAACGTCGGGAGCGGTGGAACCGCAACCAACGGGGTTCTGGCTCTGGAGACGGCGATGGACGGCTGGATTTGCACTTGCAACGATCTGACAACGACCTCCAGCACGGTCTTTATGTGCAAGCAGATAGGTCCGGCCAACGCTTCCCTCAAGCTAGGGAATTTCAACAACCAGGGTCAGCCTGCACCTTGGGCTTCCGGTGACACGCTCGGCGTGAGTTGTTTCGCAAACTGACGTTCTGGGGCTCATCTCTGGAACTGCTCGCCGGACGTGCAGTCCCGTCTAACGCGATAACGTCACGCCATAATCTCAAACTAGGCGCCACCGCCTTAGAACTTATCCGCAAATAACAATAGTGTGCTTCCAGCAGATCAGGACAGCTGCCAGTTGCAATAGTGCCACGTAGCTGGTTTCTGTCTTTTCGAAGCTGACCAGCAATTTGCGGAATCGGTTGAGCCAGAAATGAGTTCGTTCCACCACCCAGCGGCGTGGTTTGGAGTCGGCGTACCGGTACTTAATCAGGCGTTCTTCGGCGCGCGATTTCACGCGCAGGTAATAACCATGTTTGCGCGCTATCTTGCTGACTGGATAACCCACAAAGCCTGCGTCCAGGCAGAGATCCTTCGCAGCATCGTCGCGGGTTCCCTTAATTCGCTGCGTAGCGCTGCTGCTGACTTCTGGTACGCCGAGGCGCAAAACCGGTTTGAAGCCATTGCGAAACGAGGCCCAGTGCGCCATGGCACACTGGGGAGTAGCCATGAGCGTCTTCCACCAGAGCTGGAGCAACCCCGACGCCTCGAGCGATAATGTTCACCGAAGGCACACCTATTTGACATGCGTCAGACGAGCAAACATTTCCATCTCGCACCTTCGACGATTTTGAGGCCTCCGTCCGCGATATGGAGTTTGACTGGTCAGTGCTTCAAGACGAGCCTAACGTAGACGCGACGAAACTTGCGGTGATGGGACACAGCGTAGACGGCATCGAAGAGATGATCCTTGGTATGCACAATGCCGACGACTCAACGGCCATTGCGCTCGATGGAACATATCGTTTCCAAGGACTCTCGACGAGGCTAACCCGCTCCTTTGGATACGATCCAATAAAGATGAGAGCGGCGTTCCGCCTCCACCATCGCCGCTGGAAGCTGCCGCACTCGTAACCACCAAGGGACTCGACGCGGCTAAGGAAGCAATCAGCGCCAGTTGCGAACCAGACGCATTGGAATCCTGGATATAGTGGACCGATTCAACACTTGGGGGTACAACTTGCTCGGACAGCAGCGCGCAGAGGACGCTCTTGCAGTGATTCAATTGAATGTATGGGCGCACCCAAGGATCGCGAACACGCAAGATAGTCTGGCTCACGGCTTTGCTGCGGTCGGTGATTGAGAGTGCGCCAAAGGTGCTGTGAAGCGCGCGATTGCTGTTGCCCCGGGCGACACCTTCCTCGATGCGGCGGCGGCGAGATTATCCTTCGTGCCCGACGAGAATGCCAAGCTCAAGCAATTCGAATAGACTCCCCATTAGCCCAACAAATCCGGTGCCCAGCCTCAATCGCTGCCGATCAGCTGAACACTCATTACCTCTGAGCCGGGCCGTCCGTTGGCACTCCGGCGGTCTCGTTCTGGTAGAAGTGAGCTTGGATGAACTGCCCGCCAACCCACTTCGGACAGTTGCACCTCCGGCAGGCACGTTCTTCCAAAAATTTGAAGTCGGCGGTTTGGCGAGTAAAGACGGAAAGCAGCATCGGGCTCCCACTTCAGAAGTGAGATTGCCCGCGGGAACGAACTCGGTCAAAAGGGCGAAACGTACAAATCACGTACAAAAACGTGCGTCCAAATTGATCCGGGAAGGTAAGCTACTGAAAATAAGCAGCTTAAAGTTGGTGGAGGCGGCGGGAGTCGAACCCGCGTCCGAAATCGCTGTCAGCCAGGAGAGTTCATGCTTTGTCCGCTTCCTTTTGGATTCGCCCCCGGAACTCAGAACGGACAAGATGCGCCGGAAACTAGTCCGATGATCTCGCGCAAGCAACACGGACCGAGCCGCTCACGCCAGCCTACTGTATGACGTCCGCTCACAGCCCATAGGCGAAGCCGTGGAAGACGGCAGCTTAGTTAATTAAGCTGCAAGTGCCAGATTATCGTTGGCAACTTTTGTTTTGCAGGCGATTACGGGTGCCCACACCCCGGCATGCCTCCTAAGCCGCAATCGATCCCGTCGAAACCGTGACGCCCCCAGCTTTTTCCACCCTGGCGACGAAACCTGCCGCCTGGTGCCCGGGTGCGAGCCGGAACAATTGGCTCGTGCTGCTAACTGCTATTATACGCCGTTTCGGGTCCTGCCGCCGCTACTGCTTCTCCAGATCGATACTCTCGTACTCATGCCGCGCAATGGCAGCTCGAATCTGCGCCGGCGACTTGCCCAGCTTGGTCTGCTGGTAGGCGTAAAACCCTTCCTTGGCGCAGGTCGAGCATTCTGTCCCGTGCAGTCCCTCAAAGCAACTGCGGAGACTGGTGTGGCCAAGGGCGCGATCGCAGCGGCAGTTGCAGGGAAGCTGATAGATCACGCTGCTTACCTTTGCCGCCTCCTGGTAAACATGAATCTGCCAGGGATAGCGAAAGTTCTCTCCAGTCAACTTGGCGCCTGCCAGTATCGGCGGCAACGTGATGAATTTGAGCGGAGCGGAGGGGTGATAGGCGGGTACTTCCTCAGCGGGGTTCGACCACTGTGCGTAGCTGGCTGCGGTTGCGGCGGTGATCACCAGGCCAAGAACCCAACGGCGCTTCATCCAATTCGTCATAGCAGACTCTCTCTATTGTCGATTGTAGCCGGAAATCTCCGCGGTCTGAATACGCAAATCCGGAGCGAATGTGGAGTTCATGTCCCGCGGCAGTCTGGTCCGTCGACGGCCCTCGCACGCAAAAAAAGACGGCACGAACGGTGTCGCTGTTCGTGCCGGGG
>VFSW01004984.1_pt1 | contig 19765 bp, 21 predicted proteins | sample 5358111 | NCBI WGS metagenome assembly VFSW01 (sample SAMN11554181, study PRJNA540505) | mine drainage metagenome | isolation source: sediment from site ElyBrook_90M | place: USA: Ely Copper Mine, Vershire, VT | collected 2017 | reverse complement strand
CCACGGTGGCATTCAGGCTTCCTGCAACCGAGCCAACGACTGCCGATCCGGCAAACACCGGCATCGCGCTGACCAGGCCGAGTAGAAGCACTGAAAGAAGCAATTTTACTCTAATCGACATAAGCGTCACTCCTTTACGTTTTAGGTCTGGCGCTGGAAGGGCCGCCCAAACCAAAGTACAAACATTGCAACTCGTGCTGCTGAAGAACTATCCCACAAAGCATAGGGGAGACTTGCCTGTATTGTCAAGACTTTCCGTGTAAAATTGTTACCCTTGGCAGCCCGGAATTACCCTGTTTTCTTAAGCAATTCACCCTGAGTTTTGGTTTGGCGGGGGGCGAAGGCAGGTGAGCGGACGGGTCGCAAGGCTGATTTGGTGGAGCGAAACTGTTGCCTGCTGCTGTAATGATCACTCCTCGGCTGCCTGTTTTATGGGCCCGTTTGCACGGCCGGGCACGGAGCGGCGAAAATGATGCGGCTCGCTTACAGCGCGCCCTTGGACTTGATAGTTACTGGCGCGTTTGGTACAGTCTAGCAGGTTGTTGAAAGGGATTGGGCTGCTGTGCTGAGCATTTAGGGTTGTTCGCAGGGCGGTACGCAGCCATCGCTTTTTCAACACCCGCATGGCGCTTCCCGGCTGAAGGCCGGCGCAATGAAAGCGCTGACCGCATTGCCGCAGGGTATTGAGGAGTTCCCATTGCATGGCGATCAATCCACAGCTTCTTGAAATTCTGGTTTGTCCCGAGTGTAGAACAGCGGTGCGTTTAACGGCTGATGGACAGGGCTTGAAGTGCGGCACGTGCCACCGCGTCTATCCGATCCGCGACGATATTCCTGTGATGCTGGTCAATGAAGCCCGTATCGAAGCTGAATAACGATCCTTCAACTGTCTTCGACTTGCCACATGACTTCAACGTGCAATTGCTCGCTGACCTGCCTGCGGGGTCGCGCATTGTTATTGTGCGGCTGCGCTCAATTGGGGATATCATCCTGCTGACTCCGGCGCTGCGCATGCTGAAGCAGTGGCGCCCGGACCTGCACACTTCAGTGGTGGTTGAAGATCGTTTTAAGGATTTGCTGGCGGCCAACCGGAACATCGACGAGTGGCTTAGCCCCGGCTGCGGCAGGGGAGCGCTAAAGGCGTGGCGGCGCATCAATGCATTGCGGCGGTTGCGCGCCGGGCGGTTTGATCTGTGCCTGAATTTGCACGGCGGTCCCGCCAGCAGCATGCTGGCCCAATACAGCGGAGCGCGCTGGAAGGCGGGTTTTTATCACTTCCGGCGACAGGGGATTTACAATTTTTCCATCCCTGACGCGCGCCTGATTCTGGGCCAGGAGCGCGTGCACACGGCGGAGCACCAGGCGGCGGCGTTTTTCTATTTGGGAATGCCGCACGGCCCCATTCCTGCCGCGGATCTGTATGTGACGGCAGCAGCAATTGAGCGCTGGGCGCAACACAGGGCGCGGCTTGGCCTGGCGGAAGACGAGCCGTATGCCATTATCCATCCAACCGCTACGTACCCCACCAAGCGCTGGGCCGCGGAAGGCTTTGCGGAAGCCGGAGCGCGGCTGCAAAAGCAGTTCGGTCTGCAGGCCATCTACACCTGTGGCCCGGGCGAGCGCGCCACGCTGGATCTGGTGCAGAAGGCCGCGGGCGAAGCGGTGAAAAGGGCGGAAGATTTAAGCCTGGCCGAGTTTGCCGCGGCGCTGCGCGGGGCGCGAATCGTGATTGGCAATGATAGCGGACCAGCTCACATGGCGGCAGCGTTGCGGCGGCCGCTGGTGGTGATTTTCGGATCGTCCAGTTCCACGATTTGGGGACCGTGGCAGGGCAACCCGCGCGAGGCGCAGTGCCCGCCGGCGCTGGTGGTGCAGAATACTTACGATTGTAATCCCTGTCCGGGCGACCACTGCTATCGCTTTGCGCAGCCGGAATGCATTCTTTCGATCCGGCTGGAACAGGTGTGGCAGGCGGTTGAAGAGGCGATGCGATTTGGTTCGGATGACAGCGCGGCAAGGGTTTGAAGGGCGAATGACCAAGTAGCGGCAAGCCCACGCCCGCCATGGATCACCATCGTTGGAAGATGGCGGTATGAGGAGTGAAATGAAAGCGGCGGGAGCAAATACCCAGGCGCTGCTGGCGCGGGTGCGGCGGTTCAAGGGAAAAACGGTCGGGGTGCTGGGCGATTATATGCTGGATGAACTGCTTCGCGGCGAATCCACGCGCATTTCGCCGGAAGCTCCGGTGCCGGTGGTGTGGTCGCCACGCCACGATCAGGCGGAGGGCTTTCCGGGCGGCGCGGGCAACGTAGCGGGCAACGTGGCGGCGCTGGGAGGGCGGGCGATACCGTTCGGGGCCATAGGGCGCGACGCTCCGGCGCGGCGGCTGGTTCGATTGCTGGCGGCGCGTCGCATTCCGTGCCGCACTCTGCTGGCGGAAGCCGGCCGCGTTACACCGCGCAAGGTGCGCATTGTGGCGCATCAGCATCAACTGCTGCGGCTGGATTTTGAAAATCCCGCGCCGATCTGCCCGCGAATCGAAAAACTGCTGGTGAGCTGCCTTCGCACCTGGATAAGCCGCCTCGACGCGCTGGTGATTTCCGACTACCGCAAAGGATCGGTGACGCCCGGGGTGTGCACGGCGCTGATGGAAATGGCGCGGGCCAGGGCGGTGCCCGTGTTTGTGGATCCCAAGCCGGAACACTGGGAAGTGTGCCGGGGCGCAACGCTGGCAACGCCCAATCTGCATGAGGCGGAGCGCATGACTGGCCTCGAAATGCGCACCACCCGGGAACTGGCCCGCGGCGGCCGCGTGCTGCTTGAAAAGCTGATGTGCCAGGCGCTGCTGATAACCCGCGGCGCTGAGGGCATGACGCTTTTTGAAGGCGGCGGGCGAATGCACCAGATCCACAGTGTACCGCGCCCGGTTTATGACGTAACCGGCGCCGGCGACACGGTGATCGCCGTGCTGGCGCTTGCCGTGAGCGCCGGAGCCAGCCTGCGCCAGGCGGCGGAGCTGGCGAACGTGGCAGGGGGACGGGTAGTGCTGAAGTTCGGCACCTCCGAAATTACGGCGGCGGAATTGATGGCCGCGGTGCGCGAGCTTTGAGGCTGCCGGAGCGTAAGGCGGCGGCATGACGGGCGCCATTTATGGGGGCAGGCATGAAGGTGAGAATCCTGGGAATACCGTTGGACCTGGGGCAGGAGCGGCGCGGCGTGGATATGGGGCCCTCCGCGGTGCGCGCAGCAGGATTGAACGCAGCCATCAAAGCCCTGGGCTACGAAGTGGAAGACAGCGGCAACATCCACGTGAAGATTCCTGAAGAGCAGCACTACGGCGACAAGCGCGCCAAATATCTGCGCGAAATTGCCGAAACCTGCCAGGAAGCCGCGGTGCGCCTGAGCCAGACTCTGGAAGATGGATGCTTTCCGGTGTCGCTGGGAGGCGACCACTCCGTGGCCATCGGCACGGTTGCCGGCGTTTCCGCGTATTACCGCCGGCTTGGCCAGCCGATTGGCCTGTTGTGGATTGACGCCCACGCCGACATGAACACGCCGGAAACCAGTCCCAGCGGCAACGTGCACGGCATGCCGTTGGCGGCGCTGCTGGGCATTGGGCCGGAAGCCATTACCCACGTGATGGGCTTTGCCCCCAAGGTGGATGCGAAGAACGTGGTGCTGATCGGGGCGCGCGACCTGGACAGCCGCGAGCGGCGCATTGTGCGCGATTCCGGCATCAACGTCTTTACCATGCGCCAAATCGATGAGCAGGGAATGCGCACAGTGATGGAAAAGAGCGTGACCCTGGCGGCAAATGGCGCGGCGGGCTTTGTGGTGAGCTTTGATATGGACGTGATGGACCCTGTTGAAGCGCCGGGGGTGGGAACGCCGGTGCGCGGCGGCATCACCTTTCGGGAAGCGCACCTGGCGCTGGAGATGGTGGCCGACAGCCGGAAAATGCTGGCCTTTGAGCTGGTGGAAGTGAACCCGATTATCGACGTCAGCAACCGCACTGCAATTCTGGGCGTGGGGCTGATCAATTCCGCACTGGGAAAGACGATTCTGTGAAGAAAAAAGAGAAGAGCAGAAACCCGGCCGGCCGCACAGGCGCAGCCGCAAGAACCGCCACGGGTAAGGAGGCGAAAAAGCTTCGTGTAGCGTTGCTGTTTGGCGGGCGCTCCGGAGAGCACGAAGTTTCGCTGCGCTCGGGCGCATCGGTGCTTCACGCGCTGGACCCGGGCAAATACGAAGTGGTGCCGGTGGGCATAACGCGCGAGGGGCGATGGGTGGCCGGGCCCGCGCTCGCCCTGGGCGGCGATGAACCCTTGCTGAACCGGGTGCTGGAAAGCGGCCGCGCGGTGACGGCTTCCGTTGCGCCGGGCGGCGCCAGGCTGATCCCGCTGGACGCATTGAAAACCGGCGCCGCGCCCGCCATCGATGTGGTTTTTCCGGTGTTGCACGGAACCTATGGTGAAGATGGCACCGTGCAGGGACTGCTGGAGCTGGCCAACATTCCTTACGTGGGCGCCGGTGTGCTGGCTTCGTCGGTGGGCATGGATAAGGACGTGATGAAGCGCCTGTTTCGCGATGCGGGATTGCCCGTGGTGGATTGGGTGCTGGTCGAGCGGCACGAATGGGAGGCCCGGGCCGCCCAGGTGCGCCGCAATGTGAGGCGAAAGATTGGCTACCCGCTGTTTGTGAAGCCGGCCAATTTGGGCTCGTCGGTGGGCATTAGCAAAGTACATAAGCCGGCGGAGCTGGGTGCGGCCATGGACCTGGCGGCACGCTACGACCGCAAAATGATCGTGGAAAAAGCGATTGACGCAAGGGAAATTGAGTGCGCCGTGCTGGGCAACAACCACCCCGAAGCGTCAGCGCCGGGCGAGATTGTTCCGGTCAACGAGTTTTACGATTACGAGGCCAAGTACGTTAAGGAAGGTTCGGAGCTGATTATCCCGGCGCGGATTACGGCGCGGCAGGCGCGGCTGGTTAGGGAAATCTCCGTTGCGGCGTTCAAAGCGATTGACGGCGCCGGAATGGCGCGTGTTGACTTTCTGCTGGATCGCAACAACGGCCGCCTGTATTTGAACGAGATCAACACCATTCCCGGCTTCACCTCCATCAGCATGTATCCGAAGCTATGGGAGGCCAGCGGCCTGAGCTACCCGAAACTGATCGACCGCCTGATTGAGCTGGCGCTTGAGCGCCACAAGGAAAAGGCCGCGACGCGCTACGATTATCCCCGCGCGACGCCGCCAGGCCGGTAGGGGAGCAGTGCGGAGAGCACACCACTATTTCAGCCCGTCTAATTCGTGCCTGGCCAGCGCTTTGCTCAGTGGGGGCAGGCGGCAAACGTGCGCTCGCCGCTTCCGGCGGCGCGGCTAAAAGAAGGAATAGGCCAGACCTTTGGTCTTGCGGTCTACCAGCAGGTCCAGCGGCGGGTTAACTCCGTTGATGCTTACGGTTACGACCACCGTTGAAGAACCTTTTGACTTGGAGTCGAGAATCTCAAAACTGTGAATCTTTCCGTAGTCGCCGTGCTCTCCCCAGTCGTGCATGAAATCGTCAAAGCTATACGACTTGCTGGGCTGCCACAACTGGTAGGCCTTCTGGTACTGACCGTTCTCAACGGCGGTCAGAAAATTGGTGACCGCTCGCTCCTCCGGATAATCCCAAAGGGCATAGCTGGCCATGGCAATTGTCAGGGCCACGATCAGAATCAGCAGCGGCAGGGGCACGAACCTGCGAATGCCGGTAACCGGCTTGGGTGGCTGGGCATCAAGCAGCGTCATAGCGGGCCGCTCCTCGTGAACGGAGTATTCAAGCGCCGGAAACGGTTTGGGCGCATTCCGGAGCCGAGCCGCCTCCGGAGATTCCATTTTCAGGCTAACACGGATTGGGCGGTTGGCTCTCTATAAAGTGCGGCGGAAAAGGAGGATGGCGGAGGTGAGCATGATGAAGGAAAAAACCGAGAGGAAGAGGAAATCGCCGCCAATCGCGGCCAGCGAGGTGTTCTTGAGCAGCAACGTCTTAAACCCGTGCACGGCGTAGGTGAAGGGATCGACGTGCGACAGAAGCTGCATCCACTTGGGAAAGGCGCTGATGGGATAGATGGCGCCGCTGGGAAAAAACAGCAGCGTGTTCAGCACCCCGAAGATGGCGCGCGGCACCAGCGGGTCACTGACGCGCACCATTAGAAGAAACATCATGCTGATAAAAGCGAGCGAGGCGGGAATGATGATGAGGATCATTTTGCCGAGCAGGACCGGGCTGAGGGCGGAGGGAATACCGGCAATCAGCGAGCCGGCAACGGTAAGCACAAGCCCCGCCAGCACGCCCTTGAAGGCGCCCGCCAGGTTAAAGCCCAGGATCAGCTCCGTGCGGGTGATGGGAGTTACCAGATAACCTTCGTGCAGGCCGCGCGCCTTGTCATCGATGAAGATGATGCCGCCGCCGATCATGGCGGTAATAAAGATGGCCAGCGCAATCGAGCCCGGCAGCAGGTATTGAATGTAGGGGATGTAGGGGTACACCTCCACCACCTGCAGACTCAGATTGGGGGAAATGCGCACATCAGAACCTTGCAGGTTGTAGTTATCCACCAGTTGCTTCAGGCTTCCTTCCAGCGTTGCGGCCACAAAATTATCGGTGTTGTCTTCAATCAGGGCCAGTTGCGGCGACTGCCGGGAAAGCAGATTGCGGGAAAAGTCCGTGGGGAATTCCACCACCGCGTTCAGGCGGCCGTCGCGCAGGTCATGAATCGCGGTCTGCTCGTTGTTGTAATTCACGGTGTCAAACGTGCGTGCGTTGGCGGCGATCGCGTTGAACATTTCGCGCACCTTCACGGTTTCCAGCGTCTGGTCCTGGTCCACAACCGCAACCCGCAGATGCCGCAGCTTGCCGCCAAAGGCGTACCCCAGCACCACCAGTTGGGTAATGGGCAGCACCAGCGAAGCAAACATCAGGAAAGGGCTGTGCTGGAATTTACGCAGGTCGCGTTCGATGATGGCAAGAATGCGATTCATAGGCTTTAATCCAGCCGGCGGCCGGCCGCCGTGCGGAGCGAACTGCGCTCTGATGTCGGGCGGCCGGGCTTTTCACGGCGCGCGCTAAGCGCGGGGTTCGCGAACATAACTGAAATCCCGCACCACGTTTTCCTGCAAGGCGTCGCGCAGTTGCCGGCCGGTGTAGTGCACAAAGACGTCGTCAAGGGTTGTGCTTTGCACGGTGAGCGCCGCCACGTAAATGCCCGCGTCCGCGGCCGCCTGAAAAACATCCACCGTGGTCTTGGGGCCGTTGTTGGAGCTGATGCGGAAAATGTTTTCGTGCGCCTGAACGCCGCCAACCTCGGGAAAGCTTTCCAGCTTTTGCTGCCAGTTTTCCGGCACCACGGAAAAACTGATTTCCAGCACGTTGTTCCCGGGAATCGAGGCTTTCAGCTTCATCGGCGAATCAAGCGCCACCAGTTTGCCGTGGTCCACGATCGCAATACGGTTACAGAGCTTGTCGGCCTCGTCCATGTAATGCGTGGTGAGCAGAACCGTCAGGTCGCGCTCCTGCTTAAGGTGGCTGATCATTTCCCACACGGCAACGCGCGAGGTGGGATCGAGTCCCGTGGTTGGCTCGTCGAGAAAGAAGATCTTGGGCTCGTGCACCAGGCCGCGCGCAATTTCCAGGCGCCGGCGCATGCCGCCGGAAAGCATGCGCACCGGCTTATCCGCCCAGGCGCTCAACTGCACGGCCTCCAGTAATTCCGCGATCACGGTGCGGCGGCGCTCACGCGGCACGCCGTAGAGCTTGGCAAACACCTGCATGTTTTCGCGCGCGTTAAGATCAATGTCGGAGGTCATGGCCTGCGGAATCACACCGATCGAACGCCGCACCTGGTCGGCGTTGTGCACAACGTCGAAGCCGTTGATGCGCGCCGCGCCGTCTGTGGGCGGAATCAGCGTGGTCATCATGCGGATGAGGGTGGATTTACCGGCTCCGTTTGGGCCCAGAAGCCCCAGAATCTCGCCGTGCTCCACGTTAAAGGTGACCGCATCGACGGCGGTAAAATCGCCAAACCGCTTGGTGAGCCGGTCAACCTCAATGTCGTAAGTCGCCATACGATAATGATCTTTCGCAGCCTGCGCGGCTGCCAGGCAGCCCGCCTAGCGCCTTGCCGCGGTGATTGCCTTATCCTGCGGCACCGTCACATAGGCCGTCAGCCCGGGGCGCAGGCGGCGGTCGGTATTATCCACGCGCAGACGGATTTCAAACGTCTTGATGTCGCGCTTGGTGCGGCTCACGTCACGCTGCGTGGCGTAATCGGCATCCACAGCCCGGTAATAGACCGTTCCGGTGCGCTCCATGCCGGAAGGGAATCGCACCACGAGTTTGTCACCATCGCGAATGCCGTCAATGTAAGTCTCCTCGATATCGGCGCGCACCCAAAGGTCATCCGGATTGATGAGTGAGACAATGGTCTGCCCGGCGTTCACCATTTCGCCTTCCAGCGCCGCGCGCGATTCCACAACGCCGTCAATGGGCGAGCGTACCTGGGTGTAATTCAGGCGTACCTCGGCCTTCTGCTGTTGCGCCGCGGCCGCCGCCAACTGCCGCTTGTTGGCATCCAACTGGCTGCGCCGCACCGTCACCTGCTGCGCGTTTGACTCCGCCAGCGACAGCAAAGCCCGCTGCACGTCCACCTGTTTGCGCAGCGCGTCCACCGCCGCCTGTGCTGTGGCCTGGTTGGTGCGCGCCTGGTCGTAGGCCTGAGAGGAAATAATCCCCTGCTCGTACAGCCCGCCGTTGCGCCTCAGGTCGCTATTGGCCTGTTGCAGCGTTGCCTCCGCCTGCTTTTGTTGCGATTCAGCGGAAGCCACCGCCGCCTGCGCCTGGCGGATCTGATCGCGCGTCTGCAATTCCTGATAGCGCAGCGTTGCCTCCGCCGCGCTCACCTGGTCCGAGTAACTTTGTGTACTGTGCGCGTAATAGGCCCGGTCCGCGGCCAGTTCCCTGGTATCGATCAGCGCCAGCAATTGCCCGCGCTTCACCACATCGCCCTCGCTTACCGTCAGCTTTACAATCTTGCCCGCTATCTGAGGGCTAACCAGAACGTCGTCGGTGGTTACTACGCCTGTCAGCACCATGGCAGTGTGGTTTGAATGGTCCAGAAAGTACGCGCCCGCCGCCAGGCCAGCTATAAGAATCAGAATCAGTAGTCGCTTGCGCTTCATGCCAGCGGTGCCTCCGGATGAAGAAATAAGCCGTGCCGCACCATGCCCAGCACTTCCTGCTTGCGGCGCTGCAGATTGGCGTCCTGGAAAGGATCTTCCCGGCCGATCGCCTTGATAAGCGGCGCGGCGGCAAAATAGAACACCATTATCGCCACCAGCGAATACACCGCGTGGTAGGGTTCCACCCGCCGCAATTCGCGGCGGCGCACGCCTTCGGCCACCAGTTCCGCCAGGCGCCGGTAAAGCGGCGCCGCGTTGCGGCGCACCCGGCGCAAAAACGGCTGCCCGCCCACGCTCATCAGGTGCTGCACCAGCACGGGGAAATAAGGGTGAGCGGCGATAAAGCCGAAATAGAGGTCAACGTAACTCACAATTTTACTGCGCACGTTGCCTTCGGCTTCCAGCAAAGCGATGACACGCTCACGAAACCCGCGCAAGTTGGAGTCCATGACGGCGAGGTAGAGGTGTTCCTTGCTCTTAAAGTAGTAGTAGAGCAGTGCTTTGTTCACGTGCGCCTGCGCCGCAATGGTATCCGTGCGCGCGCCGGCCAACCCTGCCTCGGCAAAGATCCGCTCCGCCGCCGCCAGAATGGCGGCCCTGGCCTCGCTTTTGCGAATGCCGTGCGGAGTCGGGGTGGATGTTTTGGGCATGTGATTTAACTAACCAGATAGTTAAATTAGCACAAGGAAGGCAGCAGCGCAAGGAGTGCAAGCGTGATTTCCCTGGAGTGCCGGGGACGGCGGAAAGAGCGGGGGAAAAGGTTTTGCCGAGCCGGGTGCGGCCCAACTTGCTCGCAGGGGAAGTGAGGTGCGCGATTCCAGTCCGGCGCCGGATTGCTTCTGCAAACCGGAGGGCGCGTAACAGTGCCGCGGCTGGATGCCGCATTCCAAGCCCTGTCTGAGAGGGCAGCTCAGGCGCGGGGCGGCGCGCCGGTGACGGCCACGCCGCTCGCCCCTCGTATTTTTACTAATGACCAAAATGGCTGAAGAGATGCGCCACTTTGTCTCCGGCTTCCTGCGTAAAGTTCACCACCACATGGTCGCCTTCTTTTAGCGCGTTTTCAGTGCCGTACTTCACGTTCTTCCCGGTATCGACCAGAGCGTGGTCTGCCATGTGATAGGTCTGTTCGGTTCCGTCCGCGGCCTTCACCACCACGGTGTGGGTGGTCTGGTCAACCTTTTCAACCGTGCCGTCAACCCGCTGCAAAGGTTCTTCACCCACGTGCTCAACTTCCGTGGCGGTTTTGTGAGCGCCTTCGCCCACGTAGCGTACCACCACCTGATCGCCTTCATGCGCCACGTGATCGGTGGCCGTGGCGGCATCTTCCAGCCCGTTCACCGTGGTTTTCTCGGTGTACTTTACCTTCTGCTCCGTGCCGTCGGCGGTTTTGATCAGCATGGTTTTGGATTTGGAATCAATCTTTTCAACCCGCCCCGCCACGGCGTGATCCGCGGCCTGCAGTTTTGAAACTTTCTTAAAGGGATTCCGCCCGGCGGCGCGCGCGTTGACTAACGCAGCCGGGGCGGCCAGCAACAGTGCGGCCGTTAGAGCGCCCAAGAACAATGGTTTCATAAATGCTTCTCCATAAATAAATTATGCATCTTCAAAATTGTACATCGGTTCGCCGGTAAGCGCACAAATAGGTGCAGACTGCGGGTTGCTGAACAAGCGCGCGCGGTCCTGCTGCGTCCGGAATAACCGGCAACAATATTCTGCGCGCAATCTGGCGGAGGAAGGGAACCGGCTGCTGTGGCCTGCGGCGCCTGCCGCAGGATAGATAATGGGGGAACTGCCTGGCGGTTTACCTGGCGTGGAAAACGGCTTCTTTAAACGTGCCGCGCTGGCTGTCAATCTTCTTCTGCAGCATCATAATGGCATATATCAACTGCTCCGGCCGCGGCGGGCAGCCTGGAACGTACACATCCACCGGAATCCACTGGTTAACGCCCTGCACGATCGCGTAATTGTTAAACACGCCGCCCGACGTGGCGCAGGCTCCCATCGAGATCACCCACTTGGGTTCGGGCATCTGTTCATACAAGCGTTTGACCACCGGCGCCATTTTCTGTGACACGCGTCCGGCCACAATCATCAGGTCCGACTGGCGCGGCGAGCCGCGAAAAACCTCGGCGCCGAAGCGCGCCACGTCAAAGCGCGAGGCGCTCATGGACATCATTTCGATCGCGCAGCAGGCCAGGCCGAATCCCATGGGCCAGATTGAGGACCTGCGCGCCCAGTTCACGGCTTTATCAAGCTGGGTGAAGATCAGCCCCTCAAAGCCGGAAGTCTCGCTCTTTTGAAGAGGTGTCGTAGCCATAACCATATTATGTCACGGTCGCAGTGACGGTTTCAATCTTCGATTGGCGCCGAAAAGTGGTTTTGCCCTACGGATGCAGCAGAATTTTTCCGAAGAATTCGCGGCTCTCCATTTTGCGCTGCGCCTCGGCGGCTTGCTCAAGCGGATAGGCGGAATCGATCACGGCGTGCAGCTTGCCCTGGCCGATCAGCTTCAGCACATCCATCAGCTCTCCCTTGCCGCCCATGAAGGAGCCCAGCAACGCGCGCTGGCGGCCGAACAGCGATTGCAGATTCAGCGCCACTTCGCCGCCGGAAGTCACGCCGCACGTCACCAGGCGGCCGTAGGTGGCCAGCGAATTAAAAGCCGCTTCCCACACCGCCTGGCCCACGTGTTCCACCACCACATCTACGCCGCGGCGCGCCGTATGGCGCTGCACCTCTGCGGCAATGGATTGAGTGCGGTGATTAATGCCTGCGTCGGCGCCCAGTTCGCGGGCTTTTTGCAGTTTGTCGTCGCTGCCCGCAACGGCAATCACACGCGCCCCCAGCAGTCTGGCCACCTGGATAGCCGCGCTGCCCACGCCCGATCCGGCGCCGATTACCAGCACGTCTTCGCCCGGGCGCAGAGCCGCCCGCGTTACCAGCATGTGCCACGCCGTCAAAAACACCAGCGGCACGGCGGCGGCCTCGTCAAACCCCAGGCCGGCCGGAATGGGAATCACATTGGTTTCCGGCGCCTTCACGTACTCCGCGTAGCCGCCATCCACAAAGACGCCAAACAGCGTGTAGCTGCGGCAGGCGCTATCCAGCCCCTTAAAACAGGCCTCGCAGTGCCCGCAACTGATGCCGGGCGCCAGCAGCACACGGTCACCGGGTTTAAACCGCCCTGCCAGCGCGCCAGCGCGCGCCACCATGCCGGAAACGTCGCTGCCGGTAATGTGCGGCATCTCCAGCTTCCAGGCGGGCACTCCCTGGCGCAGCCAAAGATCAAGATGGTTCAGCGCGCAGGCCTTCACCTGGATCAATACTTCGTTGGCAGCAATTTCCGGCTCCGGCGCGCTTTCATAGCGCAGCACCTCAACACCGCCATGCTCGTGGAATCGAACCGCCTTCATCGTGGAACACCTCAATGCGTGATTTTCTTAATGGCGCCTGTCGAGCCCGCCCAAACAGAAAAGCTTAATCAATTTGCGCCGCGTTGTCCAAATGAGGGCATTGTCGCGGCGCCACATGGCCGGGTAACGGGCAGAGTGGGCTGCGGAGGGAATCCAGTGCTAAGCTTGCAGACCAGCAATCCCAGGGTAACGGATGACTACCAGGCTTGCGATTGGAACCGGGCGAGCTGGGAATGCGCAGAGCTGTTGGAGCGAAGCGGATGGGGAAAGCGAGGTGGAGATGTCTTTAGAGATAGCGGAGCAGAACCCGGCACAGACAAGCGCCCGGCCCGTGGCCAGCCGGGCAGCGCTGCTTGGAATCGCCACCGTGGTAATGCTGGTCCATATGCTTACCAACAGCCGCTACGGCTTCCATCGTGATGAGCTGCAGGTGCTGAGCGACGCGCTGCATCTGGATTGGGGTTTCGTGGTGTATCCGCCTTTAACATCGTTTTTGGAGCGCATTGGCCTTGGGATTTTGGGCGTTTCTCTGGTGGGACTGCGGCTCTTCTCCGTTTTATCGCAAGGGTTGGCAATTTTTGTGACCGGGCTGATGGCCCGCGAGCTTGGCGGCGGGCGGCTGGCGCAGGTGGCGGCCGCGGTTGCCGTTGCGCTTTCTCCGCTCTCCCTTTTTGAAGGCACGGAGTTCCAGTACACCAGCTTTGACTATTTGTGGTGGGTGCTGACCGCCTATTTTGTGATCCGGCTGCTGAATACGGAGAACCCGCGGTGGTGGCTGGCCATTGGCGCCGCCGTCGGCGCGGGCATGATGACCAAGTACACTATGGCCTTTCTTGTGGCGGGGCTTGTGGGCGGTTTGCTGCTGACGCGGGCGCGCCGTTTTCTTGCCAGCGGCTGGCTGTGGGCCGGCGCGGCGCTGGCGTTGCTCATTTTTCTGCCCAATCTGGTATGGCAGGTGCGCCATCAGTTCATCTCGCTCCACTTTTTAAGCCATATCCACGCGCGCGACGTTGGCCAGGGGCGGGCCAACGGATTTTGGCGCGACCAGTTCATGATTTGCACCAACGTGGTTGCGGCGCCCTTGTGGATTGCCGGGTTGCTCTGTTTTCTGCGCCACCGGCGTTACCGCTGGCTGGCATGGATGTACCTGATCCCGCTGGCGCTGTTCGTGGCCGGCAAGGGGCGCGGCTATTACCTGGCAGCGGCGTATCCAGTGCTTACGGCGATGGGCGCGGCGGCGGGCGAGCGCTGGGTTGCGGGATTGTCGCCGCTGTGGCGGCGCGTGACGGAGAGCGCATTCTTTACCGGTCTGGCGGCTACAGGAGCGGTTGCCTGCACGCTGGTATTGCCGCTGGCCTCCGGCGGAAGGCTGATGAAATTTGCGCTCGACAACAATAGCGATCTGCGCGAGGAGATCGGCTGGGACGAAATGGTGCAGACCGTGGCGCAGATTCGCGATGCCTTGCCAGCGGCGCAGCGGGCGGATGTGGGCGTAGTGGTTGGCAACTACGGCGAGCAGGGCGCTATTGAGATTCTAGGCCGGGCCTACCGTCTGCCGCCTCCCATCAGCGGCACCAATTCAGCCTGGCTGCGCGGCTATCCCGTGCCGCCTCCCTCCACGCTGATCGTTTTGGGATTCTCGCGTCGCGAAGCGCAAAGCACGTTTACTTCCTGCCGGCTGGCGGGCCATAACCGCAATCGCCTCGGGGTTAAAAACGAAGAGAGCGTGGAGCATCCGGATATTTTCGTCTGCGGGCCGCCGCGCGCCACTTGGCCCGCGTTCTGGAAGGATTTCCAGCGGTTTGGATAGAGGGATGGTTGCTCATCTTAGCCTCCGGAACAAACCACCAGCACGCACTGGCCCAGGCTGTGATGCGCAGTTTGATTGCCTGGCAGGGGCGCGCGGTTCAAACTGTACCAATACCCACGTTCCTTATCGCTGGCGCTGAGTATGGTAGGATAAAACCATGGATGTCGAAAAAACCATGCAGTTCATTTTGGAGATGCAGGGCAGGCACGAGGCCACGATCCAGCAGATCCTTGAGGCTCAGGGCATGCACGAAGCCGCCATGCAGCAGCTTGACGAACGCCTGAACCGGGTCAGCGCCCTTTCTGAAGCCAACACCGCCCGAATCGGCCAGTTGGTCGACGTTTGCGCTTCCCTGGCTAACCATGGTGAAGAGACCGACCGGCGATTTCGTGAGACCGACTTCAAACTGAACGCCCTCATTGAGACCGTCGACAAACTGATCCGCCACAACGGCGGCCAGCACTGATTGCCATAAAACTACAGAAAAGACAGGGAAATTGCAGGCCGGAGCCGCTTGGAAATGCTTGCGGTGGCTGGCGTCCCCGGCGGGATTCGAACCCGCGTTACCGCCGTGAAAGGGCGATGTCCTGGGCCGGGCTAGACGACGGGGACGCTGTGTTTAGGGGCGGAGTGATCCGTGGCGGACCGGCACGCTACAAAGGCGATTAATCTTGCGGCGCGCTACCCCATGTTAACGATACTAACAGCCGCTGTTTACCGCTGTCAAATAAAGCGGGCCAGACGAGTGAGGAAGAGAATGGCCCGCGGGATCGTGAACCGCGAGGCGTTGCGGCGCCACCCAAGCCTGCTTTTGCAGATGATGCAGCCGCTAAACGGCGCGCAGTTCGTCGCTGAACATCAGCGATTGCTGCCAGGGCTGAGCGGCGGCGGAGGCCGTCTTCTCAATCGGCCTAAGCACCGGGAAGTGATTGGAAAGGCCTTCCGGCATGGCCACCGGCTGATGGCGCAGCATATGGATCAACTGCAGGGAGTTCACCACGCCTTTGCCGCCGTAGTGGTTGTTGGTAACCACGTAGGTCACGCGCGTTTTGGCGGCGATGGCCAGAATGCGCTCCAGCCAGGGCTCAAGCTCCGCAGTGGTGTACAGGTAGTTGTAGCGCTCCTCGGGCCGCTGATTTTCGGCAAACCAGTGCTCGTAATTGCGGCCGTGCAGGCGCACGTAGCCAACACCACTGGTTGATTTGCTGCCCGGCGCAATGGAGCGGCCGATTACAGGCTGGTCGATGTTGCAGATGCCGGCGCCAAGGTCTTCGAGCAGGCGAAAAACCTCCGGCTTGTTCCAGGAACTGTGGCGCACTTCAATCACCAGCGGGTACTCCATAAACTGCACCACCAAAGCGCCCAGATACTCGCGGTTCTGCCGGTTGTACTTCCATGACCAGGGAAACTGCATCAGCAGCGCTCCCAGGCGGCCGGCGCTGGCCAACGGAGCGAGACCGGCCTTGAACACCTTCTCATCCTGCCGGGTAGCATTGCGCTCGTGGGTAAAGCCGCGCCACAGCTTGGCGGTAAAATGGAAGCGCGGATTGGCCTCCACCTGGCGCGCCCAAAGGCGCGTATTTTCCGCCCGAGGCGGCTGGTAGAAAGAGGAGTTAACCTCAACCACATCAAAGAATTGAGACATGTATTCGAGCGCATGAAAGCCGTGAGGAGCGGGACGCGGATAGACAATGCCCTCCCAGTCGGAGTAGGACCATCCGGCGATCCCGATTTTGATCGATTCGGTCGGGTCGTTGCTCATATTATTCGCCTTTTCTTCGCTTTTTAATGTAGCGCGCCCGGCAAACCGTGTCAAGAGGATTTGTGCAGAATTTTTGCGGCCTCGAGCGGCCTGCAAACCGCTCATCAGCGCCTGACCTTGGGGAGGAAAGAGTTCAGATCGGAATCCGGTCAGTGGATGTTCAGGGGCCGGTCAAAGTTTGGCAGCGGGCAATTTACCAGGCGATTCTTGCAGGAAAGTACGAGGCGATCAGGTCCTCGTAGTAGGGCCGCAGCGCCTCAACGTCGGGCGGTTGGGAACTTTTGGAATAGAGATCGTACTGGTTAAACTCGCGCACCCAATAAAACATTTCCCGGTCGTGATCGTTCATCAGGTGCTGGTAGGCGCCTTCGCGGTGGGCGGGATAAAACGAGTGGTAGCGCAGCATGTAGCCGGCTTCCTCGGGCAAATAATCTTTGGCCACATGGTAGATGTATTCGTCGTGCCCCCAGGAAAGGTCCACGGTGGCAAGGCCGGCGTGCAGGCCGTAAACGCCCAGCTCGGTCTGGTAAAGCGGAACGCGCGAATCAGGATTGGCCTGGAAGAACTCGTGGAAAATAATCTTGTCAGACCAGGCGCAGCCCACCGGAAACGTGTCTCCCACCACGGCCCATTGCGGCTCGCCCCACAGGCACAGGATTTTGCCCAGGTCGTGTACCAGCGCGGCCAGAATAAACCAGCGCGGGCGGTCGTCGCGGCGCGCGGCTTCCGAGGTTTGCAGCAGGTGCTCGATTTGCGAAAGGTTGGTATCCGGATCGCTGTCGTCCACAAGCTGATTCAGGTATTGCATCGCCTCCCAAATGCCCATCTGGGCGCGGCGTCGATCCAGAAACTGCTTCTTCTTCTCCACCACAAAGGCGCGGGTTTGGTAGGTATGGTTCAGGCGGTAAAACTCCTTCACGGAAGGGCGCGCTTCCGCCTGATAGTTGCGGAATTCCTCCTTGGTCTTGGCGGGATTCACCGTGACAAAGGATTGCTCCGGGACGGCGTAGCGTTGCTTCACAAAGTCGTCCCACTCATCCACATTCTTTAAAGGATTCTGCTGCGCCTGTGCCATCGCGCCCGCCTCCCGTGCAAATTTGCCTGATGTTTGAACTATAGCATCGGCGCCAACCCGCCACAAGGCGCATGCCTGAAGCGAAAATCACTATCGCCCGCGCTCAGTCACATCGCTTTACGTGGCTTTCATAAAGCCATACAATCAGTGGCTTCTATGACCGAACTCATTTGGGACGGGAAATATAAGGACGGCGGGAAGCAGGGGCCGGTGCGCATTGCCTTGCACTTTCAGACCATCGAAACGGTGAACGAGAGCGTGCACGATCGCCAGCGCACCCTGGAACTGTTTGCTTCCGGGCGCGACACGGAAGTAGGCCCTTGCGACAAGGGTGAGGTGTGAGTAATTGGAAATCACAAATTGTGACCTCAAATCTCGCTATTCCGCCCGAGCGCATCGAGGCGCGAATCCTGCTGATTCGCGGCGAAAAGGTGTTGCTGGATACCGATCTCGCGGAACTCTACGGCGTTGAAACAAAAGTGCTTAATCAGGCCGTTAGGCGGAACAGCGAGCGCTTTCCCGAGGACTTTATGTTCCAGCTTTCGGCGAAGGAGTCCGAGAATTTGAGGCTCCATTTTGGCGCCTCAAGTTTGAGGTCACAATTTGTGACCTCAAACGCGGGGCGCGGTGGTCGGCGTTATAATCCTCTGGCCTTCACCGAGCAAGGCGTGGCCATGCTTTCCAGCGTGCTGCGCAGCGAGCGCGCCGTGCAAGTGAACATCGCCATCATGCGCGCGTTTGTCAAGCTGAGAGCCATGCTGGCATCGCACGGGGATTTGGCCCGGCGCCTGAATGAGATGGAAAAGAAGTATGACGCGCAGTTCAAAGTGGTTTTCGACGCGATCCGGGAACTGATGAAGCCGCCCGAAAAGCCCCGTCGCAGAATCGGTTTTCGCTCGCCGGACTCACGGTAACGCGCGCGGGTGGTGGAAAACCGGCGCTGCATTGTCCACAGTGCTTGATGGCGTAAATTCGCGTGATTTTGGTTTTGTATCAGGGCACGGGCTTTAGCCGTGCCACTGCGGCGGCAAAAAAAGAGAATATCTTTTGGGACCAGCTTTTCGGCCCCACTGAAGTCGGGCCCGGATACAAAGGCCCATTAGCGTCAAACGGCGCGGCGCGCCGCGCCAATCACGGTTTCGTTTCGCACATATCCCAATGGCAGGGATAGATGCGCCACCCGCGAGGTCACGTCGTAATCACATTAAAAGTTTGCTGCACGTTTTGTGTGAGGATAAGCGCGCCAGTTCCAGTTCATCGCGCATAGAGCGTTTTCCCCTCGCGCATGGCGGTGGTGATGAAGGCGCCGGGCACCTGGGACCAGGCTTCGATCTCCGCCGGTGTCCACACCACCACATCTTTTGCTGGAAACACGCCAACCAGCGCCCGCAAGTAACGCGCTGCACGCTTGTACCGGGGCAGGTTCGACTCCTCAACAATCAGGATGTCGAGGTCGCTTCCCGGTCCCGCTTCGCCGCGAGCGCGCGATCCAAACAGCACGATTTTGAGGGGTGTGCCCGCCGCCAGGATGCAGCGCACGACCTCTTCAAGAATTTCTTTGGTGACAGGAGGATTATCTAACAGGAAGCTCATATCTAAACCCTGAAGCCTCAACGCCGCCTAGCATAACATTCCTTATAGAAGGCCGCCACATCAGATAGTTACAGCGACTCGCAGCCGCGGATGGAGCAGACACCGGCTCTGTGAGGTCTGCCATTTCGCTCGAATGCTCCTATAAAACGGAGCGCCGCCCTTCAGGGCGGCATATTTAGTTTTGTCGCGATCTGCCGGGCGAAACCTGCCGGGCTGAAGCCCGTCGAAGCGGAGTGGCGACTGATTTGCGCCACCCACAATCTGCTGAAACTCTTCCGATGCGGATGGAGTCCGCAGATGGCCTGAGGGAACGAAAGGCGGCCCCGCACTTACGTCCAGGGCAGCCTTGGCGACCTCAGAAACTTAAAACCCGTGTCGGGGGAGCCCAAAGATGCCCAAGAAACAAATTCCAAAACCTTTATCTCCCACGGACTCCTAGGAGATTGGCGTTCTCTCGCGAGAGCAAGTCCAGTCTTCCCCGAAGACCGTCCATTGACTTGTTAGCGGGCCACAAATTCGCCTCGTTTCCGTTCGCTGCGTTTGGCTTTGATCAAAGCACGACCAGGATCACACCGCAAAATGCGACGACGACTAGGCTTACGAGCACCTTGGCCAACGGTGATTGGGCAGCGGCCCAGGTAGGAAGTCTAGAACGAATTGCATGGGGGAATCTTTCTTACCGATCAAGGTGTGTTGGTTCTTGCTCGGTACTGAATCATAGCCCTCAACGTTGGCGCCAGATTTCTGCGCGGGCAGAGGGGCCGAGCAGGGGCCCGTCTACTCCCACCCTTGAATCAAAGAACGATTCAAGGATGGGGCACCTGGGGTGCGTTGGCCTGAAATCGTGAGTTGAGACGGGCCGGACGCCTTCGCCGTGGCCTCACTCCCAGT
>VFSW01004983.1_pt1 | contig 19772 bp, 12 predicted proteins | sample 5358111 | NCBI WGS metagenome assembly VFSW01 (sample SAMN11554181, study PRJNA540505) | mine drainage metagenome | isolation source: sediment from site ElyBrook_90M | place: USA: Ely Copper Mine, Vershire, VT | collected 2017 | reverse complement strand
ATATTACAGAGCGCAAAAAGATTGAAGAGGCTCTGCGCGAAAGTGAAGAAAACCTGTGGTCTGTACTTAATTCAACAAAGGAATCGGTTTACATGTTTGACAGGGAGGGTAAAATTACAATCACCAATAAAACCGGATTGAAAAGGCTGAATAAAAGTGATGAAAAAGAGATTGTGGGACATCATTTTTCCGAATTTACATCAGAGGCACTTGCAAAAGAAAGACAGGCAAAGATTGATAAAGTTTTTAGCAGCGGGAAACCGTTAGAATTTGAAGATGAACGTGAAGGGATGGTTTTTCACCACAATTTTTACCCGGTCTTTAAAGATAAAAAGGTTACAAAGGTCGTTACTTACAGTACGGATATCACAGAACGCAAAAAGGCAGAAAAAGAGTTGGTAAGTACAAAAAGTTATCTTGAGAGCCTTATAAATTATGCAAATGCACCAATAATAGTATGGAACCCTGAAAATAAAATTCAGCTATTCAATCATGCATTCGAGCGTCTTACAGGCTATTCATCACCAGAGGTTATTGGCAAAAAAATTGATCTCCTGTTCCCCGCTGATTCATTGAAGGAGTCAAATGTAAAAATCAAACGTGCACTGACAGAGCATCTGAAGACTATAGAAATTCCTATCCTTGGCAGAAACCATGAGATAAGGACAATATTATGGAATTCGGCAAATATCTATGATATTGATGATAAAAGACTGATATCAACCATTGCTCAGGGGAATGATATTACTGAAAGAATTAAGGTGGAAATGGAGGTCAGTAAATCGAAGGCAAAGCTTGATCTTGCACTCGAGAGCGGGAATATAGGGATCTGGGAGTGGAATATAGCAGAAGACAAGTTTGAATGGGATAAGAGAATGGGGAAAATATTAGGTTCGGATTCTGGCTCTTCAAACAGTACATTTAAAGAATTTGAAAAACATATTCATGAAGATGATGTACCTCATTTTAATAGTACTTTACAACGCTCAATAAAAGAAAATATTCCCTTTGAGCTTATATACAGGATCAGGCATGAGAAGGGAGGTATAAATTACATAAGTACCAAGGCCTCTGTTGAGAAAAGTGATGAAGGAGTACCCGTCAGAATGACAGGAGTTTGTTTTGATATTACTGAAATGAAGAAAGGGACGGAAGAGGCTCTCTTCAATCTTAATGAAGATTTGCAGCGTTCAAATAAAGAACTGGAACAATTTGCTTATGTTGCCTCTCATGACCTTCAGGAGCCGTTACGGATGATATCGAGTTTTACCCAGTTGCTTTCGATGCGATACAGCAATAAACTGGATACGGAAGCACAGGAGTTCATAAAATTTGCCGTGGATGGTGCTTTACGGATGCAGACTCTTATTAATGACCTGCTTCAGTATTCAAGGATCGGAACAAGAGGTAAAAACTTATCTTTTATCGATTTGAATGATATTTTAAAGCAGACACTGAGCAATCTGAGAATCACAATAAATGAGAGAGCTGCCCTGGTTACCATTGATGAGCTGCCCATTGTTTTTGCTGATGGAGGACAAATGATCCAGCTTTTTCAAAACCTTATCGGAAATGCCCTGAAATTCTGTAATACTTCACCAAGGATACATATTTCGGCAAAAGAAGAAGCTGATTACTATCTGCTTATGGTAAAAGATAACGGAATAGGCATTGAACCTCAATACTATGAAAGGATATTCCAGATATTTCAGAGATTACATCCAAAGGATGAATATGGCGGAACAGGAATAGGCCTGGCAATATGCAGGCGTATTATTGAACGTCACGGTGGAAAAATATGGGTTGAATCTGAACATGGTGAAGGAACAATCTTTAAATTTACGCTCAGGAAAAAGTAAAAATTGGAATTATGGGAAAAAGCAATTTGAATCTGATAGACATACTTGTTGTCGAGGACAATCCCGGAGATGCCCGTCTTATTAAGGAGGTGCTGAACGATAACAAGATCTTTAATTCCCTTTTTATTGTAAAGGATGGTGTTGAAGCTATGGATTTCCTTCACCTTAAAGGAAAATACAGCCAGTCACCAAGACCTGACCTGATAATTCTGGATCTGAATCTTCCCAGGAAAGATGGCCGGGAGGTCCTTGCCGAGATAAAAGCCGATGAACAGCTCAAGAGGATCCCCGTGGTAATCATGACTATTTCACAGGCAGAGGAGGATATCTTTAAATCCTACAACCTCCATGCCAACTGTTATGTCACGAAACCGATTGACCTGAATCAGTTTATTAAAGTCATTAAATCAATCGAAAATTTCTGGTTCTCAGTGGTTAAACTGCCTCCAAAGGACTGATGTCCGGCAGAATATCTGTTTATTGATTTCTAATAATTGATAAAATGGAACCAAAACAGGAGTTACTCGAATCACCGAAGGACCCGTCCCTGACAGAACCCTTATTAGATGTGCTCATTGTTGAGGATAATCCCGGTGACGTTGTCATCTTAAGAGAATTATTGAAGTTTTCAGGCGTTAAATTCACTCTTACAAATGTATCAAGCCTGAAAGAGACTTTATTTCTCTGCTTTGATCATGATTTCGATATTATTTTTTTAGATCTTGGTCTTCCTGACAGCGTCGGACTGGAGACTCTGAAAAAGATCCAGCTGTTCAGAGTAAAATCACCTGTAGTGGTAATGACAGGCCTGGATGATGAAGATATCGCACTTGCATCATTAAGAGAAGGAGCCCAGGATTATCTTGTAAAGAACAGGTTAAGCTCTGACATTATATTACGAAGTATTAAATATAGTATCGAAAGGAAAAAAATTCATGATCTGCAGAAAAAGCATATTCTCCAGTTCTCTGTTCTATCCTCTTCTTCAGCGAAACTGAACGAATGTGAGGATATATCGTCAAGCCTGGCAGTGATTTGTGAGAACCTCAGGATGTTACTCGAAAAGGCAGGTGTGATAGCTGTTGAATTCCTTGATCCGACAACTATCCGTATCTCAGGCATAGAATGGCTCAATCCCTGGGTCGAACAGATCAGGGAGCATACAGGATGGGATATGAACAGATCTGTTTTTAATAACATTGGTCTGAATAAAGCGATGCTGAATTCATTCCGGGATGGAAAACTCCACCAGATTGATGGCGGTATTTATGAGATATTTGCAGGGATCATCGACCGGAAGAATTGTTCAGAGCTCGAAGAGATTCTGAATATAAATTATGCTTATGCAGTAGGTTTTCAACGATTTAAATATTTTTACGGCGGATTTTTAATATTCTCTGCTAAAATAATTGAAGATGACGATATTAAGATAATTGAAGCCATAAGTAACCAGACATCACTGAGCATCCACAGAAAATCAATCGAGAAAGATCTCAAGTTAAGTGAGTCGAGGTATAAGGCGTTAAGTGCAGAGCTGGAACAAAAAGTTGCAGAACGGACAAGTGACCTTGAATCTGCAAATAAGCAGCTTCATCAGGAGCTTACCGTCCGCACCCTGGCAGAGCAGGCACTTAAAAAGAACGAGCTGAAACTAAAAGAGTTAAATGAGACCAAGGATAAATTTTTCAATATAATTGCCCACGACTTGAAAAACCCCTTTACAAGTCTGCTTGGATCTACAGAACTGTTATTCAGGAACATCGATAAGATGGAGAATGAAAAAATCAGGGAGCTCGCACTGATTTTAAATGATTCGGCTAAAGGAGGATATGCTATACTTCAAAATTTACTTGACTGGTCAAGGTCGCAGACCGGTTCACTGAAATTCAGTCCTGACTGGATCAATTTAAGGGATATTATAAATGAAAATATCTCAAACCTGCAATTCCTTGCGGATAACAAAGCCATCAGCCTCAATTATGATCAGGAAACGGATATTTTCATCTTTATTGATGAAAATATGATGAATACAGTAATCCGTAATCTTCTCAGCAATTCAATAAAATTTACCCACAAAGGTGGTGAGGTCAGGGTGAAAACTACAATTATGCCTGATGAGGTAATTGTATCAGTAAAAGATGATGGGACAGGAATTTCAGAGGAAAATATTGAAAAACTCTTCAGAATTGAAGCCAAGTATTCTGTCCCCGGTACCGAAAATGAACAGGGAACAGGTCTTGGTTTGAAACTATGCAAGGAATTTGTTGAAAAACACGGGGGAAAGATATGGGTTGAAAGCATTGAAAATAAAGGAAGTGACTTTAAATTTTCAATCCCCGTTAAACATCCTGATCCAACCGGCCAACATGTGATAGCCTGAGTTTATGAATCGAAGGATGACAGGATATCTTCCCATAACACATTAATGATCACTTTAAGCTTCGGGAATTGTAAAAAAGCAAGATTCTCATTGCCGGGGGTTACCAGGTTACTTGACAAATATGATATTATGATCGAAAAATGAATAAAAGGTTGTTTATCCGAAACAGGGATCAAAGTGCATTCTGATAGGCCAGAAACAATGCCCTGTAATACTTAAGAAATCTTACCGGATCGGGATTTCCATCAATTTCAGCATTACAGTATCCTTTATAGCCATTGTCTGAAAGTAAATTAAACAACTGACGGTATGGATAATCAGGCATCCATAATTCGTGCATATGAACCCCGTGGATACGATCTTTCAGAAGATTAAAATTGGCTTCAAATCCATTCTCAAGCGTGTCTTCGGGATTGCAGTTCCAGTTTACCCAGACGTGTGGACTTTGCGAACGGTCAATAATTTTTTTAATAACTGACGGTCTGTTGGTACCGGTTCCATGTACACAGATCCTTACCTCAACACCGTTATTGAAACCAAACTCACCTACCTCGGCAAGTGCTTTCCCAATCTGTTGCTCAGTTTTTTGTTCAGGTACTCCGTTGGGAAGAGCATTGCCGAAAACCCTTATTCCTACAGCCCCGACATCACTGGCCAGCTTTATATATTCTTTTGTGCCGTCAATATTTTTTTTCAGTAGCCCTTTATCAGGAGAGTGGTATTCAAATCCGCTTGCAAGGCTTATTACCTCGAGAGGAGAATCTTTGAACCGTCTCTTAATATCTGCTCTTCGTGAAGGAGAAAGATCAACTTCCACCCCGTGAGCATGGGTTGTCCTGAGTTCAACGGTTTGATAATGCGCCTCTGTCAGATTTTTGATTATTGTTTCGATATCCCAGTCCTGTGCAATTGTGTAGGTCATAATGCCAATCTTCAGAGGATTGGGATTCAGCGCTAATTGTTTCTGCTGAAGGGATTCTGCGAGGCTGCCTGCTCCAACCGGAACTACTGTTGCGGCAGTGGTAAGGGCTGCCGTTTTAATAAAATTTCTTCTTATCATATTCGCTTTTTTATAATTCTATTTAAATATTGAACTTTCCCTGTCAAGTCTTTCCATATCATCAGAGTATAGTCTGAGTGATAAGGCTCCGGTGTTTTCCCTGACATGAATCTCCTTTGTGGCACCGGGAATGGCCAGCACAGTACTGCCATGATAATTTATCACCCAGCTCAGGGCCACCTGGGATGGTGTCACATTGTATTTCAGGGCAAGTTCCTTCACAAGACTGACTACCGGCAGGCTTTTTGATAGTCCCGCATTGCTGAACCGTGAGGTGTATTTTCTGAATCCTATGTTTTTGATCAGGTGAGGATTATCGTGATATTTGCCGGTTACCACTCCCTGGGCCAGGGGCGAATAAGCTATTAAGGATATGCCGAGCTCCTTTGCAGTATCCATAACACCATTAGATTCAATCCTGCGGTCGAGAAGATTATATAGTACCTGGTTTGAGGCCAGTGGTATTCCTTTCCTGTTCAGAATTTCCCAGGCATTTTTCATTTTCAGGGCATTAAAATTGCTGACGCCAATGCTTTTAATCAGCTTTCTTTCAATAAGTTCAGCCATTGCCGTCATTTCACTCTTTTCACCCGAAAAACCCCATGGCTGGTGTACCTGATAGAGGTCGATAGGGTAGGGTGAAAGAGCATCTGTCCTGTCATGTATTGTACTGGTGATATTTGAAGCGAAGCGGAATGCCGGCCACCATTTTGTGGCTATTACGACCTCCCCCGGTTTCTTCCCTGAAGTCTGCAGAGCCTTTGAAAGGGCTCTCTCCGAAGTACCTTTCCCGTATAATTCAGCTGTATCGAACCAGTTTATCCCTCCCTCCAGGGAACCTGACACTATTTTGTCAATCAGGTCATCTTCAAGTGTGGGCCAGAATTTCCCGGCCAGGTTTCTTGGTTTACTGAACTGCCAGCATCCAAGCCCGATGGGAGTTACCATTATTCCACTGTGTCCAAGTGTACGAAGTAAATTAATATTTTCCATCTTCCTGTGTTAATATTTCGATGTATTACTCTGCCTTCAGCTGTACATTTATTACCAGACTGCCCAGTATTTCCCTCAGCTGGTTAAATCCCGCCGGAGTGTAAAAGTCAGTAAAATCACGGCAAAAGCCAAATACCGGGGTATCCTTGAAAAGGTCCCTTCTGACTTCATCATATCCCGGGGCTTTTATAACTAAGGCTGATGTAGCCGGAGCTTCAAATATAGCTGTACCGTCTGCACCGGATATCTCTTCTGATACTTCCCTGCCAGAATCTGTCACTGAGACAGCTGCCTTCAGAGGATGGCCTTTTTCATCTGTAATATGGAGGGTTACATTGGCTTTTACAGGTGCCGGTCTGTGGTATCCCTCAGGTATAAAATAAACAGGACTGGCTACAGCCACTTCGTAAATATCTGAAGGCTGCCATAGGGCAAGCAATTCCGGATCCTTACAGGTGGAGGTCACCCTGATCGCGTACCATGCAAATGAGCTGTCACTGAGGTCGAACTGGCCTGCCCATTGACGGGTCTTCATATTCCTGAGATCCCAGGCACGAATGATCTCCCCGTTTCGGATTACCTGAACGGAAACGAGTGTTTCATCCGGTAGTGGCCCTGACCATACCTGCAATTTCCCCGAGTGCATATTCCCGTCAGCCGGAAATTCGCTGCCCGGATCTTTGCCGTCAACCCCGAAGAGTACCATAGGGCCTGAGCTGGCAACACAGGCTCCGTTTCGGATTCCCCGGGCGATCTTATCCCAGGAAAATTCACCTTCAATCCTGGTAAAGGTTCTGAAGCGCCCTGCCTCACCGTTAATTATTGATCCATCGGTATTTGCAGTCCCTGATACCTTGTAACCCATATTCAGAAGGTTCCACCAGACCCTTTCATGCTGGAAGAACAGAGGCTCTCCGTCATTAAATATATCGACCCCGTCATATCCCTGGCCGGCCAGGTAGTCAAAAGCTATCTCACTTGCCATATTGGAAACAAAATTCCCGTTATTGAACCAGAACCTGACCGGGTGAGCAAGCGTAACAACAGCATTCTGCCTGTGGATCTCCCTTATTATATTGAAATTCGGCCCGGTAAACCAGAATGACTGGCCATAAGGACGATCCTTCAGATCCACGGTACAGCCGTGACCATAACAATGCAGGTTTCCGCTTATGCCTCCGTCATCAGGTTCCATGTAACACTTTGGACTTTCCAGGTTCCAGTTTACTGCCACCAGGGGAGTGGTTGCCTCTTTTGCCATTCGTCTGAGGGAATCAAGGTCTGTCCATTTGAAGTCCGGAGTCCACCATTGTGCAATCTGTATGTAATTCAATCCGTTAGCTTCGGCCAGACGGGCAGCATCGCTGAAGGTCTGAGGAAGGTCAGCTGCTCCGTGTTGTCCATGCATGTGGCTTTCACCACAATACCATCCTGACGGGGTGAGGTCATAGCGTCTCCTCAGTACCACCTGCTTCTCAGTGACGCCTGCCGGCAGGAAAAGGGTGTCCATACGTACCGCATCGTAATTGAAACCGTGACTTACAATTATTGTATGTCTTCCGGCAGGCAGCGTAAGGCTGCCATTCCCTCTCTCCCAGAGCTGACTTATCTGTTTCCCGCTGTCGTAGACCCGAAGCCTGAAAGCTACCGGACTGCCGGCATCATCCCTGACAGATACTTTAAGTGTGGCCGGCAGCGTTGCCTGTCCTGAAATCTGAGTACATATTGCAGAAGCCAGGATCCAGATCATCATTCTGCCGGCTGTGATAAATTTGTGAAGGTATCTGTAAGGCATATTTCCTGATATTTAATATTCCGAGTGGCCTGATTTTTATGATCAGCGTAGACAAACTTAGTAAATCTTATTTGCAATAGGAAAATCATATCAGTTTAAAGACCTTACTATTCGAAAGTAATTACCGGGAATTTTTATTGAGATCTCCATATTCATCCGCCTGCTTTTTTCTTAATTTTAATTATAAGCCTTCTGATGGATGAATTTGGTCTATTAGTCAAATAAAAAATTATATATTTTACAAAATCCTTAACTTAGTTGCCTCCGATCTTTAAAGGCTGAGCTAACCATTCAATTCAATCATCATTCTCATATAAAGTATGAGAAGGTTAATTTAATCAGATTGCAATAAGAATATACAGCTCTGCATATGACCTGATAAGGGAATGGAGACGGATAATGTTGGTCTGCACCGGTGTGACTGACGGGGCGAAAGCATGCCTGAAGCTTAAAATATTCGCCGGTTTCCCTTAAGCGGAATTCAATACTGATGAGAACGTTAATTAAAAAATATTCCTTAAATTGTAGAGTTAAAAGTAAGTATATTATTACCTCAGATAACCCTGAAAAATCAGTACTTATAAAGCTTCCTGCACAATTGACAATGAATATTATATTGAATTTATAACCCTGAAGTATAACCCGGAATCCCGGAATCAGGTTCAGAAGATAACCGGGAATAACAATTGTAATATAATGAAAATGAAGAGAAATGCCTTTATAGTGATATTTACAATGACTTTATTTGCAGGCAGATTGGCGGCCCAGTGTAACCTGGTAATCAATAACCCCGCGCCGGTCTGTTCTCCTTCGACGGTAAATATCACAGCTGCAGCGATTACACTCGGCAGTACACCCGGTATGACCCTTACTTACTGGACCGATGCAGGTGCAACAATAACTTATCCTACACCAACTACTGCCACAGCCGGCACTTATTATATAAAAGGTGACGACGGACTGGGCTGCACGCAGGTAAAACCCGTCGTTGTGACCGTAACCATTCCACCAACAGCAACAATAAGCTACGCCGGTAATCCATTCTGTAAAGCGATAAGTACAGCCCAACCTGTGACTTTGACAGGGACGGGAGCGTACACCGGAGGTTTATATACCTCTGCGGCTGGATTATCAATCAATTCAACTACCGGAGCAATCACCCCGAGCCTTAGTACTGCCGGATCATATACGGTGACATATACAATCCCGGCCTCGGGAGGTTGCTCAACAGTTCCCGTCACAACTTCAGTTTCGATTGGTGATATACCTGCAGCCCCTCTTATAGGTGCAGTTACCCAGCCAACGTGTACCCTGTCAACAGGAAGTGTGGTATTAAACGGGTTACCCGCAACAGGAGACTGGAGTATTACAGTAACCCCCGGGGGATCAACTATCGCCGGTAATGGTATCACCACGACAGTTACAGGCTTACTGGGCGGAACAACCTATACTTTTAAGGTCACAACTTTCGCAAATTGCGTATCCCCTTCCTCCCTTAGTGCGATCGTTCAGCCACAACCGCCTACCCCGGCAGCTCCACTGGTTGGTGCTATCACTCCTCCATCATGTGCCCTGGCTACAGGAAGTGTTGTTCTGAACGGTCTTCCATCCACGGGCACCTGGACATTAAAAAGATATCCGGGAAGTGTAACAACTACAGGTACCGGAACAAGTACGACTATTTCGGGTCTTCCGACGGGAACCTATAACTATTCAGTAACAAGTGATGCAGGCTGTGTCTCAGCGTCATTATCAAATGATATTGTCATACCTGTTCAGCCTGCCACACCGTCTGCACCGGTCATCGGAATAATTACACAACCTACGTGTCTTGTAGCAACCGGAAGCGTGGCACTGAGCGGTCTTCCTCCATCAGGTGGCTGGACTGTAACTATAAACCCGGGTGGAACTACTTTACCCGGAACCGGAACCACTGCCATTTTCCCGTCTGTTTTTGCAGGTACTTATACTTTCACTGTCACCAGTTCGACCGGATGCACATCACTACCATCGTCAGGTGCGACGATTAATGTCCAGCCGGCCACTCCCGTTGCTCCGGTAATCGGGACTATTACGCAGCCTACATGTGCGGTGGCAACGGGAAGTGTCGTTTTAAATTCCCTTCCGACGGGCTCCTGGACACTGACACGTAACCCGGGAAGCATAACAACTGCAGGAACCGGTACAAGTACAACTATTGCGGGTCTTCTCCCGGGAACGTACACTTTTACAGTGACCAATGCTTCCGGATGTATATCGGCGGTATCAGGAACTGCGACAATCAATTCCCAGCCTCCTTCACCCGGTACACCAGTATATGGACTCGATTGCTCACTGGGCTTTAATCATGCAGTTATTACAGTAACAACTCCTCTTGGTGCAGATCTGACATATAGTCTTGACGCCGGTCCATACCAGTCGAGCCCTGTTTTTAACAATGTGGTTAACGGAACTCATTTTCTGGCAGTCCGTAATACAGAAGGATGTACCACACTCGCTGGCATCTTTACTGTTTCATGCGGATGTACCAACCCGCCGACAGTGGTGTTAAGTGCTTCCAGCGGTAACACCTGCGGTATTGCCCCGGTAACAGTATCCGGAAATACATTCGGAGGAAGCGCTACAAGTGTCTCAATAACCGAGAATGGTTCAGGGACTGTGAATCCAGTTTCTTCCACCACTTCTCCCTTCTCCTTTACCTATACCCCCGTAGCTGCCGACAGGGGTAAAACCGTGATCATTACCGTAACATCGAATAATCCCCTTGGGTCACCCTGCAATGCTGCTGTAGTAACTTATACTTTGGCTGTAAATGCAATACCCTCAGCCCCTTCGATTGGTACCGTAACGGATCTGACCTGCACATCCGCTACAGGAAGTGTCATACTGAACGGATTACCCTCCTCCGGTACATGGACACTAACCAGGTTACCCGACAGTGTAATTGTCAGCGGTACCGGGACCAGCACAACCGTCTCAGGTCTGCCAGCCGGTACCTATACCTTCACAGTAGCCACTGATGCGGGTTGTACTTCGGTGGAATCGACCGATGTCGTAATCCATACACAGCCGGCAGCGCCAACGGCCCCGGTTATCGGTTCAATAACTCAGCCCACATGTGCAACTTCCACCGGCAGTGTAGTTCTGAGCGGATTGCCCGCGACAGGTACATGGACGCTGATCAGGTTGCCCGGAGGAAGTTCCAGGACCGGCTCTGGAACAACAACTACTGTGACAACAATACCAGGAGGGACATATACCTACACGGTGACAAATTCAACAGGGTGCATATCACCGCAGTCTGAAAATTTTACTATAAATGCCCAGCCTCCCACACCAGGCCCTCCATTGAAGGGGACTATCGTTCCACCATCATGCATATCGTCTACAGGAAGTGTTACTCTGTTTGGCCTTCCCTCAACCGGGGGATGGGTACTTACCCGGTATCCCGGAACCATCAGAACCAAGGGTACCGGAATCAGCGTCACCATCTCAGGTCTTCCCACCGGAACATATAACTATACCGTAACAAATCAGGACTCATGTGTATCCGTACCTTCTGAAAATGTGGTAATACCTGTGCAACCGGCAACTCCCTCAGCTCCTAAAGTGGGTACAATAACCCAGCCTACTCTTGCAGTACCTACCGGAAGCGTTGTACTGAGCGGTTTACCGTCACCGGGATCATGGATACTTACCCGGTTACCGGATGTAGTGACTACAACCGGAACAGGAACCAGTTTTACGGTTACCGGACTGGCAGGCGGAGTACATACATTCACTGTTTCTAATGCGGCAGGCTGTGTATCAGATACTTCAGCTGATGTTATAATCTCAACACCGGGCAAACCGGTTTTGAAAATTACCAATCCGCCATTTGCTTGTAAACCATCGAAAGTTGATCTCACTGCACCTTCAGTTACCGAAGGTTCAACAACGGGCCTCATTTTTACATACTGGACCGATCCCGAAGCAACTATCGAATATCCTACACCCGCGGCAGCTGATTCAGGCACATATTATATAAAAGGAACTACAGTGTCGGGATTTTTTGATGTGAAACCTGTGGAAGCAACAATTGGAGACAGGCCGGTTGCCAATGCAGGTCCCGATCAGATACTGAATCTGCAATACAGCACCACACTTGACGCTCAGCTCGGTGTGGGCGAAACAGGTGCCTGGGAAGTACAATCAGGCAATGGCGTGGTTAGCGATACAACCAATCCGAAAAGCTATGTAAGTAACCTTACCACAGGAAATAATATTCTGTTATGGATTGTAACAAAAGGGGCATGCCCGTCAGATACCGGGAAGGTCGACATAATTGTCGGAGATATAACAGTACCTACACTGATAACTCCCAACGGGGATTCATTTAATGAATATTTAGTAATCAGGGGGCTTGAAGCCCTTGGTAAAACGGAACTTGTAATATTTGACCGGAGAGGAGCCCTGGTCTTCAGAAACAGTGATTATGACAATTTGTGGAACGGGGTGGATTATAATAAAAATCCCCTTCCCGATGATACCTACTTTTACAGACTGAAATCTGTTAAGAACAGAGTATTCAGTGGTTATATAGTTATAAGACGATAAAATTAAGTTGACAAAAAATCAGGACTGCCCTGACAAAACATGTTGACGATTGTTATTATAATAAGGTTTACCTGCTGCCCGGCTGCCACTCATCAGGCTGAAGGTATGCAAAAGTAATTAGTTCAGGAGAAACAAATTGTTAGCATCATACCTTTAAAATCAAAATTATATAATGATGAAAAGGATTTTTAAAACCATTTTTCTTATACTGATCCCACTAGGTGTATCGGGACAATTATCTCCGGTCACAAATCAGTATGTGCTGAATCCTGTCACAATTAATCCGGCCTATGCAGGAAACAGGGGTAATCTTAATATCGCCGCATTTTACCGCAAGCAATGGGTCGGGATTTCCGGAGCTCCGGAAACAATGACTCTCACTGCCGATGCACCGGTTTTGAATGACAGGGTCGGCCTGGGGCTTACAATTATTAACGATAAGATAGGTGTGACAAAGGAAACCTATTTTCTGACGAACTACGCTTACCGTGTAAATCTTGGGGAAGGAATCCTCGCGTTTGGCCTGGGTGCAGGAATAATTACCACAAACACTGCCTGGTCTGATCTGGTGGTACTGGATCCGGGCGATGAATTATATCTTGTCGACTCACGGCGATTTGTGGTGCCCACATTTAGTTTTGGAACACTTTTGTCGTTGCGTAATTACTACCTTGGAATATCCATACCGAAGTTACTTGAATACAAGTTTAATTACGACAAGAATAAATATGGAGTTTCATTTGATCCCGGACACTATAATTATCTGCTTACCACCGGTTTTGTAATCCCTCTCTCGGCAAAGGTGAATTTCCTGCCTTCGACATTGCTGAATTACATTCCTTCGGAAAAGCTTCTGTTCGACCTTAATGCAAATTTCATATTTAACAACCGTTTCTGGGCAGGCGCTTCTTACAGGAACGCAAGGTCATTCGGAGCATTGGTCCAGTTCCAGATCAATAATCAGTTTAAGGTAGCCTATACCTACGATTTTGATACCGGCGAGCTGGGTGGATACAGCAATGGCTCACATGAGATCATGCTCAGATATGAGTTCCGCTATAAGGTTAACGTCGTTAATCCATTGATCTTTTAATCAACCGGATTATATGACTCAGTCAATATACAGTGAGTACATACTTTGGGGAAAGTTATTTTTTTTGTACTTTCGTTAAATAATTTGAAAATGACTTTTAAAAGGCTTTAGTTGACTAATAATATACTATGAATTTTAAATCGGTCGTGGCAGTTCTTTTGGCCGCTCTCTTTCACCTGGAAGCTTCGGGGCAGTCTGAAACATATATAGTTAATAAAACCCCGTTCAGCACTGATAAATACGATGAATTCTCCCCGGTCTGCTATAAAAACGGTATTGTATACTGTACAAACCGGGCAAACACGAAGGTCTTTAACTATTCCAATGAACAGAACCAAGGCTTTATAAAGATCTACTTTACTGACTCTACCAGTAATGGATCATGGCTAAACGGGAGGCTCTTTTCCAAAACACTTACTTCCAGGTTTAATGACGGACCTGTTACCTTCAACAGCAAAGGTGATACCATCTATTATTCCAGAAACATTTTAACAGACGGTAAACTATCTGAGCTTTCAAGCGTCAGAAATAAGCTGGGCATTTTCTATGCCATATTTGATGGAAAAGAGTGGACAAAAATAAGAGAAACAAGAATTAACAGTGAATGGTATAATGTTACCACTCCCTGTCTTTCTCCCGATGAGAAAAGGCTATACTTTGCCTCCGACAAACCCGGCGGATACGGCGGCTCAGATCTTTACTACTGTGAATGGAAGAAAGATTACTGGGATGACCCTGTGAATATGGGTCCGGTCATCAATACAAAAGGAAATGAATCATACCCGTTCATGAATTCTGCCGGTGAATTCTTTTTCTCATCAGACGGACATCCTGGACTCGGAGGAAAAGACATTTTCTTTACACGGTTCGCTGATACTGCATGGATTAAACCCATATGTCTTGATGCCCCTGTAAATTCGCAGTATGATGATTTCGGTATTTTTACCGATACACTGATGGATGAGGGATATTTTTCATCCAACAGGGATAAATCGTTAGATATATTTCATTTCAGAACAAATCTTCCACAGATCTTCTACAGTACCCCTCAAAAAGAAAATAGTTATTGCTTTAAATTTAACGATAACGGCTCAATCATTGTTGATACGGTCAATCTTAAATACCGTTGGTCCTTTGGGGATGGTAAGTCAACCAACGGATCTGTCGTCAACCATTGTTTTCCCGGACCGGGGAACTTCAAAGTAAAACTGGATGTTGTTGACGTAGAAACCGGAAAGCTGTTCTTTACCAAGCTGATCAATGATATCAGACTCCGCGACTATGAACAGGCATATATCTCTTCGCCCGATTTTGCCGTTAAAGGAGATGTTGTATCATTTGACGGAATGAAATCTTATCTTCCGGGGTACAGGATATTGAATTACTCCTGGGACTTTGGTGATGGCAGCCGCCTGAGGGGTGGAAAAGTAACCCATACTTTTAAGGGGAAAGGAGTATATAATGTGAATCTTGAAATGTCTTTAAAATCGGATTCAACAGGGGGCATCAAAAAGACCGGGGTAACGAAGAAAATTGTTATTTTTAATGATGCTCAGGAGGTTACCGCATCACCTGGAAGAGGTGATACAACAAAAAAAGTAATTCCTGACATAATGAAGAGTGAGAACGCAACAGTAGATACAGAGTATTCTGCAGAGAAGGAATTTCTGAATAATGCTGTCTTCTGTATTGAACTGTTGACATCAAAGAGCAAAATCGACCTGAACAGTTCTGCATTCAGGAATGTACCTTCAATTTACACCATAAGGGAAAGGTATGATCCTCATGATGCAATGTATAGCTATACTGTTGAACAACAGATGAATCTGATGTCGACCTATCCGGGATACAGAAAAATGATCTCACTCGGATTTCCGAATGCCAGAATTAAGATGTTTGTTCTTACCGAACCTTCCGAGAGGGAGCTTCATAATCTTATACGCATTAACGGTGCTTATGCCGATACTTATTTTGACAGTTCAGACAGGCTTACTTCAAATGCATTCATAATGCTTGACCAGATTGTAAAACTGATGAACAAGTATCCTGCTCTAAGACTGGAGGTTGCCGTTCATTCGGACAATCTTGGTCCGGCTCCTGTCAGTCTTGCATTATCTCAAAAACGTGCAAAATTACTGGTAGACTATCTAATTACCAGGGGAATAAGTGCTAGAAGGCTTGTGGCAACAGGGTTTGGGGGATCTAAGCCAATTGCTTCGAATATTCTTGAAAAAGACAGAAAACTGAACAGAAGGATTGATTTTATTATTATCAGCAAATAGAGCTGCTATAAAGCTTAAACTGTAACAGACCAGCCAGGTTATCCCGATATGGATTACCTGGCTTGTTATTTAGCTTTCTATCCATAAGATGACACAGGTTAAGAATGAGGGGGCAGGAATAATCAGCAGAAAAAGCCTTATATTTGAAAACCCGTGAGCTATACGGAGGAGGAGCATTGGTTGAACCGTCTGACTTAAAATTATGTTATAAAAGGCATGATAGAATTAATTAATCTTCCAAAAATACTTGATGACAGAGGTAACCTTTCAATAATAGAAGAGGAGACTCATATCCCCTTTAAGATCCTGAGGTCGTACTGGATCTATGATGTGCCGGGAGGAGAGTTCCGTGGAAGTCATGCATTTAAGGAATCAGAGGAGTTCATAGTAGCCATATCAGGCAGTTTCGACGTTGTCCTTCATGATGGAACAGTGGAAAGAAAATTTTCTCTTAACCGTTCCTACTATGGATTGTACGTTCCGAAGCTGGTTTTCCGGCGTCTTGAAAATTTCTCCACAAATTCGCTTGCTTTGATCCTTTCCTCCACTATTTATAACGAAAAGGATTATATCAGGAGCTTTGATGAATTTTTAACTTTTATAAAATGAAAGGGAAATCAACTATTTATGATTGCTCTGTAATTGAATTGAATAAGATTCATAACCGGTCGGGCAATATTACGGTGATTGAAGGTAAAACAGATATTCCTTTTGATATAAAGCGCGTTTATTACCTTTATGATGTTCCCGGCGGAGCGGAAAGAGGAGGTCATGCACATAAAGACCTGCAGCAGATCATTGTTGCTGCAAGCGGATGTTTTGACGTCGTGCTTGATGATGGAAAAAACAGAAAGGTGATTGAATTAAACCGGCCATACTTTGGATTGCACGTTGTCCCCGGTATATGGCGCGAGATTATAAATTTTTCATCCGGAGCCATCTGCCTTGTTCTGGCTTCTCACAAATATGATAAGGAAGACTATATAAGGGATCATAATAGTTTTACAAAGTTCAAAGATGAAAATTCATCCATCAGCTGAGGTTCAGACTAAATACATCGGGGATGAGACGTCGGTATGGCAGCATTCCATTATACTGCCCGGAGCGAAAATTGGTAATCACTGTAACATAAATGCTTTTTGTTTTATTGAGAATGACGTCATAATAGGGGATTATGTTACCGTAAAGTGCGGGGTGTTCCTGTGGGATGGAATTACTATTGGTGATAATGTACATCTCGGGCCCAATGTGACTTTTACAAATGACCTTTATCCCAGATCCAAACATAAATTTGACATTGCAAAAACTATTGTAAAACAGGGCGCCTCGCTCGGAGCGAATGCAACTATCATTGCAGGGATCACCATAGGGGAATTTGCACTCATAGGCGCCGGAAGTGTGGTTACAAAAAACATACCCAATAATACACTCTGGACAGGTAATCCTGCAAGGCAAAAAGGTTATGTCTGCAATTGCGGTCATAAGCTTGGTGAAGATCTCCGTTGCTCCGATTGTGGTTCGGAATATAAGTTGGTTAATGGTATTATAGTTAAGTTATGATAAAGTTCCTTGATCTTAAAAGAATAAACGACAGTTTCGAACCCCACCTGTCTGAAGCAATCGGACGGGTCCTTAATTCAGGCTGGTACCTGCTTGGTAAGGAAGCAGAAGAGTTTGAAAAGGAATATTCAAGTTTCCTCAATACAAAGCATTGCATAGGTGTTGCAAACGGGCTGGATGCTCTGAGGCTCATACTGAAAGCTTATATGGAGCTCGGAATCATGAAAGAGGGAGATGAAATAATTGTACCGGCAAATACCTATATTGCATCCCTTCTGGCCATTACCGATAACAGGCTCAGGCCTGTACTGGTTGAACCTGATATAAACACCTATAATATCGATCCCTTTAAGATTGAAGAGAAAATTACCTCAAAAACCAGGGGAATCATGATTGTCCATTTATATGGGCGGAACGCCATGCATCATGAGATACAGAGACTTGTAACCAAATATGACCTGAAACTTATTGAAGACAACGCCCAGGCCCAGGGCTGCTATTTTGAAGATAAACGGACCGGCTCACTTGGAGATGCAGCCGGCCATAGTTTCTACCCGGGAAAGAATCTGGGGGCTCTTGGCGACGCAGGTGCTGTAACTACGGATGATGACGTGCTTGCAGATGTCATACGCGCAATTGCCAATTACGGATCGAGGGTAAAATATCAGAATCTTTATAAGGGTTTGAATTCGCGGCTTGATGAGATCCAGGCTGCCATACTCAGGGTAAAACTCCGGCGCCTCGATGCTGACAACCGGAAAAGGAATAACCTGGCCCTCTATTATCTTGAAAATATCAGCCATCCTGAGATAATACTGCCTCTGCCAAAAAGAGGAATTAAGGATGACGATGCAACTAAGCCTTTTCATCCGGATCATATCTGGCATGTTTTTGTTATCAGATGCAGGCACAGGGATGATCTCCAGAAGTTCCTCAATAAAAATAATATACAGACTTTAATTCACTATCCGGTACCGCCTCATCAGCAACCTGCATATATTGAGTGGGGTCAGATGAGCCTGCCGCTTACGGAAAAGATCCATAATGAAGTATTAAGTCTTCCCATGAGTCCACTGATGAGCGAAGCAGAGCTAAAAACGGTTGTCGGTGTCATAAACAGTTATGGTCAGGAAACAGCCTAGATCGCAATGTTTCACTGCCAGAAATCCATGCTAAATTGTAAATATGTCTGAAGAGCAATCCTCATACCGGCAGATTATGAAAGCTACCTCTATATTCGGAGGTGTTCAGGTATATAATATTATTATTTCAATAGTACGTTCAAAGTTCATTGCCGTTTTACTCGGTCCTGCCGGTATGGGAATAGCCGGTCTTCTGACCTCTACTACGAATCTGATAGGAAACATTACAAACCTGGGGTTAAGCACAAGCGCTGTCAAGAACGTCGCCGCTGCAAATGCTTCGGGAGATTCAAAGAGAGTCGGGATAGTTGTTTCGGTATTAAGGCGCCTGGTCTGGATAACCGGGATTGTAGGTACATTATTTACACTTGTATGCGCACCCTGGCTGAGTGAACTTACCTTCGGAAACAGGGATTATACTTATGCATTCATGTTTATCTCGGTTACATTACTGCTCACACAGATCAATGCCGGACAACTGGTGGTTTTGCAGGGAATGCGCAGGATCCAGTTTCTTGCCAAAGCCGACCTGGCAGGTGTCACATCGGCCTTGCTGACTTCGGTTCCTATCTATTATTTCTGGGGCGTCAGGGGTATTGTCCCTGCTATAATCATAAGTTCTGCCATTACGTTATTGTTCTCCTGGTACTTCAGTTCAAAGATTGAGATTGAAAAAGTGAAAGTGGAAAAGAGAACTCTGTTCTCTGAAGGGGGCGATATGGTAAGGATGGGTTTTTTCCTCAGCTTAAGCTCCCTCATTTCAATGGGCACATCCTATATTGTCCGTATATATATAAGCCATAAGGGAGGTGTGGAACAGGTCGGATTATACAATGCAGGATTTGCGATTATAAATACTTATGTAGGAATGGTTTTCACGGCCATGGCAACAGATTATTTTCCCCGTCTGTCAGGGAATGTCAATGATACAGGAAAAACAAGGAGTACAATAAACCAGCAGGCTGAGGTGGCTCTTCTTATTCTGGCTCCCATCCTTACTGTATTTCTTATC
>VFSW01004982.1_pt1 | contig 19772 bp, 18 predicted proteins | sample 5358111 | NCBI WGS metagenome assembly VFSW01 (sample SAMN11554181, study PRJNA540505) | mine drainage metagenome | isolation source: sediment from site ElyBrook_90M | place: USA: Ely Copper Mine, Vershire, VT | collected 2017 | reverse complement strand
CTTTTTCGGCCAGAAAAACCAAAGGGGAGCTTTTGAGGGCTCCCCTTGGCAAGTCACTCCCCTTGCGGGGAAACGGACACCCTTGCGGGGCCGCGAGTACATCCTATGTACACTACGCCCTCGGTGGAAATAGCGCGACGATTATGTCGAAGCACATCTCCATCACCGTCAGGGCACCATTCGGATAGACGGACGAACGTCTGAGTCCAGCGCATCTTTCCCAATCCGCCAGCCGCCACCGTCCCTCCGCGCCCTCTCCGAATCTATCCTGAGATGAAATAATTTTGCCTACACCCCTTGAAGTCCAGCTTTTCGACCTTAAATCCATACTATGAGCATGGATAATGCCCTCGCCGCGGGCCAAGGCGACAATGAAGCCGCGCCTCAGTCGCAAACTCTGGCGCATGAGAATCAACCCAACACGCCGCAGGAATCCTGCGGGCGGACCGACGATCCGCCGCAAGATCTGCCGCCGGAATACGACGACGCGGAAGCCCCCGGCGACGCCCGGCGCCAGCACGTGGTCGAACGTCTGAGCAAACATCTCGATATCAACCTCGGCATCGCCGGCGTCTGCGGCCACCTCGCGGCCGTACCCAAGAAGGGCCGCGTCGAAGCCGTGTTTGCCGCCGCGCGGCTGACACAGGCCAATGCGCAGCTCGCCAGAGCCCTGGCGGAGGTCATGCAGATCGAGCGCCGACACAGGACGATTATCGAGCGAATCCAACCGCCTGCGCCGGTTTTTCGGCATTCGAATTTGAATGAGCAGGATCGGATGATCGATGACCTGACCGCGAAGATGCTTCGCTATCTGAACTTCTATGCCAGCGAAAAGTTCGATCCGGTGCTGAAGAAGGCTGAAGAGGACGCCCGTGCGAAAGAGAATCCTGCGCCCGCCGCCCTGCCCGCCGCGTAAGCGGGGCGGCCAGCCCGGCAACCGCAATGCCCTCAAGCACGGCCGCTGCACCCGCCAATGGCGCGATTTGCGGGCGGTCGTCGCCGCCCAGGTGCACCAGACCTATGCGCTGCTGGACGAGCTTGGTCTCTTCCGCTCGCGCCGCCGGGTAGACATGCCTGAAAAAGCAGCTATCAAAGCCAGAGTTGCAATCCACACCCCCGAAGGAGCGGACCATGGCGGATTATGGCTTCGAGACGCTGAGCGTTCATGCCGGAGCACAGCCGGATCCGGCGACCGGAGCCCGCGCCACGCCGATCTACCAGACGACCGCCTTCGTGTTCGAGGATTCGGACCATGCGGCGGCGCTGTTCAACCTCCAGGTCTTCGGCAACATCTACACCCGCATCATGAACCCCACCAACGCGGTGCTCGAGGAGCGCATTGCGGCGCTGGAAGGCGGACGGGCGGCTTTGTCCGTGGCCTCGGGTCATGCCGCGCAACTGATCGCCCTGCACACGCTGATGGGACCCGGCGACGAGATCGTCGCGGCGCGCCAGCTTTACGGCGGTTCGATCAACCAGTTCACCCACTCCTTCGCCAAGTTCGACTGGCATGTGAAATGGGCCGACGGCACCAAGCCGGAGACCTTCAAGGCCGCGATCACGCCGAAGACCAAGGCCGTCTTCATCGAGAGCATCGCCAATCCGGGCGGCGTCATCACCGACATCGAAGCGATCGCCAGGATCGCGCACGAGGCCGGCGTGCCGCTGATCGTCGACAACACGCTGGCGACGCCGTATCTGATCCGTCCCTTCGAATGGGGCGCCGACATCGTGCTGCATTCCGCGACCAAATTTCTCGGCGGCCACGGCAACTCGATGGCCGGATTGATCGTCGACAGCGGCAAGTTCGATTGGGGCAGCGGCAAGTTCCCCACCCTGTCGGAGCCCTGCCCGTCCTATCACGGCATGAAGATGTGGGAGACTTTCGGCGACATGGCTTATGCCATCGCCTGCCGCGTTTTGGCATTGCGAGATCTCGGTCCGGCGCTCTCGCCGATGAATGCCTTCCTGGTGATCCAGGGCATCGAAACGCTGCCGCTGCGCGTGCAGAGACATTGCGAAAATGCGCTGGCCGTCGCGCGCTGGCTGAAGGCCAATCCGAAAGTCGCCTGGGTGAATTACGCCGGGCTTGAGGACAACCCCTTCTATCCCCTGCACCGCAAATATTGCCCCAAGGGCGCGGGCAGCGTCTTCACCTTCGGCGTCAAGGGCGGCTACGAGGCGGGCATGCGGCTGGTGAATTCCGTGCGCCTGATCAGCCATCTGGCGAACATCGGCGACACGCGCAGCCTCATCATCCATCCCGCCTCCACCACCCACCGTCAGCTCGAAGCCGAGGATCGCGCCAAGGCCGGTGCCGGCGACGACGTGGTGCGGCTGTCCATCGGCATCGAGAATGCCGAAGACATCATCGCGGATTTGGATCAGGGACTGGCGGAGGCGTAACGGCTGCGGATTTCGAAGGCGTGCCAGACCGCCGTGCAGAACAGCAGTGCCGCCGTCACCTGATGGACGGCCGCCAAGGCGATCGGATCGCCCAGCAGCAGCGTGGTGATGCCGAGCGCCACCTGGATCAGCGTAATGGCCAAGAGCGCATTGCCGGTCAGACTGCTCAGCGCCCTGCTCCGCCACCACAGCGCGATCGCCGCCGCCGTCACCAGATAAGCGCCGAGGCGGTGGTCGAACTGCGCCAGGCCGGGATTGTGAAAGAAATTGTCCCACCACGGGGAATAGAAGAACGGGTGCTCGGGGAACACGCGCCCATCCATCGACGGCCAGGTGTTGTAGATCAAACCGGCATGCAGACCCGCGACCAGCGCGCCCAGCAGCATCTGGATGTAGACGAGCCCGACAAAGCCGAAGGCAAAGTTGCTTTCCGCCGCCGCCATGATCTGCCTACGCGGTTTGCCGTCCGCCCGCAGATACTCCAGCGCGATCCACAGAATGGCGCCGAGCAGGATGACGGCGGCACCGAGATGGATCGCCAAGCGGTACGAAGCGACCGAGACGCGCGTCTCCAGTCCGCTCTCCACCATCCACCAGCCGATGAAGCCCTGCAGCCCGCCCAGCGCAAACAGCAGCACCATCCGCGGCCAGTCCTTGCGGGCTATTGCACCGGTCCATGCGAACCACAGGAACGGCACCAGAAACAGCACGCCGATCAACCGTCCCAGCAGGCGATGCGACCATTCCCACCAGAAGATCGCCTTGAACCCGGCAAGCGTCATGCCCTGGTTCTCAAACCGGTACTGCGGAATCTGCTGATATTTCACGAACGCGTCATGCCAGGCCGCGTCGCTCATGGGCGGAATCGCACCCATGATCGGTTGCCATTGCGTGATCGAAAGGCCCGAACCGGTCAATCGCGTCAGGCCGCCAATGGCCAGCATGCCGATGATGATTGCCGCAACGGCGAGCAACCATATTCCTACCGCACGGTGGTTGGGCTTTGCTTTGAGCACAGAGATCGTGGCAGCGTTCATGGGGTGTCGGCTTGCGTGTCTAAGTCCCGGCTTGATAATCCTCTAGTCTACCGAGGTCCATACGTCCGATGCGTCCGCTGTCCCCCCACACCAAGAAACTGATCGGTACGCTGTTCACCCTGGTGTGGCTGGTCGTCTATACGCTGGTCGCCATGGGCATCGGCGTCCGGGTCCTGCCGCATGCGAACTGGCTTGTGGAGCTTCTTTATTATACCTTGGCGGGCACATTGTGGATTGTCCCGGTGGGCCTGCTTCTGCCTTGGATGTATCGGGAGCCGAGGCGCCGGAGTTGAGCGATTCGAACAGCAAAAGATAGGGGAAGGCCTAAAAATGACACCGGTTTCCAAAACGCGGCGCGACGTGTTGCTTGCATCGGCCGCGACTGCCGCGTCAGCCGCGCTACCAACGGACTTCGCGGTTGCGCGAGGTGCCGCTCCCACTGCGCGGACGACGGCCGGTCACGTGCGCGGCTTGTATGACTCCGGGATCGCGGTGTTCAAAGGCATCCGTTACGGCGCAGATACGGCGCCCTGCCGCTTCATGCCGCCAATGCGACCCAAGCCATGGAGCGGCGTCCACGATGCGCTCGCCTATGGTGCGTCCTGTCCGCAGCCCCATAGCGAAGAGCGCATGAGCGAAGACTGTCTGTTCCTCAACGTGTGGACGCCAGGTTTGCGTGATGGCGGCAAACGCCCCGTGATGTTCTACATCCACGGTGGCGCCTACTCCAGCGGTTCCGGGTCTGCGAACATCTATGACGGCGTAAATCTCTGCAAGCGCGGTAACGTGGTCGTCGTCACCATCAATCATCGCTTGAATGCATTCGGTTATCTCTCGCTGGGAATGTTCAGTAAGCCGGAATTCGCGGACTCCGGCAATGTCGGACAGATCGACCTCGTTCTCGCGCTCGAATGGGTGCGCGACAACATCGAGGAATTCGGTGGCGATCCAAACACGGTGATGGTGTTCGGCCAGTCTGGCGGCGGCGCGAAGATCGCCACGATGATGGCTATGCCCGCGGCAAAAGGGCTTTTCCACCGCGCCACCACGATGAGTGGCCAGCAGGTAACGGCCTCTGGCCCCCTGCATGCTCAGCAGCGTACCGAAATGTATCTAGCGGCGCTTGGCATATCCAAATCCAATCTGGACGCGATCAAGGATGTGTCTGCAGAAAAAATGGTGGCAGCGCTGAAAGCCACCGATCCTATCGTCGGATCGGGCGGAGTCTACTTCGGGCCGGTTCTTGACGAGCGTTCGCTGACACGCCATCCGTTCTATCCCGACGCACCGCCGCAGTCCGCTGACATCCCGATGATGATCGGCAACACGCACGATGAGACCAGGGCGTTTATTACGGAACCTTGGGCTTACGAATTGACCTGGGATCAGTTGCCGGACCGCCTTGCCGCGAATATGCGAGTCGACATCCTGCCTTCGCTCGTCATCGAGAAGTACAAAGGCTGGTTTCCCGGGCTCTCGCCGTCGAACTTGTTCTTCCTCGCCACCACGGCGGCGCGCTCATGGCGCGCAGCGGTCATCGAAGATGAATTGCGCGCCCTGGCCGGCACACCGGCTTACGCCTATCAGGTCGACTGGCCATCGCCGCTCGGCAATGGCCACCGCCGGGCCCAGCACATGATCGACATCCCACTTGCCTTCGACAACACCGACAAGACAGGTGCAATCACCGGAAACGGAGAAGAGGCGCGCGCCATGGCGGCGATCATGAGCGAAACCTTCATCGCCTTTGCCAGGACCGGTAAACCTGACCATAGGGATTTTCCGGTCTGGAAGCCGTATACGATGGCAAAACGCGAGACGATGGTGTTCAACCTACCGCCGCGTCTGGAAAATGATCCACGGGGCGAACAGCGCCGTTTGTTCGAGAAGGTGCCGTTTATCCAACTGGGGACCTGACGCAGCCGTCTAACGACGCACACCCCCGTTCGGTTACAGATCATCCAGCCTGCGTTCGCGCAGAGACGATGAACGCCGTTTCTGCGGACTGCTGCCTCTCCGCGTGACGTAGTCCTTCAACTGACGAGTCGCGGCGGCAAAGGCATCGCGCAATGCGATGTTGACGTCTTCGTGGGCATGCTTGTTCGCGCCCGCGCCTTTCGTCGTGATCTCGCGGCCAGGAACAACCAGTTCGACGTTGACGAGGAACAGTCTGCCCTTGCGGTGATGACGATGCGGCGCTTCGACAGTGACGCGGCAACTCACGATGCGTTCGTATTTACGACCTAGCTTGGCCGCGTGCCGGAGAGTCGCCGCTTCGACGGACGGCGACGCCTCCATGTTGCGGTAGATGACCGACACGGGCAGTCCGCCGCCATTTGTCTTCTTCGCAGGCCTGTGCGTGGCCGTCCCGCTGAGCGGCGTGGCAGCCTTCAACAGGTGTGCCGACAGTTTCGTCCAGAGCGCCTCGGTGCCGAGCTTCGTCAGGTTCTTGGGCATTACGTGTACCAGCGTCGCCAGCACACGCTCGGAGAGAAGCTCGCGCAATTCACCGACGCTGCGCGGCGGGGCGACCAGCACAAGCTGGCCATAGCGGCGGTCGGCGAACGCCGCATCGAGCGTGCTCGCCACTTCGCGCGCGAAATCGTGTTTTTCAAGCTTGTGATAATCGTGCCGAGGCTCTACCGCGCCCCGCGCCTTGCCGATCGAGAAGGCGCGCGCTGGCCTGTCGTAGCGCTGCTGTCGCATGAGGCCCGACTGATTCGCGTTCAATGCCTCGGCGGTCTGTTCGAAAATCTGCCGGTCTTCGGCTTTGCGCAGCGCGAAGAACCGTGCCTGTGTGCCGTCCAGTACTGCTATCCAAGTGGGTTTCTGTCTGGCAGTCATGTGCATACTCCTGCCTGAGTCGATTTGCCCCCGGCGGGCTCCATTGTAAGGCGTGTCGTCGCGAAGGCAAAAGGCGACGCCGTGCGCGGGCCGGGACCGGCTCGGCTGAGATCAAAACCGAAAAAGATGAACGCCGGCTCAATCGCTCGCGAATGTCGCAGGTGCGATCGAACACGGTTGCGGCCGAAAACAAGCGCGGCGGCGAATGCCGATCGAAGGATGCGCGCACGATCGGCGTTTTCGGGTCGTGAATCAGAGTCGCAATCTCGGCTAGGTTGAACAGCCCAAGCCCGACTAAATACCGCGCCTCGCAGGGCAGCCGTCGCCGGGCCGCGCGACGGCGGCGGGACGGATCGGCGAGCATTCCGGCTCGGGAGAGGTTTGCGTCCGCTATATCTTGCGTCCGGAATGCGGCCAGATACATCCATTCGTTTTCGTTTTTTTGAAATGGAGTCCCCCTCCCCTCACCATACTAGCCCCACCAACGACCGCCTCCATGAGAGAGATATGGGGAGGAATTCCCGGGAGACAATGATCCTCAAGAAGATTTCAGAGAGCGAAGCCGTACTCCGGACAGCAGGGACACCGAACCGAAGAACGGCCGACAAGGCGCGGAGACGAGTCTTGAGGCCGCGTCCTGCAGGGGCACTCCGCCGTCAGGACTGTGTTGTCGCCGCCTCCTTCTGACCCAGCCCCCACGGTAATCCACGGAGCGACCACGCGACCATCCCTCCGCAGCCGCAAGCGTCGATGCGATGAACAGCATTGTCCATTGGGGCCCGCTCGTGGGAGCCCAAGACGGCGCTGGCTTCACCACAACGCTGGGCACGTGGACCAGGAGCACGAACGAACTCATCATCAGCGCTTCCAGGGCTGCTGCCAGACGCGGAACGATCGCAAAGAGAATTCCGAGACCGGCCGCAAAGTGCGAGAGACCGAACACGAGGCACGAAGCCCCGAACAAAAATCTCGCAACGCGCATACCGTTATCGTCGGCAACAAACAACAGATCCAATTTGTCTCCGCGCGCGACCAGCGAGATGAAAAGAATCCAACAGCCACACGTCATCGCCAAGCCTTCACAGACCCCCAGCCATGCCCCAACGCTGAAGGGCGCCGGCAGCGCCTGCGGAATCCGCAACAAGGCCAAGATCAGCAGATTGACCGTCAGGAGAAACGCAGCAGGCGCCGCCGTGCGCTTCAACAGAAAACCGAAGCCACCGATCAGCAGAAGACCACCCCACGCATAGGCTAGGACATCCCGCCCAGGAAGTCCTGTCGGCACCGGTTACCATTGTAGCGCAAAGTCGATGTGCAAAATATTCAGAACACCGATGCTCACCATGGCGAAAGCAAAAAGAACATGACCGGAACCGCGCATAGGCATTGTTCCATCATCTCATGGCGCCATCTCAGGATCCGGGGGCGGACGGCGTTTTGACAATCGCGTTTTGGCGATGAGGCGGTGCGCGTCCGGTATTTCCTTGGCAATTCACGCTGCGTTTACTCCAATCGAACTTCGCATTCCTCGGAGGAGCGATGAAAGCCCAGCGTTCCGCAATGACCGCCATACTCCTGGGCGGATTGACTGCTGGCACGATCGATATCGGATCGCCGGCGCTGGTCAACTGGCGTTCGCCGGTGTTCATCCTCCACGCGATCGCCGGCGGGTTGCTCGGTACGTCCACCTTTTCCGACGGAGCGCCCGCCGCGGTTCTGGGGCTGTTCCTGCAATGGGCGATGTCGCTCGTCATCGTGGCCGTTTATGTTGCGGCCGGCGGCGGGTTTCCGATGCTCGGACGGTTCTGGATTGCGGGAGGCCTAGCCTACGGCGTGGGGATATTCTTCGTGATGAATTACGTGGTCGTGCCGCACTCGGCATACGGAATGTTCCCGCATTTCACGCCGCTCAAGGCAGGTGAAAGCCTGCTCGCCATGCTGCTATTCGGAATGATCGTGACGTTCTTTTCGGGAAAAACCCCACAGGCTACCAGCTGACCCTGTGCGACCCGAAGCCAAGACCCGACAACGCCGCCCGTTCTGAGGCGGATATAATCCTAAGAAATATCCATGGTGAAAACGGTACCGCCAGACCTAACGGCGCGGAGCCATAGAAAAGCAGTCCAACGCACAGAACTTGACGAGCATATTTCCGCACTCGGCCTTCCCGTCACAGCGATGGTTTGGGAAACCGCTAGTCCGTCTCGGCCGGGCCGGGGGGAACGCAATCTTCAGGCGCGATGCCTTCGAGCACGTGGCAGAGTTCTTCGGCGTCTTTATCCATGCCGGCCCAGCGCAGCTTAACGATGAGCCTCTTGAGACCTTGCGGCGTTACAGGCTGCTTGGCAGTTTGATTTCGCTCTTTGCCAGCAATTTGTAACATTCAATCCTCCTGCTACTCACATTTGTACTTTTTTATACAGCCCCCGCCGAACTCTTCGCTTTCCTCGTCAATGCGCGAAGCGCGACTGTTGTTGATTGTATCCCAAACGGACCATGGCGGGTATGAAATACTTTCCTCTCGATTGACGCAGTGCGTCGTCACGCCCGAACCGCGTAGAAAAGCGCCGCGATGAATCCGATCGCGGCAAGACCGAGCAACAGGATTGACGCCCGGCGCGCTGCCGCGAAACCGCCGAAGCTCAGCGTGTAGATTGCCTTGACGACGTTGTTTGACGAAGCCGCGATCAGGATCGCCGCGGACAACGTCTCCAGCGACAAACCGTGCACGCCGCCTTGCGCGATATTGATTACAAAGGGATCGATGTCCGTTATGCCGACCGCACCGGCAACGGCAAAGAGTCCGATCGAGCCGAACGTCGATTTTGTCCAGGCTGAGACAAGCGAGATGACGACAAACAGCACGGCGAAAACCGCAGCCGTCTGCAATTGCAGCGGATTGGTCGGGGCGACACCGAGGCCCGCCGTCGACCTCTGCCTGTCGCCCCTGCTCCATTCGTAGGCGGCGAGCGCCGCGCCCAGCAGAAAAAATCCTCCGAGCACCGGCGCAAGGTCAAGCGCGGCTTCGACATTGAACAATGCAATGACGATGCCGAGGCGGATATACATGATTGCCGTCGCCGCCACGATGCCGGCGGTCAATTCCGGGCGGCCGCCGCGCGTGTCGCGCTGTTGCTTCGCAAGTACGATGGTGGTGGCCGTCGACGAATAGACGCCGCCGAGAATCGCCGGGAGCAGCGCCGCATTGCGGAACGGCACGTATTTCTGGATCAGATAGCTGAGATATGACAGAGCGCAGACGGCGACGACGGCAAGCCAGACCTGATACGGCGTCAGGGAGACCAACGAGATCAGCGGCCGGTTCGGCACGAGCGGAAGGACGACGCCGACCAGAATGAGGAATTGCGCGGCGGTAAAGACTTCGTCCGTCGGCAGCCGCGTAATCAGGCCATGCAGCTTTTCGCGCGCACCGAGCAACAGTGCGGCAAATACCGATACGGCGATCACGACCCAATAAGGCTGGGTGAGCGCCACGGGACCGAGCACATAGGCGAGCAGATTACTCGCCGGCACCATGAGCGATGTGCCAGTCTTGCGTTGCGAAGAAGCTTGCAGGGCGGCATAGAGCCAGAGCGCAACCGCGAGGAGACCGGCCACAAACGCCAGCGCATGCTGTGGCTCGACGAGGTACATCATGGCGCCGGTCAGGGCGAGCATCGGGAAGGTGCGAATGCCGCCGGGACTGGTGCGGTCGTCACGCTTGTAGGTTTCCTCGAAGGCGAGTCCGAGAAAAATGCTGAGCGCCGCGACCAGTCCAAGCCGCGAGGCCAGATCCAGCAGCGGCTCCGCGGCGCTCACGGCTGCCCCGTCCCGCCGTGCCGCGGCGTCGAAACGATGTGGACGTCGCGCTGTGGGAACGGAAGCGTGATGCCAGCCTTCTTGAAGCTGTCCCAGACGCCAAGCAAGACTTCGCTCTTCACGTTCGTCGTGCCGTTTCGCGGATCCTCGATCCAGAACCGGATTTCCAGATTGACCGTGCTGTCGCCGAATTCCTTCAGCAGACAGATCGGCTCCGGACGCTTCAGCACACGCTCGACGCTTTTCGCCGCCTCCACACACAGCACGATCGCATGGTGAGGGTCGGCCTCATAGGCGATTCCCACAGGCACATGGAGCCGGAGCCTTGCGTCTGAATAGGACCAGTTTTCGACGCCGTTCTCCAGGAAGTAGTCGTTCGGCACAAGGTGCTCGACGCCGTCGCGAGTGCGCAGCGTGACGTAACGCGCGCCCATCGCCGTGACCCAACCGTAACTTTTCTTATATTCGATGATGTCCCCAGGCTTGATCGTGTTGCCGATCAGCAGGGTCAGGCCGGCGACAAGGTTCGCCACCAGGCGCTGCAGGCCCAGACCGATACCGAGGCCAAGGGCGCCGAAGACGACGGTGAGCGCCGTCAGGTCAACGCCGACTGCCTGCAGGGCAACGATGACCGCGAACGCCGGCAGGAATATCTGGAGAAGCTGGATGAACAGAACCTGCAGGGACGGCGTCAGCGACGCCGAACGCATGATCTGCCGCTGGAGGAAGCGGAACAGCAGAGTCGTCAGCCAGAGCAGGACCGCGAGGATGAAAATCGCATGGACCGCCGTCAGCGCCGAAATCCGGTACTTGCCCAGATGGATCGCCGTCGCGTCCAGATAACTCACCAGAGGATCGAGAAGTCCCAGGATACTCAGCGAAGCGATCGACCAGGCGACGACGGAGATCGTCGCGGACGCCAGCGGGCTCTGGACAAAAAAGGACAGTAGCCGGATGAACACCCACGCCAGCAGGAGGTCCGTCGCGGCCTCGACCAGCGGCAGCGCCGTCCCCGTCAGATTCGCGACCGCACCGGCGAGCCAAAGCACGAACAGCCAGAACAAAGGCGGCGTCACCGACGCGCACACCCGGACGAAGGTCGGCGCCCAGTTCCGCGGCATGCGTCGAAGCGCGATCTTCGTCAGCACGGGACGGATCAGGATTCCGAACCAGAACGCCCCAGCACCCGCAGCCACCACGAGTCCCAACTGAACGAGGACCACGGGCGCCTCGATCCGCATGAAGAACTCATGAGGCATGTCTGCGAAGACGCGGTCGAGGTCCCAAGGCAGCATGATTTTTGTCATCGGTGATCGCACGGAGTCGGCGAGGCAAGATTAGCCCCGGCGGAGCGCGGTTCAAGCCGTCGCGGCCGGCAATTCCGGCCCGCCGTCGCCATCGAGAAAGCCCTATTCCGGCAGCTATTAGTGGTATATAATATGCATCTTATCACCAGAGAGGCCATCATGCGTCTGACACTTTACACCGATTTCGCCTTGCGCCTGCTCATGCTCCTGGCGCTGGAGCCGGACGATATCCACACGGTGGAAGAAACCGCCCGACGTTATGCCATATCGCGCAATCACCTGACCAAGGTGGCTCAACGGCTGGTTCAGACCGGTTTCGTCTACAGCGTTCGCGGCCGCCACGGCGGCCTGCGACTGGCGAAAACACCGGAAGACATCCGTCTGGGTGCTGTAGTCCGGGCGACGGAGGATAATTTTGCACTGGTGGAATGCTTCGACAAGGACCGCAACCGGTGCGTCGTCACCTCCGCATGCGGTCTGCGTGGTCCGCTGGAGGACGCTCTGCTCGCCTTTCTCGATGTGCTGGACAAGCATACGCTCGCCGATCTCCTCAAGAAACCTGGAACCACCCAGCGCATGCGCCGGCTACTGGGATCGAAGGCTGCCTAACCCGCCGAAATATCGTAGCCTTGAAATAAGCATTGGCAACACCTCGTTCCGTCCTTAAATGTGCATTACAAATACCTTTTTCAGGGTGTGTTCATGCACGACATATCGGCTCTCGACCGTCGCTCCCGGATGGCCCGGGCGATCTTGAACGAGACCGGCATCGACCAAGCCATGACCGAGCGCCTGGTCCGCACTTTCTATACGCGGGTTCGGGATGACACACGGTTGGGCCCGGTCTTCGCCGCGCGCCTCGCGGATTGGGAACCGCATCTGGCCCGCATGTGCGACTTCCGGTCGTCGGTCATCCCGAAATCGCAGAGCATTTCGTGCAACTCGCCAGGCACATTGCCGGCAGTTCCAAACTGGGGATCGCCGCGCAGCACGGCCTAGCGCTCGCGAAAGGCCATCGCCTTCCACCACGATAAGACCTCCGTGTTTCGTTGCGGTCAGGAGATGCTGCCGATAGGGTCTGCGGAGCCTGGGACGGGCCGCTTTGGAGGCAAGGAAATGAAAGTCGTCGTATTTGAAGCCGAAGAACGGGAACGCGCTGCATTCGACCGCCTGCGGCCGACGCACGAGGTGGCCTTCGCCGCCGAGCCGCTCCGCGCATCGAACGCCAAGGATTACGCGGACGCCGACATCGTCTCGACGTTCATCTATTCGGAGCTCGGCGCCGACGTCATCGCCCAGTTGCCGCAGCTGAAATTGATCGCCACGCGTTCCACCGGTTACGAACACGTCAACATCGCGGCCTGCCGCGAGCGCGGAATTGCGCTGTGCAACGTACCGACCTACGGCGCGAACACGGTCGCCGAGCATATTTTCGCGCTACTTCTTGCCATCAGCCATCGTCTGCCCGAAGCAATCGAGCGCGCCCAGCGCGGACACTTTTCGCCGTTTGGCTTGCAGGGGTTCGACCTCGCCGGCAAAGTGCTCGGCGTGGTTGGAACCGGCAGCATTGGCCGCCACGTCATCCAGATCGCAAAGGGATTCGAGATGGAGGTGGCGGCGTTCGATGTGAGGCCAGATGCCGAATGGGCGTCCAAGATGGGCTTCGTCTATGTCAGCTTCGACGAACTTCTGACCCGGGCGGATGTCATCTCCCTGCATGTGCCGTCCCTGCCCCAGACGCATCACCTGTTGTGTGCCGAGACCTTCGCGCGCATGAAGGACGGTGTCGTCATCATCAACACGTCGCGCGGCGACCTGATCGAAACCGGCGCGCTTATCCAGGCCTTGACCAGCGGCAAGGTCGCGGCAGCGGGCCTAGACGTACTGCCGGACGAGCCGATGATCCGCGAGGAAGCTGAGCTGATCCACTCCATCTTCAGCAAGGAGCACGATCTGCGGAATCTCGTCGCGAACCACGTGCTGCTGCGCATGCGCAACGTGATCGTTACACCGCACAGCGCGTTCAACACGCGCGAAGCCGTCGGCCGGATCGTGGAAACCTCGGCCGCCAACATCACCGCATTCCTGGATGGCCGCCCGCAGAATGTCGTGAGCGCCAAGACGAATTAGCAACAGCATTCGCGCAGGATATAATGGCACCAGGATAGCCACCGGCAACATATTCCATAGAAAACACACGTGACCGTCGCGGGCCACGCTTGCGCGCGGGCCTCATAAGAGCACAAGCCTGATGATCTCCGGTTTGGATTGACGCGACGGAATGATTGTGGAGACTGGCCCCATGGCACGGACGGACATAAGTCAACCAGAGTTTTGTGCTCCGGAGGCACGTCCGGATTGGGCCCTATTTCTCGATATCGACGGAACGTTGATCGAATTGGCCGAAAGCCCGGACGCCGTCAAAGTTCCAGACACCCTCGCGCCGACATTGGCGGCGACCGGGCGCTGGCTGGGCGGCGCGCTGGCGATTGTCAGCGGTCGTACACTCGATGTCATAGACAGACTGATGGCGCCACTGCACCCACCTTCCGCCGGCGAACACGGAGCGGTGGTGCGCCTGCCCGACGGCGTGATCCGCAATGCCCCGCCAGAATTCGCCGTTCCGGACGAATGGAAACAACGCGTGCGCCTGTCGGCCGAACACTGGAACGGCACAGTCGTCGAATACAAGCCGTACAGCATTGCGGCGCATTTTCGCCAGGCGCCATTATACGGCCCCGATGTTCGGCGCCTGTTTGAGAATATCGTCGCCGAAAATCCTCGGGACTTCGAGGTCCTTCCGGCACATATGGCGTTTGAAATCCGCCATCGCGACCTTAACAAAGGCGCGGCTGTGCGCGAACTGATGAAGTACGCCCCGTTTTCCGGCCGCGTGCCTGTATTCGTCGGAGACGATGTGACCGACGAAGACGGCTTTCGCGTGGCGACGGAGAGGGGCGGTCTTGGCCTTCACGTCAGGACGTCGTTCGGCGGACGGCCGTCCGAAGTACGTCGCTGGCTCGAAACATTCCGATCGACCAGCGCGGCGTAATACACGCAGACTTCAGCGAGGCGCCGAAGCTGCCCCAAACCGGATCACGGTGTCAACCAGCGCGTCGACATCGCAAATCTGGGTGCGATGATTGACCAAGGCGGCACGGATCGCCATCCTGCCGTTGATCGACGTGGTCGACGGCGCCGCGATTCCGGACTCGTGAAGGTCGGCGACGATCTTCGCGTTGAGAGTGTCGTCGGCACGATAACGAAAGCAGACGATATTCAGTTGCGCCGGCGCCAACAGTTCCAACATTGGCTCGGCACGAACGCGCTGTTCGAGATATCGGGCAAGCGCGCAGGTCCGCGCGATCACCGCGCCAAGCCGGTCGGTGCCGTATGTCTTCATGGTGAACCAGGTCTTCAACGCCCGGAACCCGCGAGACAGGTCCGGTCCGTATTCGCTGGGCCAAGGCGAGCCGGCCGCCAGACCGCGCGTCTCGCGACGCAGATACGCGGCGGGCGACGCGAAGGTGTCACGGTGAAGCTCACCGTCCCGGACCAGCAAAAAGCCGGCGTCATAGGGCACCTGGCCCCATTTGTGAAAATCGAAGGCGATGGAATCCGCCAGTTCTATGCCCCGCACCAGTGGCGCGAGCTCCGGCGACCAGACGGCCAACGCGCCGAAAGCCCCGTCGATGTGGAAGCGCATTTTCTCCTGTCGGCAGATCTCGCTGAGCGCAGCGAGGTTGTCGACGGCGCCGGTGTCGACCGTACCGGCCGTCCCGATGACCAGGAACGGTTCCAGTCCTGCCGCGCGATCCTCGGCAATTGCCTTGCGCAGTGCCGCCACGTCCATGCGGTACCGCGCGTCCGTCGGGAGTTTCCTCAGAGCATCGGTTCCGAGGCCAGATATTTCCAGCGCCTGTGAGATACAGATATGGGCGGAGGTAGACGTGTAGGCGCGGAGCCTTGCGCTTTCCGCCGCGATGCCGGTCTGCCGCGTCGCCCGGCCCAGCGCGGCAGTGCGCGCGATCAGAACCGCAAGGAGGTTGGCGGTGGAGGTTCCGGTCACGAAAAGTCCGCTGGCTCCTTCGGGAAATCCGAACATCTCGCGCGCCCACGCCACAATCTGGCGTTCGACTTCGATGGGCATGTGGTCGCGTCCGCCGAGATTGGCGTTCAATCCTCCGGCCAGCATTTCGGCGAGCATTCCGACCGCCGTGCCGCCGCCGTGAACCCAGCCCATAAAGCCGGGATGGACGTTGCCGGTGGCATATGGGACCACAAAGCGAGAAAACTCCTGGTAGGCATCTTCCACCCCGATCGGCTGATGCGGCAGCACCGCGCGGAAGTGATCGCGCACCGCCTGCGGGATGGGACGCCACACCGGCCGCTCGCGGACGTGCTCGATGTAATCGAACATGTCATCGAGCATGCGATGCCCCAATGCCCGCAACTCGCTCCAATTTTCGGGGTCTAGCGTAATACCGTTCGAATCGCGATTGTCTTTGTTCACGCGGCGCAGGCCTGGGGCTTTCCAGCATGATCGTATAGCATTGCCACGAACGCGTCGAAAACCTTGTGCATCTGCGGCGCCTTATAGGGAAAGACGGCCGGCGAATCCATGTTGTGGACGATGGCCGTATTGTCCGCCTCGAACACCAGCAGTTCACCCGTTTTCGTTTCGGCACAGTCAATCTGGAAGTAATCCAGCCCGATCCGCTTGATCGCTTCGGACAGCGCCCGCGCGTGACGCACCGCGAATTCGCCGTCGAACGTCGCCATGAAGTGCGCCTCCTCGGCGCGCTTGGCTTCGCTCAGCATCATGTCGGCGTTCAGATACCAGATTTTCCACTCGTCCGAAACCGCCATATGGCACGCATAGGACACGCCGTCCACGCAGACAAGGCGGTACTTGCGGAACAGTCCGTCCGCACTCGCATAATCCACGAACCGGGAGACGAAGAATTCTGCTTCCGGCCGCTCCGCAAGGTATTCGGCGATGTCCGACGCGGTGTTGAGTTTGGCAAGACCACGGCCGGCGTGCGAACCGGTGGGGCGCGCGATCAGCGGGAACGCCCCATCGTCAAGCCAGCGCGAGAGACTGGCTTCGTCGAGCGCCGCCAAGTCGGCACGGGCCAGGCGGGCGGTCATGGGTATCTCCAGACCGGGGATCGACGTCAACAGCCGGTAGAGGCGGTCCCTATCCAAGGAACGGATCCGCATCGGCGGATTGAGGATTTTGCACGGCCATTTGGCAACCATGCGTTCGATTTCATCGAGGGTCTCCTGCGTCTTGTCGTCGTCCGGCGCCACCACAATAGCCACATCGTGCGCAGGCAATGGGGACGGCAAAGGAGAGCCCGGAACAACATACAGGGTCGTCAATTCGACCCTGGAACCTTCCAGCAGGAATTCGATGGGCGTGTTCCCGCCAATGTCCATTTCCGCAGCCAGCGCCAGTATCCGCAGATCGGGCGTTTGTGCGGCGCACGGCGAACGATACAGCCGGTGATAGCCGAGAACTTCCTTCTGGATTGCCAAGCCGGTTCCTTGATCACCCAGCAACTGGGCAATGACGGACAAGTCCATCCCAACCCCGGCGCCCCGTACATCGTCGCTGGCCTTGGCCATCAACTCGTGCCAGAGGGGACGCAGGTTGACGCCGTCGAAGGCCATTTTTGTCAATCGCGCGATACCCATGCGGTCGGCGCAAAACACTTCGGCGGCACTCATGACGGCCTCGCAAGATTGGCGGCGACGATCAGCTCTATCTTCTTCACGACCGTGCCGATCTCGTCGACGACGGCGCAGATATTTCTTTCGGCAGCGTGTTGGTCATCCGACCATATTTCGGTCAACGTGCGCGCACCAACGCTGATGCGCAGAACGGTGCCGGCTGGCAAAGCGACGGGTTGGCCGATATGGCAGTGGAGGCGCGCCAGCGCGCGCACGCTATCCGTCGCCGCCGCCGGCAGAGACCCGGAAATATCGCTGTTGAGCATATGATATATCTTCGTCATCTCGTCGAGGCCAAGAGTGCGGTCTCCGCGTCTGACAAAAAACGGAAAGATCGTGGCGGACATGTCGTCCGTATCGACGCCCTGCCCCATCAGCAATTCCAGGTATTGCGAAGAGGCGATCGCCGCATGGGTCTCTTCGGCCAACCTGGTCAGTATTGACTGCCGAAAAGATTCCGGCAGTGCGTAATACGCGCCCATTTCTTCCAGCGCGGCTTCCCAGCGCAGCCATTGTCCAAAGTTCGGCTCGGACGGCAGAGCGGAGCGAACCGCGGACCATTGCAGCGGCAGATCGAACCGCGTCGCATAATCCGCCAACCCATCCGGCGGCGTATCCATCGCAGCGATGCGGTCCGAAAGTGCCTGCGGCCAGAGCGAAGCACCGCTGAATGCCGGACCGGTGAAAAACTTTGATCCAGTCAGCAGCACGACATAGCCGCGGTCCAGATAATTGCGGAGACGTAGCCGGCCCACCCGCATCTGGCATGCGTCGATCACGACTTGCACGTCTTTCGGCCAGCACGAGGATACTTGCCGCAGGCAAGCATCAGATGGCGAGCACCATCCAAGTTTCGAAGAATGCATCGCCTGCAGGATGACCTTGCGGCCAGCACGAATTTGCGCCCCTACCGCCTCGACCACCGCGGCATCGATGTCCTTTTCCGTGCGCATGGCGCCGTCTTCGGAAAACAGCGAAATGCCGACGCTTGTCGCCTCCTCCGTCATGCGTGCGATAGGCGCTCCTTTCGTGACGGTTCGCCCTTGCGCCGTACGATCCGAGAAATGCCGGCCTCGGCAGGTGTGCGCCGTACCGCTGCCAGTCTGATCGGCGGCGACGACGACACTGGCCACCGGTCCGCCCAGCAGTTGGCGGGCGAAGAAAAGCGCGTGCAACTGGGAATCCGTGCCGGAGGGCGAAAACACAACCTCTGCGGCGTCCACCCCAAGGAACGACCGTAATGAATCGCGCATGGCTTCGACGCGCCAGTCGAACGCGACGGTCAGGCCAAGCGATATAGCGGCCTCTATCAACTCGCTGCGCGCATGACGGGCGCGTTGATAGGCCCGTTCGGATATTGACGTCGCCGTAGAAGACGAAAAGGCGAGCGTCCCGGGACAAGGATAAGGACGGCAGCCATAGACGTTCGCGGTGTTGACAGAGTCAACGGCCAAGCGAATGTCCCCTCCTTCGGCCAGGAGGAAAGACAACGGCCTGAATAGAGCACCAAGCGCGCTCCCAGGAATGAGCGGCAACAGTTCCCTGTCGGCCGCCAAGGCACCGGATTTGCGCATTCTCCCAGCACTCCCTTCGAACCGGTGCTCTCCCGTGCCTACACTCAGTGGATTTGGTTAAAATGAGGTTGCAAATGCGTCGCCAAGTCCCTTTATGAGGGATATCGGCATGATGGTCGGCGGTGGGCAGGCCCTTTCGGCACCCAGACCGGTTCGTGGAAGGCGGCCGAGGCATTCGCCGTTGAAATCGGGATATGCCGCCTGTAAGCAGTGATTACCGTCGCGACGGTGGGCAGGGCGCCCGACGGCACCAGCAACGTGTATGCGGAGAAAATCATGACCATCAAACTGCCTGAGCTTCCTTATGGAAAAGACGCACTAGCGCCGCACGTCAGCGCCTCGACGCTGGAGTTCCATCACGACAAGCACCACCAAGCTTATGTCACGAATGCCAACAAGCTGATCGCTGGCACCGAACTCGCCGACAAGAGCCTGGAAGAGCTGATCGCCATCGCGGCAAAAGACCCGGACAAGAAAGCCTTGTTCAACAACGCAGCACAGGTCTGGAACCACACCTTCCTCTGGCACTCGATGGCTCCAAACGGCGGCGGCAAGCCGTGTGGCGCGATCGCTGAGCGCATCACCCAAGACTTCAAGGGCTACGAATCCTTCGCTGAGGCTTTCACGGCGGCAGCCGTCGGTCAGTTCGGAAGCGGTTGGGCCTGGCTGGTGCTGAATGGCAACAAGCTTGAAGTCACGACCACGGCCAATGCCGACACACCTCTGGTCCACGGAAAGGTACCGCTGCTGACCGTCGACGTCTGGGAGCACGCCTATTACCTCGACTACCAGAACCGGCGGCCCGACTACGTGAAGACCTTCCTCGACAAGCTCGTGAATTGGGATTTCGCCAACGCCAATCTGGCGCACATGAAGTAGCCGTTCAGCCATTTCATAGGATTTATGAACAAGGGCGCGTGGATTCTGTCCACGCGCCCTTACTGCATAGTCCGGGGGGCCCCCGCGGGGGGGGGGGGGGGGGGGAGGCCAAAAACACCCCCCCCCCCGGGGGGGGGGGGGGCCCAAGGGCGGGAGCCCCCGGGGGGGGG
>VFSW01004980.1_pt1 | contig 19776 bp, 15 predicted proteins | sample 5358111 | NCBI WGS metagenome assembly VFSW01 (sample SAMN11554181, study PRJNA540505) | mine drainage metagenome | isolation source: sediment from site ElyBrook_90M | place: USA: Ely Copper Mine, Vershire, VT | collected 2017 | reverse complement strand
TGGAAGAAGGGCTACAAGTTCTCGACGTATGCGACGTGGTGGATCCGCCAGGCGATCACCCGCGCGCTCGCCGATCAGAGCCGCACGATCCGCATCCCGGTGCACATGGTCGAGACTATCGCGAAATACAAGCAGGTCTCCCGCCGCCTCTCGCAGGCGCTCGGCCGCGATCCGCAGGCGGAGGAGATTGCCATCGAGATGGGCGTCGAGCCGGAGAAGATTTATCAGATCGAGAAGATCAATCAGGACACGCTCTCCTTGGAGAATCCGATCGGCAGCGACGACGACGAGAAGTCGACGCTCGGCGATTTCATCCCGGACGACAAGATCCCCTCGCCGGTGCAGGAATCCTCGGAGCGCATCCTCTCGGAACAGGTGAAGGAGATCCTCTCCGACCTCTCGCCGAAAGAGCGCAAGATTTTGGAAATGCGCCACGGCCTCATGGACGGCGTCTACCACACGCTCGAAGAAGTGGGGAAGGAGTTCGGCGTCACGCGCGAGCGCATCCGCCAGATCGAAGCGAAGGCACTGGAGAAGATCCGCACCCACGATAAGGCCAGACATCTCAAAAGTTATTAGTCTTATCGTGTGAACTTCTTGTTTTCTAATTCGCTTCTTAGGCCGCTCATAAGAAAACAATGTCGCGCACGACAAAGCCCGGCATTTGAAGTCGTATTAATGTACAGAAAAGCGCACTCGTCTTACGAGGGCGCTTTTCTGTAGACATGCGAGGAATGCAGCCGCGCGGTAGACTGAGAGCATGGCAACCACGGAAGCGTTTGAAAACGCGTATGCAAAACTGAATGCGAAGCAGAAGGAGGCCGTGGACACGATTTACGGGCCGGTGATAGTCATCGCGGGCCCCGGCACGGGGAAGACGCAGATGCTTGCGCTTCGCATCGGGAACATCCTCCAGAAGTCCACCGGCACGAAGCCCGACGAGATACTCGCGCTCACTTTCACCGAGAGCGCGGTCGCGACACTGCGCACGCGCCTCGCCTCCTTCATCGGCAGCGCCGCATACCGTGTGCGCATCCATACGTTCCACGGCTTCGCACAGTCGATACTGCAATTGCGTCCCGATCTCTTCCCGCGCATCGCGGAGGGCACATCGCTCGGCGAGGTGCGCGGCATCGCGCTTATGGAGGAGCTGCTCGATGCCGGCCCCGTTAGAGACAAGGACTCGCAGAGTCCTGGCTCGCCGGAGACGAACGTCTCTAACTGGGCGGGATCCTATACGAAAATACGCAGCCCGAAGAATCCGCATCGCAGTGCGCGCGACCTGCTCGGCTTCATGGGGAAGTTGAAGCAGGAGCATTACACGCCGGAGCGATACCTCGCCGAGCTCACGAAAGAGCTCCAGCTCGTGCTCGCCGACCCCGATCGCTCTCATGAGAGCGGGCGCTATGCGGGGCAGGAGAAGGGCGACTTCCGCTTGCGCCGCGAGCGGCTCGAGAAGCACATCGAAGTCGCGCATCTTTTCAGGGCATACCAGGAGGCGCTCGAGCGCGAGTCGCTTTATGACTATGAAGACCTCATCAATGAAGCGGTGCGCGGGCTCGAAGCGGACGAGGGATTCCGCGCGCAGGTAGGCGAGCGTTCGCAGTTCGTTCTCGCCGACGAGCATCAGGACGCGAATCCGGCGCAGAACCGCCTCCTTGAGCTCGTAAGCGATTTCGACGGGTCGCCGAACCTCTTCGTCGTCGGCGACGAGAAACAGGCGATCTATCGCTTCCAGGGCGCGTCGCTCGCGTCATTCTTCTCGCTCGCGGAGAGATATCCCGCTGCGAAGGTCATCACGCTCGACGAGAATTATCGCTCGAAAGCGGGCATCCTCGCGGCGGCGCATGACCTCATCGCTCCCTCGCCGGCGCCGGATGCGGCGTTTCGGCCCGTGCTCGCTGCCGCGCGCGGGGCGGGCGGCAGCGTCGAAGAAATCGTCTGTGACACGCCGCGCGAAGAGCGCGAAGCAATCCGCGCATACATCGAGAAGCGGCATGCCGCCGGCGTACCGCATGACGACATCGCCATATTGACGAAGAAGAACGCCGACGTGCTCGCCCTCGCCGAGAGCCTGCGGCAAGCGGGTATCCCCGAAGACCATGCGAGCGCCGAGCTGAGTGCGCTCTCGCATCCGGCCGTCGTGCTTTTCATCGCTCTCATCCGTGCGCTCACCGATCTCTCGCAGGACGCCGCGCTCGCCCGCGCCTTTTTCTTGCCGGGGATACCGATGCCGCTCGCCGAGCGTATGCGGCTCCTCGGTACCCCGCGCGAAGGGAAACCGCTCGTGCGGATTATCGAAGAGAAGGGTACGAGCGAGATGCGTGCGTGGGTGCGCCGCTTAGAGAAGCTTGCCGAGGAGATGCCGGCGACGCCGGTCGTCGCCTGGCTCGCGCGGCTTGCCGCCGAGAGCGGTTTCGTCGCCGGGCTGCTCACGCTTGCTGAGAGCGAGGATGCCTACGAAGCGTACCAGGGCTTCATGGAAGAGGCCGCGCTGCTTGCGCGCGAGCATCCGAGCGCGACCGCGCTCGATCTCCTCGCACGCCTCGCCCTCATCGAGAAGCATGAGCTCCGGGTGCGGCGCGCGCGCACCAAGCACGCCGGCGTACACATCATGACAGTGCACGGCGCGAAAGGGCTCGAGTTCCCGTACGTCGTCATCGCGCATGCGACCGACGAGAAGTGGCTGCGCGGGAAGTCCGACGAGTTTTCGCTCTTGCTTGAGAAAGAGGACGACGAACATGACGTGCGCCGCCTGCTCTACGTCGCCCTCACGCGCGCGCGGGACGGCGTACTCCTCACGCGCGCGGCGGTCACCGAAGAGGATCGCGCGCAGACGCCACTCCGGTTCGTCGCCGATATGGCTGCTCACGTGGCGGCCGGCGCACCGGCAGCGCGAATCTCCGAAGCTGCGCCGTATGCGGCGCGGACCGTCCTCGAGCCGGGCTTCCTCAAGGAGCGATTGCTCGCGCGCGGTTTCTCGCCGACCGGTTTCAATAATTATGTGCAGTCGCCGTGGCAATACTATTTCCGCACGCTCTTGCAGCTCCCCGATGCGCCGACTTTGCCGATGCTCTTCGGCACGGCCGTGCATGCCGGCTTGAAAGCATATGCCGACACCTTGAAGAGCGGCGATGATTCGGTCGAGAGCGCGCTAGCGGCATTTCATGCCGAGCTCACGCATTCGCCGCTCTCTGCCATCGATCGGCAGGAGCTCGCGAAGAAGGGCGAAGAAGCGCTTCGCGCCTATCTCGCGCAAGAAGCCGCCGGTATGACGGCGATCCGCGAGTCGGAGTTCGCGCTGACCGTGTCGCTTACGGTGCCGGGGGTCGGCGAGGTCCCGCTCACAGGCAAGCTCGATCGGCTCGATATGAAGAGCGATGGCACCGTGACCGTCATCGACTATAAGACCGGCAAAGCGCGGAGTGAGAATGATATCAAAGGCCTCACCAAGTCGAGTGATGGTGGCTACTATCGCCAGCTGGTGTTCTATAAGCTCCTCCTCGATCGAGACGGACGGTACCCGATGAGCGAGGCCGCGCTCCACTTCGTCGAGCCGGATGAAAAAGGGAAGTGTGTCACCCGTACCTTTACGATTACCGACGCCGAAGTGCGTGCGCTCGAAGCCGAGCTCATCGCAGCAGCGCAGAAGATCGCCGACGGCTCAGCCTTCACATCCGTCTGCGACCCCGAGTCCTGCGACTACTGCGACCTCGTCGGATTCTTGATTAAGAATTGATTTCAGTAACGCGGTGTACTTTTTGACATTTAAATATATCGGTGTAACCTATTTGTAGGTGATTTTTAGCCTCCACGCTGCTTAGACGAAAGGAAGGTGTAGCATGATTGCATGTCCGCACTGCAAGACCTCGGTTTCTTGTACGAACACGAACGACGCTTTGAATCCGTATGGCGTCGTGAATTGTCCAAACTGTGGCGGCGTTGTCGCTTGTCTCCCGGGAGGCGCAATAGCGCAAACCGCAAGCGAAGTGTCGATGGGTGATGATTATGACGATGAGGTTGTTTTCGAGACCGTCATAGAATGACAGGACTCAATTCCGCCCTCGAAGCCCCTTGATTTTGTACTTAGGTAACAAGGTCAAGGGGCTTTTGTTTTGAAATTGACCTTAGTTCGCAAGCGCCGTATCCACGAGCTGCTTCACGGCGTCATAGGAATAGGCACCTGCCATTACGATAGGCGTTTTCCCCGCGACGACGATGAGAGAATACGGCGTGCCAATCGCCCCCATATCGAGCGCGTTCTGGCGATCGGCGAGGATGCGCGCATTCTGCGTCGTTGCGGCGTTCGCGAAACACGTGGCGAACGCATTGCCCGAAATGCCGATTGATTTTGCGAACGTACCGTACTGGCTCGGATCGATTGGTTGGTGTGCGAAGAGCACGTCCGTAAACTTCCAGAATGCGTCATTACCCGCGACTTGCGCGACACACTCCGCAGCCTCGGCGTGCTGCATCGCGTTGGGATGGATTTCAATCAGAGGGAATTCACGAAAGACCCACGAGACCTTCCCGCTGGCTCCCTCGGTTGCGATGATCTGGTGCAGTGTGTCGTCGAACCCGCTGCAGTATTCACAATCGAAGTCAGCATATTCAATGATCTGCACTGGTGCCGCCGGATTTCCGAAGATATGGTCAGAAGCGCTCACTGGGCGCACGAGTGCTGGATTGCCGCCGTTACCGGAATTGGCCGATGGAGCTTTCGGCATCGAGATATAGACAGCGAGAGCGACGACGACGCCGCCGAGCGCTATCGCGAACGGAATGGCGGAGGAGGTTTTCATAGCTGGAGCGCGTGGGTCATCGAAGGCAAGGCGGTCGTGCGGAAGCCCCAGTGCGACGTGTCGAGCTTGATGTCGCGCTTGTCGCGCAGGTCCTTGTATTTCAATTTGCCATGCTTCATCGCATAGTCGTAGAGCTCGCGGGTGAGACGAACGTCTTCGATGCAGTACTGCCGTACCAGGTCATGTTTGCCTTCGCGCCACCATTCGCCGGCCTTGAGCCCATCGCCTGACTTGCCGCGGCCGAGCGTGGCTTCAGCGAGTGACTGGAGCCGGATGCGCCGGCCAAGTGCTTTTTGCACCTCGACGAGCAGATCGAGTGAGTGGAAGTGAGCAAGGTCACCCGGGTAGTAGCGATTCAAAAGTGGGATATCAAACGAATCGGAATTGAAACCAATGAGAAAGTCGGCATGCTCTATAATCGGCCAGAGCTTCGGCAACTCCTCTTTCGAATATGACGTGTACTCGCCCGTGAGCGAGTCGTGGATGGCGACGACGATAAGTTCCTGCTCGTTCACATCGATGTGGCCGCGCACGACGGAGTCAGAGATGGATTCGATATCGAACGTGATGGCGCGGGGCATAGGGAAAGCTAGCTACCGGAACGAAGTCGCACCGGGAGCTCGGAAAGCGGAAGGGCGGCTTCCTCGCCGGTGCGGAGTATCTTCATGCGGACAGTCTGATTGGCAATCTCGTCGGCTCCATAGGCGATGAAGAACGGGATGCTGCGCTTCACGGCGTCTTTTATTTGATCGCCGAGTCCTTTTTCGGTGATGTTCACGAATACGCGACAGCCCTCCTTGCGGAGCGTATCCGCAAATGCTTGTGCAGCGGGAATGTTTCCCGCGGCTGGGGTGCCGAGGTAGAGCTGTGGAGTGTTGCTGCCACTCTTCGGCGTGAGACCGTGCGTTTCGAGGAAGTCGGCGAGGGTGACATCGCCCATGCCGAATCCGATAGCGGGAATGGGGTCGCCACCGAAGAGCGCGACGAGCCGGTCGAAGCGTCCGCCACCGAAGATTGAACGCGCGTTCTCGGTATTGGTATCGAGTATTTCAAATACGATACCGGTATAGTAGTCGAAGCCGCGCGCAAGCGTCGGGTCAAAGACGGCATTTGTCACACCACGCATATTCAGTGATTCGATAGTATCGAGCAGCGCACGCTTTGTCTTTGCGACCTCGGGCGCAGAGCCGGCATTGTCGATGATCGCAAGCGGGTCTTTGTTGGTAATCGCACTCAGTGCCGTCGCGAACTCTTCCGCTGGCATTTTGTCTTTCTTATCGAGGAGGCGGAGATATGTGCGGGAAGAGCTGCTATCGAGCCCGGCGGCCGCGCAGGCCGCAGTGAGGAGTGCGCGAGAATTCACACGGATAGTGAAATCGCTTCCTTGCGCGCCAAATGCCCTGAGGAGATTCGAGGCGAGTGAGATGACTTCGATGTCTGCCTCCACCCCATCCACGCCGACGAGATCAACATTGAGTTGGTAATGCTCGCGCAAACGGCCCTTTTGCGGGCGCTCGTAGCGGAAGACATTCGGTATGGAAAACCACCGAACTGGCAGCGGCATCTCGCGCCGCTTCGCGGCGACCATGCGCGCGAGGGTGGGCGTCATCTCGGGGCGAAGCGTCACGCGGCGGTCGCCGCGGTCGGTGAACGTGTAGGTCTGCTCGCTCACAATCTCTTCAGAGGTCTTGGCCTCATAGAGCTCGGCGCGCTCGAGCGGAGAGGCGTTGTATTCTTCATACCCCCATGCACGGAGTGTCTGCCGCAGTACGGCAAACATCGCGTCCATTTTGGCCCAGTCGGCAGGATAGAAATCACGGACGCCCTTGTAGGGATCGGTCGAAGGCAATGGAGACATATACCGGCCAGTATATCAGACGAGCATTACACGCCGGTAGTGTCGGGCTTCGTTCCGACGTATTTGAGGATAATGTCGCGCATTTGCTCAGGCCGCGGAATGGCGTACATGTGGAATTCATCAACTTCACCCGCGCTCTGCACGGTGATGTCGCCGATGCTGAGCAGAGAGGGGAGGATGCCCTTAACGTTCGTCGTCACATCTTGCACGCGCGAGAGAAAGAGGCTCGACACTTCGCGGTTGAAGTAGCCATGTTGTTTTATGTCGACGATGCGCTGATTCGTGAGCACCCACACATTGAGAAAGTGTCGGGTGAAATTGCTCCAGGCGGTTGTCCAGGTCATGAGTAGCCAGATACCGAGTGCCGCACGGCCGAATGCAGAATTGTAGTTAAAGGCGGCGGCATACTTCGCAAGCGGCGGTGCAATCAGAAGTAATTTCGGGATTGCAAAAGGAACGATGGCTACGATAGCGTACGGCAAGAATTCAACGAGGAAGAAAAACCAATGTTTTCTCGCTTCGAGGACGACATGTTCTCCTGGTTCAAGCTCGAATTCCTTCATGCCGTTAGAGATAGGAAGCGCCTAGGGCGGTTTCTAAGGTATCGCTTGCCCATGCCTGATTTAAGATACCGCTCGCGATTGAAAGCGTCCTCGTCATTGCGCGATGCTTCGTAGTATATAAGGGCAAGCGGACCGCGGCCTTTTGTGGACGTTGTTTCCCCATCGCGATGTTGTACAAGGCGCTTCCGTAGGTCGTTGGTACAGCCGGTATACCATTTACCGTCCTTCTTGCTTTCAAGAACGTACACGTATGAAAAACCTTTGTCATCTCTAACGGTATTCATGGCAGGTATGCGGAGAGAAGGTAGGCGTTTCCCGAGAGTGCATACGACATAAGCATAAGCGACAGGAGAAGATGCACCGCGATTGCAGGGAAGGCAAGCCATGAGGCGTGGGAATATCTGAGCCAGTGATAGATGGCGATGAGTGTATACCCTGCCCAGAACACGAAGACGATATAGAGTGCCCACGTGATCATCGTTCCTGACGAGAACGAGAAAGTGGCGGGTATATGAAATTGAGCGAGCAGGTCAGTCGGTGGTGAAAAAGGTCGGAGCGGTTGGTCGGGCATTGGGAATATGATACTACGGGGGTGAAGCCGGAACAATATTATTGTGCCGAACAGGCTATCGTGTGCTTACACACGATACTGCGGGGTTCGCCGTACTGATCATCGCGTATCTCGGCCTCGAAACCCTGTTCCGCGAACAGCGCACACGCCGCAGCGGCGTGTGCGCTGTCGCACTCTATCCACGCGACACCGCCCGGCGCGAGCCGCTGCGGGAGCTCAAGAGCGATGCGGCGGATGAGGTCGAGCCCGTCGTCGCCGGCGAAGATGGCGCGTGCCGGCTCATAATCGGCGACGCTTGGTGGGAGCATGCGGCTTGTGGGGACATAGGGCGGGTTTGCGGCAATAACATCAAATTTCATGTCACTAAATGGCTCGAAGAGGTCGCCGATGCGGACATCGGCACGCCCCGTTAGAGGCAAGACACCTTCAGTGTCTGGTTTGCTTTCCGCAAGCGCCTCTAACGGGGCACGCGACTCGTCCAAATTATTTTCGCAAATATTTTTCAGAATCGTCGCTTCGTGGGCAGGGTCGATCTCGCCGAAATAGACGCGGGCATTTGGCAGCTTCGCCAGGGCGGCGCAGCCGATTGCTCCCGAACCGGCGCAGAGGTCCAGGAATTTTAAATCGGGAACAGCATTTCGGATTTCTCCGAACAGCTGCTCCGTCCACCACTCCGTCTCGGGGCGGGGGATGAGCGGCTTGCTATCGAGGTATATCTGCAAGCCGAGGAATGGCTGATGGCCGATAACGTAAGCAAGCGGCTCGCCCGCAGCGAGCCGCTTCTTATCGGCTTCAAACCCTTCGGTTGCTATGCCGCCGTATTTTTCATCCAAGAGCCATTTTTGGTCGCGGGTCATGCAGGAACGCTACCACAAAACAAAACCGCCCGCGCAGAGCGCGGGCGGTTTTGTTTTGGCGAGTGCCAGTTGGGGATTAGTAAGCAGAGCTTTCTAACTGCGCTTGCCTCGGACAAGTGAACGAAGACGTTCTCTTGTCACTCGGCTCGCTTGTTAGTAGCCGCCGCGACCGAAACCGCCGCGATCACCGCCGCCGAAACCGCCTTCGCGGCGCGGAGGACGATCACCTTGCGGGCGAGCGAAAGAAACGGAGAGCGTGCGTCCGTCCATTTCCTTGCCATCCCAACGGTCGATAGCCGCCTGAGCTTCCGCCTCAGTTGCCATCTCGACGAAGCCGAAACCGCGTGAGCGGCCCGTCATACGATCGCTAATGATGCTTGCGGACACGACATTGCCGGCCTCACTGAAGGCCTTCTTCATGTCGTCTTCGGTCGAACGGTAGGGAATACCGCCGACATAAAGCTTGTTTCCCTGTACTGACGATGCTGCTGGAGTATCCATGTGTAGATCTAAACTGGTTAATCTCGCCGAAACTGAACACGTGCCGTCTTTTGGAGCGGAGCGAAGCTCGAATACTCTGCGAGTGGAATCAGTATGCCAGAAATCCATAAAAACGGCAAGGTGGCTGGGGATAAGTTCTTGGAGGTGCTTGATTTGCATAGAAAGAGATGTATTGTTCATTTCGTCGCAGTTGCGACGATGGACTTGGTCTTTTCTCTTTCCCTTCGAAAAAGGAATCGCAATCATGAGCTTGAAAAGCAGTAGCTACTTGCCTCTTAATGGAGCGGCGGAAGCAGCCCGAGAAAAAGCAGCCAAAGCAATACTGGCCATGTCGGATGAATATTTCCCCGCACATCACGCTGATGCCGACGAAGCGCCGGATCCTGTCACGCTCGTTGGGTATTCGACAGCCACACACGGTGTTGATTTTCTGGTGCCCGTCGAGCCGGATGTCTGTCTCGGCTTCATGTGCCCGATGAAATCGGATGTGTGCGACCGATGCGGCCTCAGCGAGGATGTTCTCCTTGAATATGAAATAGGGTGAGTAGTTTTACATCTCATGGAAAAGCGCCCCGGGAAATACCGAGGCGCTTTTATTTATACCGAGACCTAGGAGTTGGGGGTACTTCTGCAGGCAGGGTAGGCGAGATACTGAGTCTTTCTGTAATTTATGGAGGAGGATGGTTATGAAAACACGGCCGACGTTTTTGTCTATGTTGACAGCCGCTCTCGGCAGGCAGACGATACCGGTATCCACGGCGGGGGCCGAGGTTTACTAACATACATAAATATAGAGAATGCTTATGAAAAGCTTGCTTGCATTAGTTCTCACTAAGCGCACGACTCGTGTCGCCGCACTGTTCCTTTCTGTGTCCGCCGTTGCACTCGGCGGATTTTTTATTAGTCAGGCACAGGCAAATGAAGATCACATCACAATAACGCCGATGCCTACTTATGTGCGTGGTATCACAACAATAGCATGGACAGACAGCGCAACAACTACTGCATCCAGTCAGTTCTCTTTGTCGTACTCAACGAATAATTTCTCGGGGAGTAACAATATTACTACATCAGCAATAGCAACCTTAGGTTCAAATTCCTATACGGGTTCTTACAATAGTTGGGACACTACAGGTCCAGGGATAAGTGATGGAGGGACTTATCAAGTGCGTGCCACGGATAGTGTAAATAACTGGGGCACATCAGTAATATTCTCAATCGACAACACGCCGCCAGTGACGACGCTCGCGAGCTCAAGTCCTGCAGCAAACGGTTGGTACAACATCTCTACTAATGCCCCAAGCATCACGCTCTCGTGCGCCGATCCTGTAGTGAATAATGTCAGCAGCGGCTGCTCCGAGATTGACTATGCCTGGTACGACGCAACAACACATGCAGTTGTTGTAGCTTCGACCACAGTAGCGGCAACGCCGATTGTTGCTCCACAAGGCGATAACATTCTCGTGTACAGCTCGCAGGACAACGCTGTCGATAACCAGGGTGTACACAATATCGAGGCCGCGCACTCGGCAGAGTTCAAGGTAGACACCGTCGCCCCCACCATCTCCTCCTACACGCTAAACGGCGCCGCCGCTAATGCGTACTTCAATCCGATCACTGGTGCTTCGACGACAATCGCACTTACCGCGAGCGAGCCGGTCGATTGGGGTACGGTACGTATCGAAAGTCACTCCACTTCTTCTACCTACAGAGATTTTCATCCATCGCTTGATGGGCAAGCGACAACGACTGTCGTGTGGAATGGAAAAATTCCAAGCGGCGGTTCAATTGCCGCCGATGGTGCCTACGATCTCTACTACACCATCACGGACGTAGCAGGAAATATGGTCAGTCTCGCCGGGCCACTCACGCCGCATCAGATTATTGTCGACACGACCCATCCGGCAATAATGCTCACATCGCCTGTCGCTGATATGGTGTACAAGAGCACGAGTACAGGTAGTAATACTACAGCGAGCACGACTGCACTTAGCTTCACCTCGAGCGATGCAAACCCGCTCACGTACACCTATTCCATTGATGGGAAGGCGACAACGACGCCTCTCGCGGCACACAACGACGGCATCACGGCGCTCACTTCTGCAATATCCGGCCTCTCTGACGGTCGCCACACTATCGTCGTGACGGTGACTGATGGCGCCGGCAATAGCGTAAGCTCGGCCCCCATCTCGTTCGTCTTCGACGATAACAACACGCTCACGGTGAGTGGCAATTCTGCCGACAACGCAGACTTCGTGACTATCGGTACCGCAATTAGCGCAGCGACTGCAGGCGACACTATCGACATCTTCCCGGGCACCTATACCGAGGATGTGAACGTGAACAAATCACTCACGCTTCAGAATCACTCTGCTGTTGTGGCGGACACGACGATTCATGGTCTGATGACGGTCACGAGTGATAACACGACCGTGAAAAATCTCTCGTTCACGAATCCTGATGCAAGTACGGCGCTCGCTATCATCGGTGCAAATACGGTGTCAGTGACGGGTAACGTGTTTGATACTATCGGCACTACTCTCACAAGCGGTTCAGCACAAGCAATCGACGTAAATGGCGGCTCGAATCCGGCGATGTCCGGCATCACCATCTCTGGTAATACCATCACGAATGTCGGCAACATCTCACTTTTGCACGCGAACCCTGCTGGTAGCGCGAAAGGTATCTACATCGGCGATTCGGTTGGAGTCAATACGATTTCGGGTGTGGTAATCGACAAGAACAGCATCTCCCGCGTCTACGCCTCGACAGCAGATTGGATTGGTTCTAAGGGAGGTTATGGCGGTGGTGCAGGAGCCTACGGCATCCTCGTGAATCACGCGACATCGGGCGCTGGCTCAACGGGCGTTACCATCACTAACAACACCATCACCACACTCGAAGGTCTCTGGGCGCACGCGATCGGCCTCGAGGGCAACACGCCAGGTGCGACCGTGACGGGTAACATCATCAGCGGCCTCACCGACCACAAGGGCGGCACTGACGACGTCGGCGTCATGCTCCAACAAAATGCCAGTGCTGGGTCGGTGTCTATCGCGACGAATCAGTTTGCGCAAGACATCATCGGAGTGGGTAATGACACTGCTGACCTTACCGCGACTACGACGGCTACGGGAAATTGGTGGGGAAGCAATGAGGGCCCGCGGACGACCCCGGGACTCTCTACACTGGTTAACCCGCATGGCGCCGGTGCGTGGATATATGGCCCGGTCTCCTTCGTGCCATGGTGCACTGATGCGACATGCTCGCCACTGGACAGCTCCGCACCGACCGCAGTTCTGACAGGTACGCCGGCACCAATAACAAACGTCACCACCACCGACATTGCGGTTGGTCCTGCAGGAGACGTTGCGTACTATGAGTACAAGCTCGACTCTGAGACCTCGTATGGGCCAGAGACACCTATCAGCACCGCGATAGCGTCCTCAAGCCTTGCAGATGGTTCGCACACTATCTCGGTTATCGGCCGCGACCAGGCGGGGAACTGGCAGACCGTGCCGACGACCTATTCATGGACTATCGACACGGTGAAGCCGGCACTCACAGAAGTCACACCGGTCGCCACGCCGACCGCGACGACGACGCCTTCATACGTCTTCAGCACCACGAAGCCGGGCAACTTCACGTACGGCGGCGGCTGCAGTAGCCTTACGACGAGCGCAACCACGACCGGTGATGTTGCTATAACCTTCAATCATTTCTCAGATGGAGTCTATAACTGCACCATCACGGTGACTGACTCAGCAGGGAATGTGAGTAATACACTCGACGTGACACCATTCACCATCGACACGACGGCACCGGCAGTTGATGCTGGCGGCGACAAGTACGTGAATGCCGAAGTTGTACAACACGCTACAGCTACCGACACGAATGGTTCGGGTGTCGCGACATACAGCTGGTCTCAGATGAGCGGTCCCGGCACCATAACCTTCTCTTCGGGGAACGCAGCTGACACGACTATCTCTGCGAACACCGACGGCATTTACAAGCTGCGCCTCACCGTGACAGATAATGCCGGCAACGCGGGCTATGGCGAGATGCAGTTCACGTGGGATACGACAAAGCCTGTAGTGACCGCGCCTGCAGATATTACGACCGAGGCGACAGCAAATATGACGCCGCTTACGCTTACACCAGCAACCGCAACGGATAATCTTACCGCGCCAGCAGACATCACTATCAAGAGCGATGCGCCAGCGACATTCCCGGTCGGCACGACGATGGTGACATGGACAGCGACTGACAAGGCGGGTAACAGCTCGACGGCGATGCAGAAAGTTACAATCACTGACACAACAAAGCCAGACATCGCGGCACACGCCGATGTGACCGCCGAAGCGATTTCAGCAGAGGGAGCCGCTGTGACCTACGATCTTCCTGTCGCGACTGACATTGTTGATGGTACCGACACAGTGACGTGCGCGCCGGCATCCGGCTCAACGTTTGCGCTTGGCGCCACGACGGTGAAATGCGATGCGACTGACAATGCTGGAAACGCGGCAGCAGAGACGTCGTTCATCGTGACTGTCAAAGACACGACCGCACCAGTCATCGCGGCACATGACGACATGACCGTCACCGCAGATCAGCTCGGCGGCAAGATCGTGGACTATGGTACGCCTAACACGACCGATGCTGTCGATGGCGATCAGCCGGCGGTCTGCGTTCCCGCCGCAAGTACGCTCTTCAAGGTGAATGAGACGACCACGGTGACCTGCACGAAGACCGACGCCCATGGAAACGTCGCAACACCGACGTCGTTCACGGTAACCGTTGTGCCTGATGCGCTCGCACAAATCGGCATCTCGGCAAGCCCGACGAGTCTTACTACTGCGCAGACAAGCACCATCACCGTCGCCGGTCAGGACCAGTTCGGCAATACGGTCACGAGCGACAATAAGACCATGGCCGTACTCTCGACTGATAACGCGGGTAGCCTGGGAAGCACTCTGCTTACGCTCGTGAATGGCGTTCAAACGACTACGCTCAACAGCTCGCAGGCTGGCGTAGTGCATGTGAATGCACAGAGCGGAACCCTCATTCCAAACGCAGTTGCCGTGACCTTTACGGGTGCAACGGTACCTGATACGACGGCGCCAGTCATCACAAACGTGCAAGCGACGAACATCGGTACGAGCACGGTACAGATCACCTGGACGACCAACGAGCTCGCGACGTCGCAAGTCGAGTACGGCACGACCTCTGGTTACGGCTCATCGAACACGACTGATTCGACGCTCACTGCTTCACATAGCATGACGCTCACCGGTCTTGTGCCGAACATGACGTACCACTTCCGTGTGAAGTCAGCTGACGCCGCGACCAACCTCGCGACCTCGGGTGACAACACCTTCACAACCGCCGTCGACGACACTACGGCGGTGCTCAAAGTGACCGGTATCGACGCGCTCAGTACCTACGCGACGACGGGAGGTACCTTCGACAATGGCTTCAAATGGACATTCCACGTAACGGTTCCGACCGCAGAAACGCAGTTTGCGATGAAGTTCTCAGACTTCACGAATGGAGCTTCAGGCACTATTCCTGCCGCAAACAACATCCGTTTCTATTCAGCGCAATCGTCTGATGCTTCGGCCTCGACCAGTGCGATGATGATTACTGCAGCGAACACCTACAGCAATCCGATCACGCTCTCGACGGATACTGATCCATCGACAGCCGGGCGCCAGATCGATGTAACGGTCGAGATGCAGGTGCCATCTGGCACGCCGGGTGGCTCCTATTCGGCAAGCTATGGCTTGCAGAGCTCAGCTCCAGCACCGCTATAAGTTTTCAACTTGTAAGTACACTCCTATGAAAAGACTACTTATTATCACATCAGGCTTCATCGCAGGGATCGTCACAATGGCAACGCCAGCGGTTGCTGTTGTGATGCCAGCGGCAGACACGTCGACCTATGAGGGTACGATTTCTACCCCAATTCTTTCTACCGGTATTAGTGCCACGGTGATCGCGGCTCCAACTGCTTCGCCGAATGCCGGTGTTTACCAGAGCTCACAGAGTGTCACGCTCACGGCTGATGGCAGCTCATCTATCCGCTACACGCTCGACGGCTCGACGCCGACCTGCTCGACGGGGACGCTCTATGCGGGCGCAATCTCAGTCACGACATCAGAGGTCATCACGGCACTTTCGTGCTATCCAAGCGGCGTTGCTTCGCCGGTAGCTGCCTTCCAGTACGCTATTAACCCGCCAAGCCCAGCGAGTTCATTGAGCACTCCGAATGGCGGCGGTGGAGGTGGAGGTGGCGGTGGGGGAAGCATCGTCTCGACCCCGGCCACAAGCGGTTTGATTCCAGGTGACACGAATGCCGATAAGAAAGTCGATGTGCTCGACTTCAATACGGTCATCGTGCACTGGGGAGAGACGACGACCGGCGGCGCCGCGAGCGGCGACCTGAACGGCGACGGCAAAGTAGACGTGCTCGACTTTAATATCCTTATCGTAAATTGGTCCGTATGAAAATCGCTCGCAACATCGCTCTCGTTCTCGCGACGCTCGTAATCCCTGTGTCTGCTTTTGCCGCCTCGCTCACCCTTGCTCCGACGAGCGTTGCGCCGGCAGCGGGGAAGACGTTCGTCGTCACTATCACGGCTGATTCTGCCGGCGCGAAGGCATACACTATGCGTGCGAATGTGTCCTTCAATCCTGCGCTCGTGCAGTTCGTGAGCTTCTCATTCGCGCCGAAGTGGATCGTGCTCTCGCAGGCCGGCTATGACAGCGAGGACAATGCGAATGGCGTGCTCGTGAAGACCGCCGGCTATCCGGGGGGTATCACGGCGCCGACGGTGTTCGGTACGGTCACCTTCCGCGCGATCGCTACCGGCTCCTCAGTGCTCCGTGTCACAACCGACTCGCTCGCGCTCGACGGTGCCGGGAAGAATCTCATCAGCGGCGCACAAGGCACGACAGAGGTAACGGTCGCCGCGCCGGTCAAGGCGACGCCGACGCCAACGGCGAAGTTCGCAGTCAAATCCACGAAAAAGACTGTAACGAAGCCGGCCGCGACGCCTAAGAAGGCCTCGGTAGTCTTGGCGAGCCCGGCGACCTCGACGCTCGCGACGAGCTCTGCAATGGCTGCAGCGGCCGCTTCCGGATTCTCCTTTGGTTCGTCGAGAAATGTCTGGCCGGCTGCCCTTGCGCTCGTGATCATCATCGGCGGTTTTTGGTTCTATACGCGCAGGAAGCAGGGATAACTGATTTCCGGGAATGAAAAACTCCCGCCGCATATGCGGCGGGAGTTTTTCTTTTCTCTATTGTGCCGGAGTTGCTGCCGGTGAGAGGGCAGGACGCAGCTGAATGAGATTCGCTGAAACGCTTCCATCGCTATTGGTTGTGCCGGAGACGATAATCGTCGTGCCAACTGAGACGTCACTCATGGTTCCGTTCACGCTCTTCGAGATGGTCGTGTCCGGCGTGATGAAGACGACATGCGAACTGCCGTCGCGTGTGTTAAGCGTCACGCTGCCTGCGTCCTTGTTCACGACGGTGCCCGAGAGAAATCCGCCGCCATTTCCATTGCCGCGCATAATTTTGCCACTACCGCCCGCGTACCCATTTTGCGAATCTTGTGCTCGCGCAGGAGTAGAGTGCATGCCATAGCCGGCACCGAAGCCAACAGCGAGTGCAATACCTGCAGTGATGATTATTTTTTTATGCATATATGTTCTTGATTGTGTTTATAATGCGCCCCTTTGCGAATCAACAATCCAAAAAAATTGCCAATGTTACTCATATCGCAGAGCGTCGATAGGATTGAGGCTCGCTGCGTGGCGAGCCGGGTACCAGCCGAAGACGATACCGATGGCGGTCGAGACGCCAAAGGCGAGAAGTATCGACGAGAGTGTGACTTGTGCTGTGACGAGACCTGTGAGAGTGACCACATAGGAAATGCCCCACCCGAGGGTGATACCGAGAAGTCCGCCGACGAAAGTGAGTGCGATCGCCTCAGAGAGGAATTGCGCGTTGATGTCGCGTTTAGTCGCTCCGATGGCTTTGCGAAGGCCGATTTCGTGCATGCGTTCGGTAACGTTAGTGAGCATCATGTTCATAATTCCGATGCCGCCGACGATGAGCGAGATGCCAGCGATAGCGGCGAGAAGTATCGTGAGCGTCCCGGTAACATTCGATGCTGCCGAAACGATATCCGCTTGATTCAAAGTGTTGAAGTCAGCCTTTGTCGGATCGCTTATGTTGTGGCGCGCGATGAGGAGTGCGGTGATGTCGTTTTGTGCTTGGGTCATGGCCGCTTGACTTGAAGCCTGAATATCAATGCTTGAGAGGTAGTCGTTGCCATTGCCGGCGAAATATTGGAGTGCAGTGCCGAGCGGGATATACACCATGTTGTCCTGATTGCCGAAACCCGAACCGCCCTTCGTCTGGGTCACGCCGATGATGGTGAATTGCAGATTATTGATACGGACGCGTTGCCCGATAGCATCGCTTGCGGTTGCAGCTGCGCCGAAGAGGTCAGTCACAACGGCGGGGCCTATGACCGTAACTTTCTCAAGGGCGGTTGATTGGGCGTCGGTAATGAAAGAGCCCTGGTCCATCGAGAGGTTGCGGATAGTAGCGTAGGCGGCATCAACGCCATCAACGGTAGTATTAGTATTTGCACCGGCAGCCGCGACTTGGTAGCGACTTGAGTATTCGCCTGAAACAGCAGTCACGTTCGCAATTTGGGCAATCGCATTCTCGTCGCCGATAGTGAGCGACCTCGCAGTGCCACGGCCGCTTGAAGCGCCAAAGCCAATTTGCCGCGAAGCGCCGGGCAACACCTCGATAAGGTTTGAACCGATTGATTGGATAGAGGTTTGTATTGAATTCGTTGCGCCTTGCCCGATAGCAGTGAGTGCGATGACCGATGCGATACCGATAATGATACCGAGCATGGTGAGTCCTGAGCGTACCTTGTTCGCTTTCAGTGCGGCGTAAGTCTCATCAATAAGATCACGAGTTTTCATGTTGTCGTGGTGTCGTCGTAGAGCTTTGTCTCGCGCAATGCATCGCGCACAGACGGATTTTTCTCGTCAGAGATAATTTTGCCATCGCGCAGACGAATGATGCGGTCAGCGTGATCAGCAATGTCTGGCTCATGAGTGATCAAGACGATTGTACGACCGTGTTGCCGATTAAGCTTTTGGAGGGTTCCAAGGACGATGAGGCTCGTTCTTGAATCAAGATTGCCAGTCGGTTCGTCCGCGAGAATAAGCGAAGGGTCGTTCACGAGAGCGCGCGCGATTGCGACCCGTTGAATCTGTCCACCCGAAAGCTGGTTGGAGAGATGCTTGAAATGTTCCTCGGTAAGCCCTGCGGCTTCGAGTGCCTCGCGAGCACGTTTCTCGCGCTCGCTATACGGCACGCCGTCATAGACAAGAGGAAGCATCACGTTGCGGAGGACGGTCGTGCGCGACAAGAGATTAAACGCTTGGAAAACAAAACCGATCTCGTCTTTGCGGACCTCGGCAAGCTCATCATCGGTCATCGTCGAGACATCCTTTGCATTCAATTCATAGGTGCCGGATGTCGGCGTATCGAGACAGCCAAGAATATGCATCAAAGTTGATTTGCCGCTTCCCGATGGGCCCATGATAGCCACGAATTCACCCTCATCGATAGAGAAGGAAACGTCGCGAAGCGCAGCATAAGCCTCATCACCCGAGCCGTAGGTCTTGGAGATGTTTTTAATGTCGATCATCGCGTGAGGGCGCGCACGCCGCCGCCTGGTGCGCCGCCGCCAAAGAGCGAAGTTGATGCGGCAGCTGGTGTTTTTGTGGTCGCCGTTCCTGTGATGGTATTTATCACGACTTGCGTGCCAGAGGCGATGCCAGTCTCGATGATAACTTCGGTGTCGCTCATGAGTCCGGTAGTGACCGGGACGCGTGTCGGTGCGAGCAGCGAAGTCGCACCTTCTTTCGAAGAGCTGCCAGCGAGCGGAGGATCGAAGACGAGGACATAGTTCTGCCCATTTGATGATTTCACCGCGCTATCTGGTATGGCAATACCCGTTTTCGTACCAATCACGATATTGGTCGTCGCGCTCATTCCGGGCTTCACGCTTTGGTTGGGCGTGTCGAAGGTGACAACTGCCGCATAGGAGACAACTCCGGACGTAACAGTACCAATCGTGTTTATCGACGAGATGGTTCCGGCGATTGAGACATCTGGCAACGCATCAAAGGTGATGGTCGCTTTCTGTCCCACTTTGAGTTTTGCTGCATCGACCTCATTCACTGAGATATTGACGCTCTGATTGTCGCTCACCATAGTTGCAATGGCGTCGCCATTGCTTATCGTCTGGTAGCGTTGCACGCCGATCTTTGCGACCGTTCCGCTGAATGGCGCACGGATGGTCGTGTCGGCGAGAGCTTGCTCGGCAACGGCGAGTGCATCCTGTTTCATCTGTACTGAGAGTTCGGCTGATTGAATATCGAGCGGGTCAGTTCCTGCCTGGATACTCTCGAGTGACGCATTGGCAGCAGTGATCGCACGTTCGTTACTTGTTACGCTCGCCACATCGTTTGAAAGCGTCGCAACGGAGCTATTCGTAATTGTCGTGTTGTTTGTCAGAGTGTTGATT
>VFSW01004979.1_pt1 | contig 19780 bp, 21 predicted proteins | sample 5358111 | NCBI WGS metagenome assembly VFSW01 (sample SAMN11554181, study PRJNA540505) | mine drainage metagenome | isolation source: sediment from site ElyBrook_90M | place: USA: Ely Copper Mine, Vershire, VT | collected 2017 | reverse complement strand
GAAATCGCGTGTGGGCGCAAGTCCACCGGGGGTTCAAATCCCTCCCTCTCCGCTCGTTTAGTCAGATAGTCACGTAGTCAAATAGTCGCCTAGCCCTTGACGAACTGACCACGTGACTATCCGACTCATGGACTAACTTGGAGAGGTCGCATAGTTGGCCTAGTGCGCACGCTTGGAAAGCGTGTAGGTGATGAGCCTCGCGGGTTCGAATCCCGCCCTCTCCGCTGTCTTAGATAACAGACGCCAGACATCAGACCGCAGAGCTGTCTTTCTGTCGTCTGTAATCTGATGTCTGTTGTCTTTTTGACATTTTCCACTTTCTCGCATACACTAATCACGGTCGTGCTAGATGGGGAGCTAGCGGTGCCCTGACTCCACTCACGTGGCTGACCCGCAATCCGCTACAGCGGGGTTGAATCCCTTCTCAAGGGGCGAACGCTTCGGGACTGCTCGGTTCAAGCGGCGATGAAGGTTGGGTCCGACGCGGCAAAAGCCGACAAAACCCGCCAGGGCTGGAAGGCAGCAACGGTAAGTCGTCACTTTTGGGCGACGTCGGGTCACCTGGCTGGAGCTGGCTGTTCCGTTCAAGCCGGGACGTTCGTTTCGACAGAAGGTGCACGACCAATTTCCCTCAGTGGACAAGTCGTTGAGCGATTCCACGTTCTCCAATTCACCGCAAGACGGTTACTCGCTCGCGTGGTATTCCAGCCGCCCGCGCCGTCTCTTTGACGCGCAAGCGCTCTTGCTCGGGTTGACACTGATTGGCATCACCGCGATGGCGTGGGGCTATGTACGCGCGCTCAAATCGGTCACGCTCATGGTGAACCGGCAGCCGCTGACCGTCCTCACCAACCAGAATACCGTCAGCGGCGTCTTGAGCGACGCCGGCATTTCGCTCACGCCCCAGGACATCGTTTTCCCCGCGCCGACAGCGCCCATCCCGGACAATCAGCCCATCGCGGTCACGCTCGCGCGTCCGGTGCAAATCACGGTCGATGGCGATACGCTCGATCGCCGCACTCAAGGCAAAACGGTCGCCGACGCGCTAAACGACGCGAACGTCATGCTTAAACCGAACGACCGCGTCTTGATCGACGGACAGGTGGTTCAGCCCAGCGCGCCGTTGCCGCCGGAAGCCGAAGGCGATCCCGCGCTGGTGCAAATCGCCGTGCAACGCGCGGTACCGATCCAAGTGAACGACAACGGCGCGCTCACGACCTTTTACACCACCGCGCCGACGCTCGGCGAAGCGCTGCGGCAGGCGGGCTTGGTCGTCTATCTAGGCGACGCCGTCTCGCCAGACCTGGGCACGCCGGTAGAACCCGGCTGGCAGGTTTTCATCCGCCGCTCGCGCGCGGCGACGATCAACGTAGATGGGCGGACGATTCGCACGCGGACGCTCGGCAGTACCATCGCCGATCTCGTCGCACAGGAAGGCGTCACGCTGGCAGGCAAAGACTATACCGTCCCCGCCGCGACGACTCCCGTAAGCGACGGTGTCAACGTTCAGGTGATCCGCGTCAAGGAAGATTTCATCACCGAAACGGAATCCATCCCGTTCGATACCAAATGGCAAGCCGACCCCACGCTGGAACTCGACATCCATCAGGTGACGCAAGTTGGCGTGGCGGGCGTCAAAAAGCGCCTCATCCGGATCGATTACGAAAACGGACGCGAGGTCCGGCGAACCATCGATAAAGAATGGATCGCGCAACCGCCGGTCACCAAGATCATCAGTTACGGCACCAAGATCGTCGAGCGTACGTTGACGCTGCCGGACGGCTCGACCGCCACGTACTGGCGCAAGATTCGCGTGCTCGCCACGTCGTACACCGCGGCGACTTCCGGCAAGCGGCGCACCGATCCGGAATACGGCATCACCTATCTGGGAATGCCCGCCGGAGTGGGCATCGTCGCGGTCGATCCGCACGTCATCAATCTGCGCTCCAAGTTGTACGTGCCCGGCTATGGGCTTGCGACTGCGGGCGACACCGGCGGCGGCATCAAAGGTCGCCACATCGATCTAGGGTACGATGAATCGAATCTGGTCCTCTGGTTCCAGTGGGTCGATGTCTACTTGCTCGATCCAGTGCCGCCGCCCGATCAGATCAACTGGATCATTCCCGAGCTGCCGGGCAGCCAGCGTTGATCGAAAATGGGCATCAAAGCAGCGCTAGACGCTCACGGTCTGCGTCCTCAGAAAAAATGGGGGCAGAATTTTCTGACCGATGCCCGGATTCTGGAAAGTATTGCCGACACCGCGGAGGTCACGCGCGACGATAATATTTTGGAGATCGGACCAGGACTGGGGCATCTGACGCGCGTTCTGGCGCGCCGCGCCGGACGCGTGACCGCCGTCGAGATCGATCGGGACCTGGCGACGCGCTTGTCCGCCGAATTTGCGGAAACGCCCAGCGTCAAGATCATCCACGGCGACATTCTAGCGTTCGATCCAAGCGAATTGATCGGGGCGGGGCACGACCCCGCCCTTGCTGCAATCCCGTACAAGATCGTCGCGAATCTGCCGTACTACATCACCTCGGCGATTCTCCGCCACATCCTGCAAGCCGCGCATAAGCCGCGCCTCGTCGTCGTGATGGTACAGCGCGAAGTGGCACAGCGGATGACGGCGCAGCCGCCGGCGATGAGCCGACTGGCGGTCAGCGTGCAATTCTTCGCCCGCGCGCGCATCGCGCGCACGATTTCCGCCGGCGCGTTCTACCCGCGCCCTCAGGTCGATTCCGCTGTCGTGCGGCTGGACGTGTTCGATCCACCGCCGCTGGCGGCGGATGATACGGAACGTTTTTTTGAAATCGTCCGCGCCGGTTTCGGCGAGCGGCGCAAACAATTGCGCAACTCGCTCGCGCGCGGACTCTCGCTCGATCCAGACGCCGCCGCCGCCGCGCTCGCTCGCGCACGCATCCAGCCGACGCGGCGCGCGGAAACACTGACGCTGGAGGAATGGCGCGCGCTATATCACGAGCTGGCGCGCCCGTCAGTGAGGGGAACCCACGCGTGAATCATCCAGACGCCGTACCACCCGTGGCGGATGAACCCAAACGACGCATTATTCTCATCGACGACGACCCGTTGATCCGGCAACTCGTCGTCCGCGCGTTGGCGGACGAGTACGAAATGGTCGAAGCCGCGTCCGGTCTCGAAGGAATCGCCGAAGCGCTCATCCATCCGCCCGACCTGATCCTGCTCGATGTGATGATGCCGGGGATGGACGGCTACGATGTCTGCAATCACCTGCGCCAGAATTCGGCGACGGCGATGGTGCCGATCATTATGCTGACCGCGCTCGACCAGATCGATTCCAAAGTCCTGGGTCTCCGTACCGGCGCGGACGATTACATCACCAAGCCGTTCGATCTACGCGAACTGCGGACGCGCGTGGAAATCCACCTACGCCGGAGTCTCCGCGATCTGAGCGCCAGTCCGCTCACGGGCTTGCCCGGCAATCCGCTGATCGAGCAGGTCATCGCCACGCGCATCAACAACCACGAACCGCTGGCAGTCCTCTACATCGACCTGACCAATTTCAAAGCGTACAACGACGAGTACGGCTGGCTCAAAGGCGATCAGGTCATCAAGCGGCTGGCAAGTATCGTGGTCGATGTCGTCACGACGTCCGGCGCCAAGACCGATTTCATCGGTCACGTCGGCGGCGATGATTTTATCGTCGTGAGCATCCCAGACCGCGCTACCGCCATCGCGGAGGCAGTCATCCAACGTTTCGACGCCGCCATCCCGGAGTACTACAGCGCCGAGACCCGCGCACGCGGCTACAGCATCGTCACCGACCGCCGGGGCAAGCCGTTCCGCGCGCCCATCGCATCGGTCGCTATCGCCATCATCACCAACGAACAGCGCGTGTTGGAGCACCCGCTGCAGGTCGCCACGCTCGCCGCGGAAGTCAAAAAGCGCGTCAAGTCACAGCGCGGGAGTCACTTCGCGTTTGACCGCCGCCACAAGTGAGAGTATAATCGCTCTCGTTTGGAGGTGGTCGTCCATGCCAGTTTATGAATACGAATGTGAAAGCTGCGGCGCGCGCTTTGAACGGCTGCAATCGATGAACGACGAGCCGGTGCGTCAATGTCCCGAATGCGCTGGAGCGGTGCATAAGGTGATGCACGCCGCTGGCATCATTTTCAAGGGCTCGGGCTGGTACATCACAGATAGCCGTAAAGCGACTTCGGGCGCGGTCGCCGGCGAATCAAAATCGTCCGGCGCGGACAAGAAATCGGCGGAGACAGGCGCAAAGACGGAAGCGAAGACCGAAAGCAAAACCGAGGGCAAAACCGAAAGCAAGACCGATTCAAAATAGAACGGCGAAATGGCGCGAAACAAAATTGGGGATATCGCGAAGCAAGCCACGCGATATCCCCAATCGTTTATCCGAACTTGTTCAGCGCGCGCTGGCGCGTTGGCTACAGCTGGAAATTTCCAGCGGCAGTCACAATCTTGTAGGTGAAATTGTTGACGTAAGTCAGAAGCTTATCGTGCAACGTCTGCCACTCCTCGCCCTTGAGGATCGCGTCCATCGTCTTGCGGTCTTCCGTCACCGCGCCGGTCAGAATTTGTGGCGCGTCGCCATAGACGGTGTACCACGCCTCGGTGGGCTGAATCCCCAGCCGGATCAACTTGGGCGCAAACTCTTGCACCACAAATTCAAAATACTCGGACTCTTTGCCGGGGCGAATATCCCACGTCATCAGTAACTTGACCATCAAATTCTCCAAACACCCATAGCGAAATCATACCAGAGATTAAAGATTTAGGCAAGAGGGCGTGATGCGCGCAGTCGTACAGCGAGTTCGCGAGGCATCGGTCACGATCGACGGAAAAACGGTCAGCGCGATCGACGCGGGATTGGCGGTTCTGATCGGCGTCACGCACGGCGACGACGAGAGCGGCGCGCGCTATTTGGCGCAGAAGATCTCCACGTTACGCATCTTTGAAGACGCCGCCGGCAAGTTCAACCTCTCCGCGCTCGATGTCGGCGCGGCGGCGCTGGTCGTCTCGCAATTCACGCTCTACGCCGACGCGCGGCGCGGGCGCCGTCCGGATTTCATCGACGCGGCGCGCCCAGAGGTTGCCGAGCCGCTGATCGCGCGATTCGTCGCGCTGCTGCGCGAGCAAGGATTGCGGGTGGAGACGGGCGTGTTTCAGGCGCGGATGCTCGTCAAAATATATAACGACGGACCGGTCACCATTATTCTGGATTCACCGATAAAGGCGTAGACAAGGAAACAGGTAGACAGGTAAACAAGTGACTTGATTCCTTGTCTGCCTGTCTACTTGTCTACCCTCACGGTTGTTGCCAGCTTCCGCTCACATCGATCTTTTTGCTCTGATCGTTCACGTTCTGCAATCCCCGGCAGTCGAAATCTCCGCTCGATGCATCCTTCACGTTGACGACGCAACTCTGCGCCCACCGATAATCGTCCTGCTCCGGCGTGCCGCCGGGAATCACTTCGATATCGATGATATACGTCCCCGGTTTCGAATCGTACGTCCCTACCCCGTCGAACGGCGCGATGTGAACGTTGACATAGTACTGGCAACCGCCGCATTCCAAATTGGGCAGCGCGGTGCCAATAGAAATTTCCGAACCGGGCGTCACATCCAGCCGCGACCGCATCGGCAAATCGATCTCCACGTTTGCCGCGCCGGTAATCTTGGCGTGAAAAATTCCGACTCGGCTCCCGGTCAAGAACGTCGCGTCGCGCCCTTGCGTCAGGTTCAGTCCGTACGCGTTTGTTCCCTTGATGAAGAACAGATCGTAGATCGATCCGTCCGACAGCGTCACACTGTACGGCTGATACCCCGCGCTCGCCGCCTCGCGAACGAAGAAATCTCTGAGGCGCGGGACATTCAGATCGCCGGTGCGCCACACTGTCCGTTGGGCATCGCCGACGAACTCCGCGCCGATAGGCATCGCGAGATCGGGGGACCACCACGCTGGAGCGAAGGCGCGCGGCGCGGCAGTCGGCAGCGGAGTTGCCGGCGGCAGCGCGGTCGGCGCGGGCAATGGCGCGGTTGGCGTCGGCGTGACAGCGCCGCCGATGCCGCATGCAAGCGACATCGCAGCGATGAACGCGAGAGCGAGGGCGTGGACGAACGCAGGTACACGCAGATGAAATCTCTTTCTAGCGGTGTTCATCGGTGTTCCTGACGTAAAATTTCTTCCACGAAGAACACCAAGAAAAAAACCTTCGTGCGCCTTCGTGTTCTTCGTGGACATTTTCACGGTTGGATGTCCCATTCTGCCGCGATCCGCGCGACCGACGCCGGATCGATCCACGCCGCGCTGTCGATTTCTACCGCGTTCGCGCCCGCGGCGAGAAATTCGCGCGCGTCTGCCGCCGAATGAACGCCGCCGCTCGCGATGAGTGGAATTTCCAATCTCAAATCTCTAACCTCCGCCAGCGCCTTGAGCGCGAGCGGCTTGACCGTCGCGCCGTAGATTCTCCCGTACCACGCGCGCCCGTCGACCATTGCCATGCCGCGCGGCGGGCGACCAACCGCCAGCGTATTCGCGCCGGCGGCGGCGCAATCGGCGGCGATGGCGACCGCGTTATCGAGATCAAGCTTGGCGATGATCGGCAATTCGCTTGCCGCGCGCACGGCGCGAATCGCGTCTACCGCGTCGAACGCAGGATTCAGATGCAATTCGATGCCGCCCACGCCGTCGATGCGTTCCAGCCGCGCCGCCATCATCACCCAATCGCGCGCGCCCTGCGCGGCGAACGCGACGATGACCGGCGCGCTGCTCTGCGACCACGCGCGGCGACGCCCGGCATCGCGCAGCCACATCTCCAAACCGGGATTCGCCGCGCCGGTGCGCATCAGCAAGCCGCCGGGAATTTCGACGACGCGCGGTAACGGCGCGCCTCCGCGCGGGTGCAGTGTAAGCGGCAATGTGACGATCGCGCCAACGCACGCGTCCGTGCTCGCCGATGAGAGGATCAGCGGATGCGTCAGCGTGAGACTGCGTTTGTGGTTCGGAGCCAATTCAATCTGCATGGTGATTCAGACGGATGACCGCCCCGCGAGACGGAAGATGGAAGAAGTCGCGCGTGTTCTCCGTCGGTCTTCACGGCGATACCACCGCCCACCATTCTTGCCCGGTCTTGGCGTGTTGCCGCGCGCCCGAGTACACCGCGGCAATCTCCGCGCCGATCATCAGAATAACGGCGGTGACATAGCCCCACAGCATAATGGCAATGATGGTCCCGACAGAACCGTAGATCATATTCAGCAAGGCAAAGTGCGTGAGATACCACGCGAAAATCAGTTTGGCGATTTCCCACAACGCGGCGGCGACGATCGCGCCGGGCAACACCGCGCGCCAACGGATGCGCGAATCGTACGGCGTGTATCGATACAACATTCCAAATACCAGTGTGCCTAGAATCAGCGCGCCGGCAATCGGCAAAATTTCAAACGTGAGGTTGCTGCGTTGGAGCAAACGATAATGAATCGCCAGGCGAACGGCGGTGGTGATGGCGAAACTCAGCGCAAACAGCACGCCTGCGCCGAACACCATCACGATGGAAAACAAACGCTGCCGCCACATCGGTCGCAGCGTCGAAACCCGGAACGCGCGATTGATGCCAAGCTGTATCGTGTCGAAAACCCCGGAAGCAGACCAGATGAAACTGATCGCGCTGGCGAGCGTGAGCGCGCCGCGCAATCGGACGACCTCTTCCAGCGCGGTACGCACTTCCAGCGCGCCCGACGGCAAATAGGAAGCGACAAAGCGAGTCACTTGGCGGGTCGCCTCGTCCGCCGCGCCGAATTGACTTGCGACGGCGAGGATGAACAACGCCAACGGGAAAAGCGAGAGCAACGCATAATACGACAGCGCGGCGGCGAGCACGGAGCCGTGGTCTTCGCCGTACGCATGCGCGACATCGATCAACGCGCCGACGATGGGGACAGCGTGCGCGCGCGTTTCAAACGATTGCGCGAACTGCAGGACACGCTGCGAGTGCGCCTCGATCAGATTGTTCATCGCCGCCTCCGATCCAGGTCGCTCAGATCAAACGCCGGTCCGTCGACGCACGCGCGCTGGACGCCGCGCCGCGTCTCCACCGCGCAGGCGTAGCACTCGCCGGCGCCGCACGGCATCGGCAGGTCAATCAACACGCGCGCCCAACCCGGCTCGATACGATAGCGCGCCGCGCGCGCGGCGTCTGCGAGCGCATGGTACGTTTCATCTGAACCGCTGGCGACCATCGCGTCCGCCCATGCGATCAGTTCCGCGCTCAGCGCGTCCGCATCGGTGCGATACTCGATCTCCGGCGCGAGCAGGTGCGATGGAAACGCGTCCGCTGAACGGCTGACGAGGACGACCTCGCGCTGCTGTGCGACGGCGCTGTCAGCGATCGCGATCAGCGGCGCGACGCGCGCGCCCTCGCTGACCAGCAGAATGCGTCGCTCTTTCGCGTCAAATTCGATGGCGCGACCAAGCGGCGCAAGCGCGTCGAGCAGGTCGCCCGGACGCACCCGCGCGGCGAGCGGATCGCGGGCGGGCAACGTGCACGCGACGCGTTCGTTTTCGATGCGATAGAACCACGCGGTCCGCCGCAGGTACGGATCGAATATCGCCGGATCACGGAGCAGCGCGAACTGCCCAGGGCGCATCGCCGGCGCGAGTTCCGGCGCGTCGAGCGTCAACAGCCGTACGTCCGACCAGAGTATCTTATTTTCGATAACGCGGCAAAGGTGTTGTTTCATATGGAAGTAGACAAGGAGGCAAGTAACCAAGGATGCAAGGGCGAATCGTTTGTCTACTTGTTTCCCTGTTTACTTGTCTACTTGTTTCCGCGCCTCCAACATAATCGTCCTGCCGCGCGCGGCAAAGTACGGCGCGCGCTGAAACGCGCGATAGCCGATCACGCCGAGCGCGCGCAACGCGCGCACGTGCGAAAGGTACGGAAAAATCGTGTAGCACGCGTCAACCGCAAAACCGGCGCGCGCGGCGGCGTCATGCAGCTCGCCCGGCGAAAAGATGCGCGCGTGATCGGCATCGGCAAAATGCGCGGGGTCGGGATAGCGCGCGTTCGGCGTCGCCAGCGCAAGGCATCCACCCGGCGCGAGCAGCCGCTTCCATTCGCGCAGCGCGGTATCCACATCCGGCAGATGCTCGACGACGTGCTGACCAACTACGGCGTCAAACGCCGCGTCGCGGAACGGCAGCGCGCCGTCTTTGCCGATACGGAGCAATTGGACGCGGATCGCCGCGGATGAACGCGGAGATTCACCTGCCAAGGCGAAGAGCGGCATCTGCGACCCAGTCTGCGCGCCGTCATCGGAATTACATTGTCCCTTCAGGGTTTGCAACAACGCATCTTTCGTCCGCGTCTGTCCGCGTTCGTCCGCGTCCAATTTTTCTCGCGCCAAATCCAACGCTATTTCCAGTGTATCGACGCCCACCGCCGCTGCGCCGCGCTCGCGCAACAGCCGCAGCAACCCGCCGCCGCCGCAGCCAATTTCCAAAACGCGCGTGCCTTTCGACACGCGCGCCATCGCGATCAATTCCCGCGCTTCGATGCGCCAATCGCGCCAGGATTCGCGCGCGGTAAAATAGTCGGTTGAGTAGGACATGCCGTGCAACAAGTTCACGTTTCACGCATCACGTGAATCGTGAGACGTGATCCGTGATTTATTCCATTCTCGTCGCTGCCGGAATGTAGTATTTCGTCGTATATTCCTTGACCATCCGCATCGTCGAAAAACGCGGCGCGATGGTTTTGATCGCGTTCTTCATCTTCCGTACCCACGCGCGCGGAACGCCATCCGCGTCGCGCGCGTAAAACATCGGCGCGATCTCGTTTTCCAGCGTCGCGTAGAACGACTCTGCGTCGGCGGCGTCCTGCGCGTTCACGTCATCCCACGCGCGATCTTCGCCAATCGCCCAGCCGTTCACGGCGGCGATGTACCCCTCGCGCCACCAGCCATCGAGCACGCTGAAATTCGGCGCGCCGTTCAGCGACGCTTTCTGCCCGCTCGTTCCGCTTGCTTCCAGCGGACGCCGCGGATTGTTAAGCCACACGTCCACGCCCTGCACCAACGCGCGCGCGACGTTGATGTCGTAATCCTCGACGAACGCGACGCGTCCGGCAAATCCTGGCTGGCGCGAGAACTCGACGATCTGCCGGATGAATTCCTTGCCGGGATCATCCGCGGGATGCGCCTTGCCGGAGAAAAGAATCTGCACGGGGCGGTCCGCGTGATTCAGAATTCGCTTGAGGCGTTCGATATCACGGAACGCCAGCACCGCGCGCTTGTACGTCGCAAAGCGCCGCGCGAAACCGAGGGTCAGCGCGTGTTCTTCTAGAGGCGATTCATGAATCGCCCCTACCGCGCGCGCCTTGACAACCTCCATCAGCCGCTGTTTCAAAATCTGATGGGTTGCCCACAGTCTTTCGTCCGGAATCTTTTCGATGCTTTCCCACAGCGCGGGAGCGTCTATCCGCGCGCGCCAATCGCGCGGGAAATACTCGTCGAAGAGGACGTGGTACTCCGGCGCGAGCCACGTCAGCGAGTGCACGCCGTTCGTGATATAGCCAATCGGCACCTCGTGTTCTGCGCGCTGGGGCCACAGGAAATTCCACATCTTGCGCGAGACCTCGCCGTGCAACTCGCTCACGCCGTTCGCCGCGGCCGAGAATTTCAGCGCGAGCACGGTCATGCTGAACTCCGCCGCGCCCCACGGCAGGTACTGCCGCGCCAGATCGAAGAACTGCTCGCGCGTGACGCCGAGCTTTTGCCAGAACGCGGCGAAATACTTTTCGATCAGCTCGAACGAAAACGAGTCGTTGCCGGCGGGCACCGGCGTGTGCGTGGTAAACACCGTCGTCGCGCGCACCGCGTCGCGCGCTTGATCGAACGTCATCCCCTGCTGGACGAATTCGCGCGCGCGCTCCAGCACCGAGAACGCGCAGTGCCCCTCGTTCAAGTGCCAGACGCGCGGATGGTAACCCAGCGCGCGCAGCGTCCGGACGCCGCCAATGCCGAGTACGTATTCTTGAATGAGCCGCAGCTCGCGGTCGCCGCCGTAAAGGTGCGCGGCAAGTTCACGGTCTGCCGGCGCGTTTGCGTCGATGTCGGTATCCATCAGGAACAGCGGCACGCGTCCGACCTGGATGCGCCACACTTGCGCGTAGACCGAACGGCCGGGCAATTCAACTTCGACGATCACCTGGCGACCGTTCGCATCTTTGGCGGCGACGGCAGGCGCGAGCGCAAAGTTCATCTTGTCATACGACGCTTCCTGCCAGCCCTCCGCGTTGATGCGCTGCGTGAAATATCCTTGCGGATACAGAAAACCGATACCAACGAACGGCAAGCCGAGGTCGCTTGCCTCTTTTGTGTGATCGCCCGACAGAATGCCGAGACCGCCGGAGTAAATCGGCAGTGACGCGTGTAGTCCAAACTCGAACGAGAAATAGGCGATGGGCGCGCCGCTGAGGTACGGATACGACGTATCGAACCAGGTCGCTTTCGATTTGATGTACGAATCGAAATCCGCGAGCGCGGCATCGTACCGTTTCAAATAGTCTTCGTCGCGACTCGCGGCGAGCAGCGTCTCCGGCGGCAGCTCACGCAGCAGCCGCACCGGATTACGCGCGACGCGCTCCCACAATTCGGGATCGAGCCGCTGGAAAACGACGCGCCCGTCCGGGTTCCAGCCCCACCACAAATTGTACGCCAGCTCGCCGAGGCGCGCGATGCGCGGCGGCAGCGCGGCGATTTTCTCCGCGGTGTGCTGGATGTCGAGCGCGAGCGCGTGCGCGGCTTGAGTGGCGCGTCCGTGCCGCTCGATGGCGTCGCGGTACAGCGCGTCGTATTTTTTCGCGGCGGCGTTCCAGGATAGATCGACGGACATGGCGCGGCACTGGAGACTGCGCCAGACTTCCGGCAACTGGTACGTCGTCATCGCGCGGGCGACGGCAGCGAACATCGCCCAGCGGTCGTATGCCTTGAAAGTGAAACCGGTGCCGCGTTCTTGCCGCGCGTCGAACTCTTCGACCGAGTCCGCCAGTCCGCCGGTCGCGCGCACGATCGGAATGCAGCCATAGCGCATCGCAATCATCTGGTTCGTCCCGCTCGGCTCGCTGCGCGACGGCATCAGCAGCATATCCGCGCCGGCGTAGATGCGCCGCGCGAGCGCGGGATCGTACGTCAAGAAGGTTGCCACGCGTCCGGGATATTTGCTCCGCAGCTGCGAAAAGAAATCGTGATAGTGCTGATCGCCGGTGCCCATCAGGACAAACTGCGCCGGCAGCGTATCGAGAATGTGATCGATGGTGTCCGCCACCAGGTCGAGTCCTTTTTGATCGGTGAGGCGGCTGACCATCGCCAGCAGCGGCGCGTCGGGAATTTGCGGCAAGCCGCCTTCTTTTTGCAGCGCGAGTTTGTTCGCCGCCCGCGCGTCGAGCGAGTCGATGCTGAACGTCTGCGCGATGCTGGAATCGCGCGCGGGGTCGAATCGTTCCGTATCGATTCCATTCAAAATGCCGGACAAGCGGTCCTTGCGCTCGCGCAGGATCGGATCGAGCCGCTCGCCGAACTCGGGCGTCTGAATATCGCGCGCGTACGTCTCGCTGACGGTATTGATCTTATCGGCGAACAAAATACCGCGCGCCATAAAATCGAAAACCTGGTTGATCTCCGGCGCGACACTGGGATGCGCGATGAATCCGTAGGGCGCGAGTCCGGCGACCTCGAGGACGCGGTAGCCGAAGATGCCCTGGTACGCGATGTTGTGGATCGTGTAAACGGTCGCGGCGTCGGCGAAGAAGGGATCGGACGCGTAGACGGTACGGAGCCAGTTGGGGACGAGCGCGGTATGCCAATCGTGGCAGTGGATCACGTCGGGCTGCCAGTTCAGCCGCTTGAGCATTTCGAGCGCGGCGCGCGAAAAGAAGATGAACCGCTCCGCGTCGTCGGGGTACATGTAAATTCCTTCGCGGTCGAAGAATTTCTTGTTCTCGATAAAGTACACCGGAACGTCAGTGTCGAGTTTGCCTTCGAGGATCGCCGCGTCTTCGCTCGCGCTGTCGAGCGGCACCGGGAATGGATCGAGCGTCTTTTGCAAATTGAAATGTACGGGATCGATGCGTCCATAGCGCGGCATCACGACGCGCACGTCGTGACCGAGCGCGTGGAGCGCGCGCGGCAGCGCGCCGGCGACATCGGCGAGTCCGCCGGTCTTGGCAAAGGGAAACACTTCAGCGGAAAGCATCAAGATTTTCATGGTTGGGTGGTTGGGTGGTTAGGTGGTTAGGTGGTTAGGTGGTTGGTCTTTTCGCGCATGGCAGCATCTTCGCAAGTTTGCGGCGAAAGGATTTTGCACCGGAGATTCCATTTTCAGAATTCGCCTTCCATTTGCCAGCGCGAAACTTTTTATCCCTACCGAGCCGTTTCTCTTTCTTCCATCCACGCCGGCTTCAGGTCATAGTAAAGCACATCAGGATCGATGTCCGCACCGTTCTCCCACGCAATCGTCCCGCCGATTACCTTTACCGAGCGAAAGATCGATTGATTCTTTCGAATCGGCTCGAAAATGGGGCCCCACAGAAACGGCTCAAGGTCGACGAGTTTGCGTTTACCGTCTTCAAATTCCAGACGAACCTTGAATCCGTTCAATGGTTCAACCGCGCGAACTCGCACCAAAGGTCCCAATTTCTCCATTTGTGCCTCCTCGTTCAATCAAGCGGCTCGATGGAATCAAGCGGTGATTGTTGCCGCGCTTTCTCCCAGTCCGCGAAAAGTTCATCTCGATGAAGAGTCGCCCACTCGACGACTAAAGCGTGCGCGCGGCGCGGAAGCTTGCCGCGCCGAACGTTCAGCGTCTCGATCTCATAGATGGCTTCGTATTCGCCGTACACCGCGTGAAAATGCGGCGGCGCGTGATCGTTGAAAAACATTTGAATCACGATCCCAAAGAATCGACTGATGTACGGCATAGCTTCAATCTCTTCACAAACTCACATCTTTTCAATCGCGCCCGGAATCTCCGCGAGCGCGCGCACGGTCGCATCCGCGCGCGCTGCCGGGTCATTCGCGAGTTCGTTCGGAATTTTCTGCCACGGCGCGCTCTCACCGCGGTCAATGAGGATGCCGCGCATCCCGGCGCGATGCGCGCCCAGAACGTCGTACCGCACCGTGTCGCCCACCATCGCGATTTCGGCTGGCGGAAGATGCCACGCGTCGGAAACAAGGCGGAAGATGCGCGGGTCGGGCTTGCGCCAGCGCGGTTCCGCCGCGCTGCTAAGCACCGGCGAGAGGTACGGCGCAAAGCCAAGCCGCTCGACCGCGCGGTGCACCAAGCCGTCGTCATCCGCGTTCGAGATCAAGCCGACGCGCAAACCGCGCCGCGTCAGTTCCTGCAGCGTCGCGATCGCGTCGGGGTACGCGTGCCAGCACGCTTCGCCGAGCGCGAAGTACGCCGCGACCGCGCGCGGCAGCAAGCCGTCGAGCGAGAAATGCCCCAACTGCGTCAGCGTGTCGCGCAGCGCGTCTTCGACCGTGTGCTCGATGTTGGTTTCCTCGGCGAGTTTCCAGCCGCGCTGGCGCTGCGCCAGGAAAAGCGCGGGGAACGCATCATCAACCGCAACACCGTTTGCTTTCAGGAACGCGATGAGCGACGCAGTGGACTGCTGATCCACATCTTCAAACTTGGCGTCAAAATACATCAACGTGCTGCCGAGATCGAAAATAATGCCTTTGATCATAGAACTCCAAAGTAAATGACAAATGAGCAAATGACAAATGACAAAACCGGCGCCAAGCTCTGCGTCAGTTGCTTGACGCGCGTATTCTTGATAATGGCATACAAGATGCGCGCAAGCTCATCGCATTCTTTCCAGAGCGCGGCGACTTCGACATCGTTTGGTAGAATGGCGGTCTGGATAATCCCAAGCCAAAACCGCGTCTCTTGCGCTTCTTTACGCGCAATCCCCATCTTGTGGATGAAATCCTTCTTCGATTCTGCTGCGTCTGCCTCTTGCACATTCGCGCCGACGGATGTGCCGGAGCGCAAAACTTGCCTGCCGATTTCTGCCGCAGCCAACGTTCGCGGGAGCCGGTCTACCATTTTCACAACGCGAATCGCCAAATCAAACGTGCGTTTGTGAATGTTCTTCGGAGACGGCTGCGCCATTGCATTCCTCCATTTGTAATTTGTAATTTGTAATTTCTCAATATCCTTTCTCTCGATTCACCAGATTTAACAAATCATCGCCGCGCAGATAGCGCCGGAGATTTTCGCGGAACAGATCGACCGCGCGGTCGTCGTAGTGCGGCGTCGCGCCGGCGATGTGCGGCGCAAGCAGCGCGTTCTCCAGTTTCCACAATTCGCTCTCCGCCGGCAGCGGCTCTTTTTCGAACACGTCAAGCCCCGCGCCGGCGATCCAGTGCTCTTTCAGCGCGCGCACGAGCGCGGCTTCATCGATAATGCCGCCGCGTGCAATGTTGACGATGAACGCGGTCGGCTTCATCGCGCGCAGTTCCGCTTCACCGATAAGACCGCGCGTCTCGCTCGTCAGCGGCAGCGCGATCAAAACGAAATCGGACTGCGCGAGCAGGTCGCGCAATTGCTCGCGTGCGAACCACGCGTCCGGCAAGCTGCCTTCCGGGTCGCCAACGCCGGGCACGACATAGCCGCGATTCGGTCGATTGCCGCTGCGCGTCAGCGCCAGCACGCGCATCGCGAATCCCTGCTTGGCAATGCGCGCCGCTTCGCGTCCGATGCTGCCATAACCCACGACCCCGAGCGTCTTGCCGCGCAGTTCCGTGCCGAGAAACAGACCCCATTTGTGCTTGGGCCATTCGGCGCGGTCCTGCTGGCGCACCATCTGCGGCACGCGCCGCGCAAGCGCGAACATCACCCCAATCGCAAATTCGCCAATCGGAACGTCGTGGACGCCGCTCGCCGTGGTGATCCGAATATCGCTCTGCAAAATCGGATGGTTCATGTTGATGAGATGATTGATGCCCGCGCTGTGCAGTTGCATCCATCTCAAGCGCGGCGCGGCGGCAAGGTTGCGCGGCGGCATAAAACCGTAGAGAATTTCCTCATCGCCGTCGAACATGCCAGAGGTATCCGTCGGGTCCCAATCATCACGCACGGACCGTTGAATCACTTGCAGTTCCGGCGAGACCGCGCGCACGCGATTGAGTTGGTCTTGAGTAAAGCGCAGAGTCATCAGGACTTTCATATTCGATATCCTGGATTTGATTTTGAGCTCGGCTATTATAACGGAAAAGAGGCGATTACGCAACGATTTTGCAGTCGGCGCGTCAACATTGGACGCTCGACGAATACGCGGTTGCCGGACGACGCGATAGACACATTCGCGAATTGCCCGCGCCCTAAATTCCCCGCTCGCCCAGCCAGGCGATGATCTTGTCCGCGACGGCTTGCCAGCCGGCTTCCAGCATCATATCGTGCGCCATATTCGGAAAGATCGTCGCCGGTGTGTTGTACGCACGCGCGGTCGCCTCGATTTCGTTTGGATGAAAGATCGTGTCGTTCGCCGCGCCCAGCACCAGCATCGGCGCCTTGACGCGCTGGGGGCGCGGCAGGTTCAGCGCGAGCATATCGAGAAAACCCAGGAACGATTCATCTTGAAGGCGCTTGGCGTACACTTGCAGCTGCTCCTCTGGCATACTTGCTGAGAAAAACGCTTCGCGCGCGAGACGCGGCGTCGCGACGAGCGGATAGAGCCGCCACGTCAAATTGACGCGCGCAAATTCCAGCGGATGCCGCCGCGCGATCCGCAGCGTCGTCGCCAGGACGCCCGCCGGCGGCACGGAGGCGAGCAGCACGCCGGCGGGCGCAGCGTGCGTCTCTAAATATTTTTGCGCGACCAGACCGCCCATCGAATGACCGATGATGACCGGCGGCGCGGACAGCTGCTGCGCGATCTGCGCCGCATCCGCGACGTACTCCGAGATGCGCGTCCAGCGCAACCGACCGCGCCCGTCGCTGCCGCCGTGCCCGCGCAGATCGAACGCGTACGCCGCATAACCGCGCTGCGCGAAATAATCCATGAAATGCTCTTGCCAGCACCACGCCGCGTGCCACGCGCCATGCACGAACAGGACTGGCGTCACGCGCGCGTTCGACGCTGGAAGTCGTGAACAAGTTTCAAGGCGCATGTTTCCCTCCGTGGGTTCTATGCTTCGAGCCATCGTTCAACCTTCGCAAGTCGATCATGCAAATCTGTCAGGGCACGGTGGATGCCGCGAGTGTTGACATTGGGCAATTGCCTTGAAATGCAGAAGCAGGAGTTATCGCCTCCTGCTTCGTGTCATTTCGCGCCTACGCCGTCAGTTCCTTCACCACTTCGTTGACCATCTTGCCGTCTGCCCGCCCTTTGAGTTTCGTCGCGGCTTCCCTCATTACTTTCGGAAACTCTTTCGTACCGAGCGCGGCGATAATGCCCTGCACTTCAGTCTTGACCTCGTCGCGCGAAAGTTGGCTAGGCAGGTACGCTGCCAATACGGCAATCTCTGCATTTTCTATCGCCGCGAGTTCAGGGCGGTTGCCCTGCTTGTACAGCTCGACCGAATCGCGGCGCTGTTTGATCTGCTTTTCGACGACACCCAAATAATCAGCTTCCGTAGGCGGTCGGGCGTCTTTCGCGCGCGCGAGTTCGAAATTCGAGATGGCGGCTTTCAACATCCGAATCGCGCGGATGCGATTCTCGTCTTTTGCCCGCATCGCGGTTTTCAAATCCTCGCTCAATTGCTCTTTCAATTCCATCAATCCAACTCCTTTGCTTGGTCGCGGGCATTGTAGCCCAGAGTAGGACTCTAGTCAAATAAAAAAGACCTGACAGGTTGGGCGCCTGCCAGGTCTCCGCGCATTCGGTTTAGTGATGCCCGCAGCCGCAGCTCTCGCCGTGCCCGCCTTCTTCCGCGCTGAACGATTGTCCGCACGAGCAGGTGCTGACCGCGTTGGGGTTTTCGATCTTGAACCCGCCGCCCATCAGACTGTCCACGTAATCGACGATCGCGCCTTCCAGGTACATCGCGCTCGCGCTATCGAGATAAACGCGCACGCCATTGGACTCGAAAACGAAATCGCCTTCTTCGGTCGTATTCTCAAAACCCATGCCGTACTGGAAACCGGAGCAGCCGCCGCCCGAAACAAAGACGCGCAAGCCGTACCCCGGCAAATTCTTTTCGGCGAGCAGCCCGGTCAGCTTTTCCACCGCCAAAGGCGTGAGCGTCACCATCGGCTGAGTGGTCACGGCTTCCGGCAGCGTCGTCACGGGCGTAGTCTGTGTATCCATACTATTCTCCTCCGTCAGAGATTTTGTTCCACGTCGTTTCAAATCGCTTAAGCTTGTTACAAATGGTTCGCAACCTGAACCTCTTTGAAACAACCTTGAACGATGTGAAACCAGTTGTTTTTCATCCGCCAATTTGCGACATGACACGCGATCCGGCAATCACGTGCTGCGCCAAACCGTGTCCCCACGGCTTTTCGATTATACCGCGCGCCATCAATTCGCGCAAGTCCTCATCCGATGCGCCCGCGCGCAGCGGCGTCAATAGATCGATTTCATTGTCGCGCAGCAGGCAGAGGCGCAGCCGCCCATCCGCGCTCAAGCGCATCCGATCACACCCGGCGCAGAACGGCTCCGTCACCGAACTAATAAAGCCGATCGTGCCGCGCCCGCCGCGCAAGCGGTACGGTCGCGCCGGGTTGTGCCCGTCCCAATCGACTGGCGTCAGCGCGCCCAGCGCGCTTTCGATCCGCAATTTCATTTCCGCCGCGGGGACGACCGAATCCATCTGAAAATCGGCGATGCTGCCAAGCGGCATCACTTCAATAAAGCGCATGTCCCAGTCGTGCTCGAGCGTCAGCCGCGCCAGATCGACGATGTCGTTTTCGTTATAACCGCGCACGACGACGGCGTTCAACTTGATCGGGTTCAAGCCGGCGCGCTCCGCCGCAAGGATGCCGCGCCAGACCTGTTCGATTTTGCCAAAACGCGTCATTTTGTAAAAGCGCTCCGCGTCCAGCGTGTCGATGCTGATATTAACGCGCTTCAGCCCGGCTTCCGCGAGCGGCTCGGCGAGTTTTTCCAAGCGCATTGCGTTGGTCGTCATTGCGATTTCGCGGATGCCCGGCACTTGCGCGATGCCCGCGACGAGGCGCACCAGATTCGGGCGCACGGTTGGCTCGCCGCCGGTCAGGCGGACGCGATCAAAGCCGACCATCGTGGCGATCCGAACGAGCCGCAAGAGTTCATCGTCGGCAAGCAAATATGGCTGCGGCGTAAAGACCATATCCGCCGGCATACAGTAAACGCAACGAAAATTACAGCGGTCGGTCAGCGAGATGCGCAAGTAATGGATGTTGCGCCCGTACGAGTCGTTCATTTCTTGCTCGACAGTTTCTTGGAAATCACGAACTGGCACTGCCCGTCGTGACGCGCGATGCAGCGCGTCATCCGAGTGGGCGCGTCCAGCAGCGCGCCGATCATCGCGATGTCCAGATCGCAAACCTCACGATGTTCCTGCGCCACCTGACGGTACGGACAATTGCACACGTTCAGCACCCGGTCGTCGTCCGATTTTTCCCAGCGCGCCATATAGCCGCGCTCCGACAGGAACGCGGCGGCGCGGTTCAGCCGCGACACGATGCCGGCTTGAGCGCGCAGCGGCGGGGGGGGGGGCGCCCCCCCGGGGGCCGCGCCCCCCCCGCCCCCCCCCGGGGGGGTTGGGGGCGGCGGCGGGGGGAGCG
>VFSW01004978.1_pt1 | contig 19784 bp, 18 predicted proteins | sample 5358111 | NCBI WGS metagenome assembly VFSW01 (sample SAMN11554181, study PRJNA540505) | mine drainage metagenome | isolation source: sediment from site ElyBrook_90M | place: USA: Ely Copper Mine, Vershire, VT | collected 2017 | reverse complement strand
ACTTTTTCAGCAGATCCTGGGAAGCTGTTCGCCCTGAAGCATATCAATAATGCGGCTCCCGCCGATAGTTGTTTCCAGCAGCACAGCGCCGGAAGGGGCATCGGTGATTTCGCCGATGATTGCAGCATGCCGGCCATGCTCATGTTTTCTCATGGCAGACGTGATCGCTTCGGCGTCGGATGCTTTGACAACGGCGATCAGGATGCCCTCGTTCGCCACAAAAAGCGGATCAAGCCCGAGGAGTCCGCATGCCCCTTTCACCCCCGGGGGTATGGGAAGCGACTGTTCCTTGATGCGGATGCACAATTTAGATTCCAAGGCCGCCTCTTTCAAGGTCGTTGCAAGGCCCCCCCTGGTAGGGTCTCGCATAAAATGAATATCTCTCGCCACGTCGTACATCTCGCGAACAATGCCGTTCAGTGCGCGGGTATCGCTGATGACAGGAGGGGCAAAAGTGAGACCGTTTCTTTCCGCCATCACTGCAACGCCGTGACTGCCGATCTCGCCGCTGATGATGACTTTATCGCCCTGCCTGATCAGAGACGCCGATATCCACCGCTCACCGGGCAGCACCCCGATGCCGGAGGTATTGATGAATATGCCGTCCGCCTTGCCCTTGTTCACGACTTTGGTATCGCCGGCAACAATCCTGACCGCAGCCTTCCGGGCAGCATTGGACATGGATGCAATGATCTTCTTTAAATCATCAAAAGGAAACCCCTCTTCTATCACAAAACCGACCGTGAGAAAAAGCGGCACTGCGCCTGAGACTGCGAGATCGTTCACCGTGCCGTTCACGGCAAGCTCGCCAATATTGCCGCCGGGAAAGAACAGGGGCGTCACCACGTAAGAATCAGTCGTATAGGCAAGGCGATTGGAAGGAACATCCACTACGGCCGAATCGCCGGCTCCCTCGATGCCAAAGGCAGGACTGAAGTACTGGCGAATCAAATCATGCATGAGTTTGCCGCCGCTGCCGTGACCGAGAAGTATTCTATCCAAGACTTTCTCCTAACCGGACAAACCGGGAATATTTTACAAGGTTGCAGGACAATATCTGGTTACAGACTTTTTCACATCCAGCGGCTCCGGTTCTTCTGTCTACGGTTTCATCAACTATTCTGATAAGTATCTGACTGCCCCGCTAACGGTGTCCATATTTGTAGTATGCCGCGCAGCTTCCTTCGGTGCTCACCATGCAGGGACCAACGGGATCTTCAGGCGTGCATCCCGTTCCAAAGAGCGGGCATTCCGTCGGGATCTTCACGCCGCGCAAAATGTCCCCGCAGGAACAAAGCTCGGGCTCTTTTGCATCGGAGATCGGGGGATGAAACTTTATATTTGCATCAAAGGACTTGAACCGGTCCCGGAGTTTCAACCCGCTCCTCGGTATGACGCCTATCCCGCGCCAGTAAGCGTCTGCCGGCTCGAAATATTTGTCGAGAAGCGCTACCGCACGAGGATTGCCTTCCTCGCGGACAACACTCGTATATTGGATCTCGACAGCAGCTCTTTTTTCGGCGATCTGCCGAACGATCATCAGGATGCCCTGAATGATTTCTTCGGCAGCAAACCCCGTAACAACCGAAGGTTTTTTGTATTCAGTTGCGACGAAGGCATAGGGGACCGTGCCGATGATCGTGCTGACATGCCCGGGCAGGATAAAACCATCAACCTGAACGTCCGGCGAATCGAGCAAGGCATTCAACGCAGGCGGTACCAGCTTGTGGGCCGCATAAATAGTAAAGTTTTTTGTTCCCGCAAGTTCCGCATGGGCAAGGGTGCCCGCGATAAGAGGAGAGGTGGTTTCGAACCCCGTTGCAAAGAAAACGACTGTTTTGTCTTTTTCTTTTTGCGCAAGCGTCAGCGCATCAATGGGTGAATAGAGGACCCGTACATCGGCGCCTTCGGACCGCGCTTCGAGGAGCGATTGCGTTCCGCCCGGGACACGCATCATGTCCCCAAAGGTCGCCATAATGACGTCGCGATTCTTTGCGATCGAGATGGCGGCATCCACGTCGCGCACCGACGTCACGCACACCGGGCATCCCGGTCCGCTCAAGAGCGTGATACTATTCGGGATAACGTCACGGATGCCATGGCGAAATATTTCCACCGTATGCGTGCCGCAGACCTCCATGAGCTTAAGCGGCTTGTTGATGCTCCCGGCGAGCGCATGCAGTTCTTCGAGCATTTTTTTCATAAGCATCCCCGTCTCATTCTTTCCCTGACCAGATAGGCCTGGCCGAGCGAAATGCATGCATCATTGCAGGGCACCTTTTGATTCAGATAAACGTTCATGCCGTCCCGGGAAAGCAGGCTTCTTACTTTTTCATTGAGATAAAGGTTCTGAAACGTGCCTCCGCTCAAGGCGATGTCTCTGAGCCCGTGTTGCCCGCTTATTGTCTTGACCACCATCCTGATGGCCGAGGCGACCGTGTTATGAAACTTTGTCGCCATGATTTCCCGTGCAGCCGCCTTTTTCATGTCGTTGATCAAGCCGATGATTGTCGGAGAAAAGTCAATGATAGTATACTGATTTTTCACAAGGAACTCAACTTGATACTCATCTTCGATGCCGTCTCGAGTGAATGATTCCAGTGCCATAGCAGCTTCGCCCTCAAACGTATTCTTGTCGCAAATCCCGAGCAATGCCGATACCGCATCAAACAACCGGCCCGCGCCGGAGGACAGCGGCGAAAATTCACGGGAGCGGGCTACGATCATAATCTGGTCAATGGCCTCTTTCCCGTGGCGTTGTACAAACCCGGCCGTTGTCAGATGCTCCCGGACCTTGTCTTCTGCCGCATCCATAACATAGCTCACTGCTGTCTTCCAGGGTTCACGTATCGCTCCCTCTCCGCCGGGCAAAGAAACATATTTAAGCTGCCCCACGCGTTCGAATCCCTTAATATTTGCGATGAGAAATTCACCGCCCCACAGATTGGAGTCCGTACCGTAACCAGTGCCATCGAATGCGACCCCGATCACGTTTTGCAGACCATGCTCAGCCATCACCGATCCTACGTGGGCGTAATGATGCTGGATGGGACTAAGTTTTATGTCGGCGTCTCTCGCCCCCTGCTCCATTGCCCACCTTGTCGAGAGATAACCGGGATGCAGATCGTGTCCGATGGCCCGCGGTTGTGCGCGGTAAACGTTTTTCAGATTTGACAGACACTCTTCATAGAATTTGAGCGTTTCGTAGTTTTCCATATCGCCGATGTGCTGGCTCAGTATCGCAAATTTTCCTTTGGTCAGGGTAAAGGTGTTTTTCAGGTCCGCGCCGCAGCCCAGGACTTCAGGTCCATCGTCCCGCAAAGAGATAGGGTCGGGTGCGTACCCCCGTGAACGGCGGAGGAATGAGAACCGGCTCGAAGAATCGGAGACGGGGTGAATCGGAGACAAAATCGCATTTCTTTTCCCGCCTTTCCCCGTTTCGCCGATTCCCCGATTCATGATTTTCACGACCGAATCATCGACCCGCATGAAAATATCCCGATCGTGAACAAGGAATCCGTCGACGATGTGTCCGAGTTTCTCCACGGCTTCGTCATTGTCCCTGACAATGGGTTCTTCGGAAAGATTGCCGCTGGTCATCACGAGCGCCTGAAAGTGCGGTTCGCCAATGACCCTGCGGGAATCGATAGGATGGTGAAAAAGAAGATAGTGCAAAGGCGTATAGGGTAGCATGCATCCCATATAGTTATTATTCGGCGATACTGCGGAGGAAAGCACACCGTCGACCTTCTTCCTTAGTAATACAATAGGCCGCCGGTTCGACTGCAAAAGAGCTCGCTCTTCAGCGGGGATATGACAGAACCCTTCAATAGTTCGAATATCCGGCGACATTACGGCAAAAGGCTTATTGCTCTTTCTCTTTTTTTCCCGCAATCGTTTAACAGCATCATCGTTCGCCGCATCACAGGCAATATGAAATCCCCCAATCCCCTTGACAGCTATGATCCCGCCTTGTTTCAGAATGCTGATAGCCGCCAGGATAGGAGTAGCTTTGTCTTTCACTTTTAACTTTACACTCTGCAATTTGAACCCGACCTGCGGCCCGCAAACGACGCAGGCGTTTGGTTGAGCGTGGAACCTCCGATTTCCCGGGTCTCTATATTCACCTTGGCAATCAGGGCACATCACAAAGCCGGCCATGGTGGTGTTCGGACGGTCATAGGGAACAGAACGCGTGATAGAATAACGGGGACCGCAGTTCGTGCAGTTGATAAAGGGATAGAGGTATCGGCGATCAGCAGGGTCCAACATTTCGCGGAGGCAGTCATCACAGATGGAGACATCGGGAGACACAAGCGTAAACGGCGTGCCTTGAGCATGATCACGACTGTGCTGTATGGCAAAATCGGCATAGCCGTAAACAGGGAGCGGGGTCACTATGAAATCAGTGATTTGGGAAAGCGGAGGGGCTTCCTTCATGAGACGGCGCACGAATTCAGGCACCCGGGCGCCCTCGACATCGATGAACACGCCCTCAGCCGTATTCGTGACGTATCCTTTGAGTCCGAGAGATCCGGCGAGGTTGTAGACGTAAGGCCTGAAGCCGACGCCCTGCACAATGCCGTTGATTACGATCTGAGCCCGTTCAGCCATTGAGCCCACTGGTCGATCCCTGCGCCCGAGGTGCAGGAAACTTCGAATATTTTCAACTTGGGATTGAGTGCCAGGGAGTCGTTCCGCATCTTATTGATATTCGTGTTCATGTACGGCAAAAGATCTATCTTGTTCAGGACCAGGGCCGAGGACTCCCTGAACATGAGTGGATATTTGAGCGGCTTATCGTGGCCTTCGGCCACGGACAGGACCATCATTTTAACATCCTCGCCGACCTTGAATTCGGCGGGGCAGACAAGGTTCCCCACGTTCTCGATGATCAACAGGTCGAGGTCCTTAAGCGGCACCTCATCCAGGACTTCATTGATCATGTTCGCATCCAGGTGGCACGCACCGCCCGTATTGATCTGCACCACCGGCACGTCGAGTGCGCTGATGCGCTCGGCATCGTCGGAGCCGACGATGTCCCCTTCGATGACGCCGAGCTTTAAATACGGTTTGAGTTCCCGGATTGTCCGCTCAAGCAGCGACGTCTTGCCCGCTCCCGGAGCTCCCATGAGGTTCACGACATACACCCCGGCCTCGTCAAACCGCTTCCGGTTTTCCTCGGCAATCCTGTCGTTCGCTTCAAGTATGCGCGTAACTACCTTGACCTTCATTAATTCGTCTCCATATCAAGAATTTCCATCTCACGGCCCCGGGTGATCTCGTAGGAGAGCGAACCGCAATGCGGACAGGAAAGAACGTACTGGGCATTATCCGGAGCTTCAAATTCCTTCTTGCAACTGTTGCAAGTGCCGCCCAGGGGCACGGATTCGATCACGAGCTTCGCATTTTTTGCCACCGTAGTGTCTTTCGATGCGTCAAAAGCAAAGACGAGCGCTTCCGGAAGAATGCCGGCCGCCCGGCCGATCCTGAGCCGGATGGAATCAACGGAATTGCAGCCTTCTTCCATGCATTTCGCCTGGACAATGTCGATAATACTGAGGGCAATGGACGCTTCGTGCATGATCTCTCCTGATTCAAGACGTTCCTTCTCTATCTTCTGGATCGCGAAGCCTGCGTGGACGAGGACATAGTCCCCGATCCGCGGCTCTTCGGGCAGAAGCATAAGGCTCACCTGCCTGCGGGCGCCGTACACGTCGATGGTTGCAATAAGGTCATCTATACTGATAATCCGCGAAGGGATGGCAAGACACATTGCGTCGTCCTATCTTAATGCTCTATAAATCAAAAGCCGGTCCATGGAAACAGTAAAACTATCCCATAGAATCCCGGCCCTGTCAAGTCTCGCAATCAGGCCGCTGCTGCTGTCAGGAACTGTGACCCAAATCTGTTGCCCTCCGGTCAAAGCACTTGGAGTTTCTTTAACTCGTCAAAAATCAGCTCTTTGACTTTCGGAATCACCGCCCTGACCTCGTCGCTCAATTCCAGTGACCAAGAAGAAACATCTTTCGGCTGCACGCCGATAATAATGGTTCTGGGCCTTCCTCCCGTCATTTCAGCCATCATCAGGACATCGATGAGGCTGATCTGGTGGAGGGACACCATTTGCTCTTTCGAAAACTGCATATCCTCCGGTGAAAAGCGAAAAATAGACCCGGGAGCATCGCCCGCCTCAACCACATCAATGATGATGAGGTGGTCAATCTCGCGCAAGAGCGGAATAAGCTGATGGCTTACGGTCCCAGCTTCTAGGAGCTGGACATTCGGAGGAAAGCGAGTGTCTGCAAGAGAGTTGATCAGGTGAACGCCAAAACCGTCATCGCCAAGCAGGAGGTTGCCAACACCGAGGATCAAAACTTTTCGGGGAGGCGCCGAAACGCCTCCCCGCAACTGTTCATCTGATATCATATTAATGTTTTTTGAGCTTGTAGCCGGTAAAGATAGACGTCAAGGTCCTGTCTTTATTGATCATGCTGATCATGACGGCCAGATAAACATGGGCCAGCATGAACACAATGAAGTACCACATGGCGAGAATATGCCAAATCCGGGTATACGATTCGCCGCCCAGAAGGTTGCTCACCCACCGAAAGCTGTCCGGGCATGGAATGATCCCGAACGCTTTACCATGATACAGGGCCGCACCGGTGAATGCGGTGAAAATGATCACCAGGCCGGTGAAGAGATAGGCCAACGCCTGAAGCGGGTTATATCTCCGGTAGTCCTTGTGCGACCCCTTGATGAAGAGGTAGTACGCCAGAACGTCAGGCACGTTCTTCAGGTTCTCGACAATGCTGAAGTCTTTCCAGTCCGCGTCGAAAGTGGACTTGAAAGCCATGTAGACCCGTACCACCAGGCCCAGCACAATGACATAGGCCGCTACGAAATGGGAAAACCGCATCGAGGCCATGATGGTGCTGTCCGGACCGCCGGCAATGAACGGCGTATGTATGTAGATGCCCGTGAATGCCAGGACGGCGATTGAGACGACCCGGATCCAATGCTCCAGGATGTAGCCGAAGCTCCAGTCCCTTACCAGTTCTTCTTTCATGGCATCCTCCCTATGAGACCTTGAAGTCCATGATCCGGTTCGACTCAGGATGGATCACATGCACCGTGCAGGCAAGGCATGGATCGAAGGAATGGACCACCCGCATGACTTCGAGCGGCTTTTCCGCGTTCGCCACTGCCGTCCCGATGAGCGCCTCTTCGATGGGGCCGCGCACATTATTGTTGTCGCGCGGGCAAACGTTCCAGGTCGTCGGCACCACGCACTGATAGTTCTTGATCCTCTTGTTGTCCACATCGATCCAATGGCCAAGGGCGCCGCGCGGCGCTTCCCACAGCCCGATCCCCTGTGCCTTGTCGGGGATCTTGTACTCGGTATAGACCGCTGCGTTCCCTTTTTTGATGTTTTCGATGACATCAAGGCCCCACTGATACATGGAATCGGCTACCATCTTGCATTCCAAGGCCCGCGCCGCTATCCTGCCGATGATGCCGAAGAGCACCTCCGGATGGCCGGGATGGCCTATTTTGGCAAGGGTGTCGTCGATCAACTTCTTGGCTGTGGGCTGGCCGGAGGCATAGGCCACAACCATCCTGGCAAGGGCGCCAACTTCCATGGGCTTGCCCTGGAGCCGCGGGGCCTTGGCCCAGGTGTACTTTTTGTTGCTGTCGTATCCGGTGTAATCCGGCTCTGTCACGCCGACGGCCGGATTGAGCGGTTTGCCGTCCTTGTACCATCCGTGCGTCGTATCCTCGGTGACATCCTCTGGTTTCGCATCATGCACCTTCGGGAAGTCAGCGGCAAAGATCGCTCCTCGTGGAAGAAGCCGCTTTTTAGGATCAAACGATGCGTCTTCGAAGACTCCCCAGGAGAGGAAGTTCGCGTATCCTTTGCCGACTCCGGCGGCCCCGAGATAATACGGCGCAATGGCGAGCAGGTCTCCGATGAATACGCTGTCAATCCAGGCCTGCAGCTCTTTCACCCTGAAGAGATAATTCTTGAGATCATCGACAGAGGGCACATGGGTCACGCCCCCCGGAGGGCTCGTCATGGTCATCGGCATCCTGCCGCCGAAGAGGGCGCTGACCGAAGCTGCCTTTGCCTGCATTTCAAGAGCTTCGAGATAGTGAGCAACGGCTATGAGGTTCACATCAGGCGGAAGTTTGTAGGCCGGATGGCCCCAGTAAGCATTCGCGAAAGGCCCGAGTTGGCCCGATTCGACGAAGGATTTCAATTTGGCCTGGACTTTCTTGAGCGACGCCTCTTTGGGCTGCGCCTTTAATGCCGAGACCACATCGACATAATCGAGGGCGTTCAGGTGATAGAACCAGAGGATATGCGAGTGCATGAACTGTGCGCCTTCGATGATGTTCCGGATAATGCGGCCGTTGTCCGGCGGTTTTATTTTGAACGCATCATCCATGCTCATGGACGACGTATGTCCGTGTGAAGTGGGACAAACGCCGCAGATACGCTGGGTGATATGCCAGGCATCACGGGGGTCCCTGCCCTGGAGAATGAGCTCGAACCCGCGGAACAGCGTTCCTGTCGTCCAAGCGTCCTTGACCTTGCCGCCTTCGATCTCGACATCGATCCTCAGATGCCCTTCGATTCTTGTCATCGGGTCTATGGTTATCCTGGCCATTATTTTTTACCTCCGTCTTTTCCTTTGGTCCTGCCCGAAGCAGCCGTAGCAACGGCATGAACTGCGATGCCTGCCACGGTCGCTACCGCAGCGATCGCGCCCAATTTGTCCGCTCCTGCCTCGACACCGCCCAGGCCGGGGATCTTAACGCCCGGCAGCGGCTCGTAGAAGCCCGCGAACTTGTCCGTCCAGCCCCGCTCTGCGCATCCGATGCACGGGCCTCCGGCCTTGATGCACCAGCTTGTCCGGTCGTTATATTGGATCTTGGGGCATGCTGAATAGGTCATCGGCCCCTTGCAGCCCATTTTGTACAGGCAGTATCCAAGTGCTTCCTCCTGAGAGCCGAATTTCTCAACGAATCTGCCACTGTCGAAATGAGCCCTTCGCTCACAGTTGTCGTGGATAGTCTGGCCGTAGAACATCTTCGGCCTTCCCTGCGAGTCCAGATCGGGGATCTTGCCGAGCAGCAGGAAATTAACCACCACGCCCACGAGATACTGCGGGTTTACCGGACAGAGGTCCATGTTGACCAGCGGCTTGCTGATCCCGACCCTCTGGAGCGCCTCGCCGGTACCGATGATTTGAGAGGGGTTCGGCTTCGCGGCAGGAACGCCCCCGTCCGTGGCGCAGCTGCCGATCGCGATTACCGCGATCGCGGGACCGGCCATTTCCTTCAGGACATCAAGCATCTCCTTGTTCCCGATCATGCCGTGTCCCTTCTTGGTCGGGACCCCGCCTTCAACGATCAGGATATAACCTCCTGCCTTTCGCGAAGCAGCAAGTATTTCCTCAGCCTGCTTGCCGGCAGCAGCCTGAATGGTTTCATTGTAATCGACGCTCAGGATATCGAGGATGACTTCGGCGGGACTGGGGTAGGTTGCTTTAATGAATGATTCAGTACAACCGGAGTCGGATGCGAAGTTGAGCCAGATGACCGGTTGTCTCTTTGAAGCTTTTTCTAATGCAGCGGCAATCTTGGGACCATACAATTCGGAAAGACCGATAAGAGCGGCAGTTGCACCACAATACTTTAGAAAATCTCTTCGTTTGATGCCGCGGAACTCTAGAGCATCAAGAAACTGTTTGCTTACTTCATCTTTCTTTCCCATGAGCATCCTCCTTATAGACTAATGAATGAAAATCTAAGCCGATCGGATAGAATTGCGTGAGATTGTAAAGCGTGAAGCTGTTCTCGTTGCCGCTAGATGCTACAAATAGTTACAATGGGCAAAAGTTACCACAGAGCAGATCATTTGTCAAACTTATAAATGCATAAAAAATACTTTCTATGGTCAATGAAAAAACTCGTGATGCCCTCGAAGGGAGCATTATTTTTTTCCACGCAGCAACCGCCATATCTCGGAGCTGTACCGGTTAACTTCTCTAAGTCACCAAAAAATTTGCTGTTTGTTGATCTGCCCCCCCGGACTTGGGTGTATTATAGCATATCCTTTTTAACCTTGAGCCGTTTCTTGCAAGTATTTTCGAAGTTTTAAAGATGAAGTTATAGTAGGAGGTCTGTTCGGTGCAGAGTCAAACGTTCCGGAAGGAAATCCCACTAGGAACCTTCGGTTCCCAGTGGGACAGTAAACGCTTTTTTAGCAGCAGTTATCACGGATGATCCATATTACTTAAAGGTTTTTATAACGTATTCAGCTATTTCTTTGGCATCCTTATCCGGTATGGTTTTCTCATCGAAGGTGGTCATTCCCGGTCCGGGATGCCTCATGATCTTCATGATATCGGCTGCTGTTTTAACGTTGTGCGCATCGCGGTCTTTCTTGTGGAGTGTTTTTCCAGGGTTCACAATGTTCCCGCCGTGGGGATGACAAACATTACAGTTCGCCATGAACAGCTTTTCACCTGCCTTTAGCGAAGCCGCTTCGGCAGATACGGATACAACGGTGCAGCAGATGCCGAACACTACAACCAAGGAAAACAATTTTTTCTTCATCACGATTCTTTCTCCTTTCTTACTAACTGTTCGATTTAATGCAACATGATTGTCGTCAGTTGACTTCCCATATTTTATAAGTATAGCCGAATAATCCGATATTGCAAGCAAGCCGGTCGAAAGACAGTGGGCAAATTCCGTCGGCGTTATCTTGTTTCGAGAAGCTGCCAATCTGCGAACCCATCTTTATTTTGGGGAACTTTCCCCCGCGCAGATATACTTTCGTAATTTCTGATTGCGCCTTAACAGCAATATAAGCGCTTAATGTTTGCGATCGTTGTTTCCTGGAACGCGAACCGCCGTCCGTCTTGAAGCACAATTGTCGTCCTGAGATGTTGATGCCCCTATGGAATTTCGACAACCACTTCTGCCACCTCTTCGTTGACTACGTTCATAATTTCCCTCCTGAACTCATTCTATCAGTCTATCCGCTTCCTGCCAAAACCGGAGTTTCAGACCGAAATAACGTCAATGGAAATAGGATTAGCATTGAAAATTTCACACATTCCTGTTATTTTAAATGATGGAACAAAAACGATCGAAGTTCATAGGTTCACTGATAGGCACTGCAATAGGAGATTCCCTCGGCGCGCGGTTCGAAGGTGCACCCGTAATTCGGGATGTGAACGATATCGGACCGCGGTATACCGACGATACGGCCATGATGATCGGCGTTGCCGAATCCCTCATCGACCGGAAGGGCTTCGACTATTGGCACATGGCAGAACGGTTCGTCCAGAATTACGAACGCGAGCCGTGGCGCAGGTACGGGTCGGGCCCTCCCCGCATTTTCAGGATGATGCAGAGCGGACGCATGGGGTTCGGCATGCTCGATCGCGACCTTTACCCCGGCGGCTCCTTCGGAAATGGAGGGGCAATGCGTGTCGGTCCCGTTGGCCTCCTGTATTATGACGACCCGGGATCGATCCGCGAGATCGCATACCATACGGCAGGGATCACGCACAGTCACGAGCTGGCGCTGGAGGGGGCCGCAGTCCAGGCCTGCGCCGTGGCCTTGGCCGTCCTTGCAGATCCAGGGGACATCAAGAGCAAGGAATTTCTCGGGGCGCTCAGGATGTTCACCAAACCCGGCCCCTATCAGGAGAAACTCAAACTGATTATCAAGTTGCTGGATGAGAACCCCAGCATAAAGGAGATCGTGAATGTACTGGGGAACGGGATAGAGGCCCTGCGCTCGGTGCCGGCCGCCATCTATTCCTTTCTTTCGACACCCGACTTTGAAAGCGCTGTTCTCTACGCGGTCAGTCTTGGTGGAGATACCGATACGATCGGCGCCATGACCGGCGCTATTTCCGGCGCCTGCTACGGCGTGGAAGGCATCCCTGCGCAATGGAGAGGCAAAGTCGAAAACCGGCAATATATCGAGGGGCTGGCCATGAATCTTTGGGAAGTGAAGGAAAATATGAATGTGGCACGCTAACCGGCCATGCGTGCCAGAGACATCCGTTGTTCATCAAAGGAAAACAGTATCCCCTCCTTTTTCCCGTATAAATTCGCAAAATTCTCCTCAATGTCATTAGCAAGCAGATAGGAAGTTCCCCTTACCGAAGAGAGTCCTCAGGATTCCTGACCAGGACGCGAGCGAACAACAAGGTAGCCGGAAAAAAGAATCAAGGCGCCGCCGAAGAGTGCAAAGAGAGAAGGTGTTTCCGACAGAAGTACGTATGCCAGGGGTATTGCGGCAAGAGGTTCCATGTATCCGAGGATCGCTGCGTGCTGGGCCATGACTTTTCTGAGCGCATCGTAATAGAGCAGCGGAGCGAGTGTCGAATGAAACACACCGGTCAGCAACAGGAGCGACATTTGGCGACCGTCAAGATGATATTCCGTAAGAAAGACCGCCGGCGCCATAACGACGGTCGTGATCCAGGGCAAGAGCACTACCGCCTTGTGATGCATCAGCATCCGGCTCAACTTACGGGAGAAAATGATGATGAAGGCATATGCCAGGCCGGAGATCGTGCCTGCCACAATACCCGCGGTATGCTCCCCCTGAAGAACGAGGCCGCCCCCGGCACTGACGATCATCGCCATCCCAAGCATGGCGATCGGAAGCGAGAGCATCGTTATTTTCTGAAGTCGCTCTGAAATGACGATCGGAGCGAGCAAGGCTACAAAGATCGGAGCCGTATAGTGGGTAAAAACGGCATTCGACACCGTGGTGTGGCCCAGCGCATAAAAATAGGAAAGGTTATTCGTAATCGATGCAAGGGCGAGCAGGCTGAACAGCCACCAGTAGCTCCCGACCCCGCCCAAGTGCAACTCTCCGCGGATCGCAAGAAAGGCCGGGACGGTAAAACTGGCGACCAGCGACGTGGAAAACAAAACAACGTCCGGCGGCAACGCAAGCCAGCGGATCATGGGGCCCCAGGTGCTCCAAATGAGCATGGCAACGATGATTTTCAGGTAGTTTTTCATAAAAAAAGAAGCCAGGAGCCAGAATACAGAAGTCAGAAGAAAATAAACTTCCGGTCTCTGTGATCTGACTCCTGGCTTAACCGATAAGACAAGCGGGGATGGAAATGTTCCATCCCTGCCGCAAGATTACGGTGATAACAGCCCGCTTAGTAGCGGTAGTGCTCCGACTTGTACGGACCTTGCTTGGGCACGCCAATGTACGCAGCCTGCTGGTCGGTCAAGGTGCTCAATTGCGCATTCAGCGTTGTCAGTTGCAAACGTGCGACCTTTTCGTCCAGATGCTTGGGCAAGGTGTACACGTTGATCGGGTAGTCCTTGGTGCGGGTGAACAGTTCAATCTGTGCAAGGGTCTGGTTGGCGAACGACGATGACATTACATAGGACGGATGGCCGGTGGCGCAACCCAGATTCACCAGGCGTCCCTTGGCCAGCAGGATGATGCGCTTGCCGTCGGGAAAAATGATGTGATCGACCTGCGGCTTGATTTCTTCCCACTGGTACTTTTCCAGCGAGGCGACGTCGATCTCGGAATCGAAGTGGCCGATGTTGCACACGATGGCGTTGTTCTTCATCTTCACCATGTGATCGTGCGTGATGACGTGGAAGTTGCCGGTGCAGGTCACGAAAATGTCGGCCTTGTCGGCGGCGTATTCCATGGTGACCACGCGGAAGCCTTCCATCGCGGCCTGCAAAGCGCAGATCGGGTCAACCTCGGTCACCCAAACCTGTGCCGACAGCGCGCGCATGGCTTGTGCCGAGCCTTTACCCACATCTCCGTAACCGCAGATCAGCGCGATCTTGCCCGCGATCATTACATCGGTGGCGCGTTTGATACCGTCCACCAGCGATTCGCGGCAGCCGTACAGATTGTCGAACTTGGACTTGGTGACGGAGTCGTTGACGTTGATCGCCGGGAATTTCAGTTCGCCGCGTTCATGCATTTGATACAGGCGGTGAACGCCAGTGGTGGTTTCTTCGGTCACGCCCTTGATCTTGGCCAGGCGCGTCGAATACCACTTCGGATCGGTCTTCAGCTTGGCCTTGATCGAGGCGAACAGCACGGTTGCCTCTTCGCTGTCCGGCTTGGCCAGCACCGAGATGTCCTTCTCAGCGCGGCTGCCCAGATGCAGCAGCAGCGTTGCGTCGCCGCCGTCATCAAGGATCATGTTGGAATGTCCGCCGTCCGGCCACTCGAAGATGCGGTGGGTGTAGTCCCAGTAATCAATCAGCGATTCGCCCTTGACCGCGAACACCGGCGTGCCGCCCGCTGCGATAGCAGCGGCAGCATGATCCTGGGTAGAGAAGATGTTGCACGAGGCCCAGCGCACTTCCGCACCGAGCGCTTTCAGCGTCTCGATCAGCACGGCGGTCTGGATGGTCATGTGCAGCGACCCGGTAATGCGCGCGCCTTTCAGCGGCTGCGTCTTGGAGAATTCTGCGCGGATGGCCATCAGGCCGGGCATCTCGGTTTCGGCGATGGCGATTTCCTTGCGGCCCCACGAGGCCAGTTTGGTGTCGGCGACTACGTAATCTTTAGTAGACATAAAGCTCCTCCCATTCAGGTTAATGAATGGGCGCCGTTGCTGCTGGTTGAACCACCCCATCGAGCCTGACAGACCCACCTTGCGGTGACTGCTGCAGCGCCCCTCGACGGGTGAGTTGATGCTTGATTTACAAGCACGTAATGTTGAGGGGCAGCCACACAGGGCTGCCCCTACATAATTTTCATTCTCTGCAGAATGGATTCGGGGTTTAATCCGCAATCCAAATTCCGCAATTATTACACTCCCGCGTCTTTCTTGAGTTTCGCGGCCTTGTCGGTTTTTTCCCAGGTGAACTCAGGCTCGGTCCTGCCGAAGTGTCCATAGGCCGCGGTCTTCTTGTAAATGGGCCGCCTCAGGTTCAGTGTCTTCACAATGCCTTTCGGCGTCATGTCAAAGTTCTTTCTGATGATCTTGACCAGTTTGTCATGCTCGACCTGGCCGGTCCCGAAATCGTCCACATGGATCGAGACCGGTTCGGGCACGCCGATGGCATAGGCAAGCTGCACTTCGCACTCCGTGGCAATGCCCGATGCAACAATGTTCTTGGCAACGTAGCGAGCCATGTAGGAGGCGGAGCGGTCAACCTTCGTCGGGTCCTTGCCCGAGAAACAGCCGCCGCCGTGGCTGCCCACGCCGCCGTAGGTATCAACGATGATCTTGCGGCCCGTGAGGCCCGTGTCGCCCATGGGGCCGCCGGTCACAAACCTGCCCGTGGGATTGATGTGATAAATAATGGATTTTTCGTCCAGAAGCTTCTTCGGAAGCACGGGAAGGATCACCTTCTCGATGATGTCCTTGCGCAGCTGTTTGAGGCTCACATCAGGGCTGTGCTGGGACGAGACCACGATCGTATGCAGTCTGTAGGGTTTGCCGTCCCGGTATTCAATGGTCACCTGGGACTTCCCGTCCGGCCTCAGATACGGAAGAATCTCCTTCTTTCTCACTTCAGCCAGGCGGCGGGTAAGCTTATGAGCAAGCATGATGGTCATGGGCATGAGCTCCGGCGTCTCGTCGCAAGCATACCCGAACATCAGGCCCTGGTCCCCGGCGCCGCCGGTATCAACGCCCATGGCAATATCAGGCGACTGGGAATGGACCGACGTAATGACAGCGCACGTTTCCGCGTCAAACCCGTACTTCGCCCGGACATATCCTATCTCTCTGATTGTCTGGCGCACGATGTCGGGAATCTCCACATAGCCCTTGGTGGTGATTTCCCCCGCCACCATGGCGAGGCCCGTGGTCAAAAGCGTCTCACAGGCGACCCGGCTCATGGGGTCCTGCGCCAAAAGCGCATCAAGGACCGCATCTGAAATCTGGTCGGCTATTTTGTCTGGATGTCCCTCGGTAACCGATTCCGAAGTGAATAGATAATTCTTGCTACAGCTGTCCATTGCGTCTCCTTCTGGCCAATAAGACCATCAAAATTTCGTTTTTATAGCACAGCCACGAATTTTGTCAAGCAAAAATTGGGCTGCTGGATACAATTTACTGATGCGGTTCCAAGCTTGCCAAACAGAATAGCAGAATACAGTAATAGGGCCGACTTTTCAATAAGTTTTTTGATGATCAGGACACCCGCATCGCAGCGTCCGCCGCAGGCGTGAGCCTTGGTTCTGCGCCGCGAATTACAATCTGTCCCAGGGATCATAAAAAAAGCGCCCTCAACGAACTGAAGGCGCTTCCTCAATGAAAACGAAGGAGGATTCAACCGGAATGCGTGGTCACAGCTTTTACTTTGCTTCTTCTATTTCTTTAGATAGCCGTGCGGGATTGAACGGTTTCAACACGGCATTGAAGCTCGCGATTCCGCTGGGAGGCTGGAAATACCGCATCTCGAAGGGAACGCTGCCCCTTGCCGGAATGACAACGCCCTGTTCCTGAAGGATTTTTGCTTTCAGTTCCTGAACGTTCCTGCCGCGTTGCGCCAGGACGTCGTAATCTTTTCGCGTGTAAAGCTGTTTTCCGTTCAATACCCGGAGTTTATTCAGCACCGTGCCTTGTGCATCGTAAACGTCGGCGACAACATACCACCCGGCTCGTTCCTTATCCGTCAAGTTCTCGACAATGCCCGAAATGAGCAGGTCGCCGTTCGCTTCCACTGCGCCGGACGGGTTGACAATGCGCAAACCATCGATCGAGGTGGTCTCGGTGGCCGGTTTATCGGACTTCTGCAAAGAAGGCAGAATATACCTATAGACACCATACCCTGCTGCTCCGAGCAGAACGAGGACAATCAAAAGCAGGAGTATCATCCTGTTGGAAGGGAAAGGACCGGCCGCCGGAACTTCGCTTTCGGCCTGTTTCACTGTCGGACGCATTGGTTCCCTTTTGAGGACAGATGGAGCAACCGGCGTTGCCGGAGACTTTTGTTCCGGTGACGGCTTCACCGGCTTGGGTTCAGCCGGCCGAGGTCTCGCCGCTGCCGCTGCTTCCGGCTTAAGTTTCGGTTTCGGCGCTGGTTCTGCCCGGGGGACGGGTTTGGGTCCCGGCGCGGGTTCGGAAGCGCGTTCCGGCTCTGCATGCAGTTCCGGCGATTGAACTGCCTCCGGTGGAAACTGAAGTGCTGCTTCGAGACCTTGTTTCTGCTCCCGTTCTTCGGCATTCCCAGGCCCAGCCGTCGGTTCCGTTGCCAACGTTAACGCCGGCTCAGACGGGAACGTAAATGCATCCTCAAGGTCAGGGGACAGTTCCGGGACCGGTTGTTTATCTTCATGAGGGAACGATTCTTCGAAGAGGTTGGGCTCGGCCGCCGAAGGTTCCTCTTTCCCCCGCAAAAAATCCGGGACCGGGGATGACGAGCGGTCTAAACTCTCCCGCTCCTCTGCATTGGTCGCGCTTGCAGGCAAGGCGTTCTTCAGCAGCGCCCCTTCTTCCGCCTTTGCTGCTCCTGCTTCACGGGCGGGTGCCGCAGCAGGTTTCGGCTTCGGTTCGAACATGTCGAGAGCTGAAACCGCAGTTTTCGACAACGTATAGGTTTCGAACTCCTCCCGCGTGATTTTTACGGCTTCGCCGCACCGTGAACATGCGAACTTGATGCCTTTGCCGGTAATTTTATCATCAGAAACACGGAAGAGTTTGTTGCACTTCCCACACCGGATGTTCATCCTGCGCGGCCTCCTATCCAGTACTACGACCACAGCATTGCAATCCCCGACAGCGCCCGGACAAAGCTTCTGCCGGGCGAAAATACGATATCTTCTGTTTCATTGCCTGCATGCCGCTTACCTGCATGGCCTATTGTATTATATTTTGAGGAATTTATCTACTTTTCCGTTGTATTTTTTTTATCCTCATCAGCATCCAAGGCGTCTTTCTTCTCTCCGGGAATACGGTAGTCCTCGGAAGCCCATTTCCCCAGATCAAGCAACCGGCAGCGTTCGGAGCAGAAAGGCCGGAAAAGATTATCGTCCCAGGCAATCTTTTTTTTGCAGATCGGGCATGTTATCTTCCTGCTTTGCATTTCACGCTCCCACGTGTCATTTCAAAACGTATTTCATCGGCACTTCGACCCAGCCGCTTACATAGGGCAGGGGCGCCGCGCGATACACAGCCCCGATCGAGGCGTTGTCCAATATTTCGAACCCGGAACTCTGCAGGATTTCTATTTTTTCAACAGCGCCTGAAGAGGCAAGCCTGAACCGCAGACGAACCACGCCTTCAATGCCCCGCTCTCTCGCCAGACGAGGATAGCTCTTCGTCCGCTCAATGGCCGCAGCCAGGACAGCCCATTCTCCCGGCGTCTTTGCGCCGACCTGGTCTGAAGTCCCCTGCCCTGCGCTCTTAGAGTCCGTTTTCGGAGCGACATCGTCATTTCCAGGACCGCCGTCCTGTTGCTTCTGACCGGCAGGCTGCGCAGATACTGAGCCAGGCTTGCTTGCCGCTTCGGCAGCCGGCTCTTTCATTGCCTCAGGCGCCGGAACCTCGCTTGGCGCTTCATGCTGCTTTGGCCGCGGGATAGCTGGCTTTCCCGGACCCGATGACGGACCGGAAGAGACCAGGGCAACCGTCAGCGCGTCATGGGAGGACGAAAGCAGCACCCCGGAAAACTGTGCAACCGCGATCGCGCTTCCGAAAATCATGATATGCGCGGCAATCGATATATAAAATGCATGTCGGAACGTCATAGTGAAATAGTACCACAACGGTCAATCTGAGTGGAGCCCCCTCCGGCGGAGCCGGAGGCTCCCTAACAACGCGACCTCCCGCCTGCATCCAGCGTTTATGAGCGCCAGCCGCGAATGCAGGGTGCGGGCTACGGCGCATTACCCCCGGCAGGAGCCGGGGGATTGCAAGTCGCGGGATTCATTTGAAACGATGGCTGAGAAACGGGAAAGCATTTTTTACGTTTTCAGACTCCCGTTCCCCCGCCAACAGTTCGCACTCTTCTTACAGGTTAGAATGTAGCCGTCATCCCACCGTAAAATTCTTGGGGCGGCATGGGATACCCCTGGTCAGGGGGATAGCCCGAAACAATAACCGTTTCGTACTTTCGATTGAATATGTTTTTCAGGCCGATAAAAGCAGAAACCTTCAAATCTTTTCGGGATACAAAATTATCGGTTATTTTCCCGTCCAGACTATAATAATCCCATTTCGGCTCGCCCTGTCTCACGTAGTTTCTTACACTTTGGCCCACAAGAGACAGAACGGTCTCGTTATCCAGGGCAATCCACAGCGTGCCCCCGAGCTGCGTGCGGGGTATGTGGGAATCTGCTGAATAGAGCCTCTCCCCCGTCGTGTCGTCAACGGGAAACATGATCGTATAATTAAGAGACCCGGAAAAAGAGGAGGATGCGGTGAAATGCAATTCAGTTTCAGTCCCGGAAATGTGAGCCCTGCCGATGTTCACCGGGGTAGAGGTGAACGTGATCGTGTCAGTCTGCCAGGAGATGAGGTCACTGACTCTTCGCTTGAAAGCAGTAAATTTTATCGAATTGCCCTTGCCGAACGGCTGCTCGATGCCGCCCTCATATTCCTCTGCTGATTCCGGCCGGAGCCCTGGATTCCCTTTGTCTCCGTAGGCATCCATGAAATACAGATCATTCAAAGTCGGCGCCCTGAAACTCTTCCCGTAGGAAGCCCGGAGAATAGTGCCGTGTGCAACATTGAGATAACGGGCGCTTGCCTTCGGGCTCCATTTGCTCCCGAATACTGAATGAGTATCATTCC
>VFSW01004977.1_pt1 | contig 19785 bp, 22 predicted proteins | sample 5358111 | NCBI WGS metagenome assembly VFSW01 (sample SAMN11554181, study PRJNA540505) | mine drainage metagenome | isolation source: sediment from site ElyBrook_90M | place: USA: Ely Copper Mine, Vershire, VT | collected 2017 | reverse complement strand
GGCGCGATCCTCTGGGCCGCCTGGCCGACGCCCGCCGTCCGGCGGCGCGCGGCCTTCGCCGCGGGACTTCTCGCGCTCGCCGCCTACCGCGCCTGGCTGCCGCGCTGGGACGAGCGCATGCGCGGCCAGGGCCTGTTCCGCGTCACCAAGAACCTGGAGCTGTTCCATTACGCGGACATGAAGGGCATCCTCTCGGGCGCGACGACGGCGTTCATCCGCGACGACCGCGAGGCCACGGTCTCGGTCACGCGCTTCGCCGACGCCGGGGGCCTGCTCTCGCTGAAGGTCAACGGCAAGACCGACGCCTCGACCGGCGCGGACATGATGACGCAGGTCCTCCTCGGCGAACTGCCGCTGATGCTCAAGCCCGGCGCGCGCGACGTCCTGCTCGTGGGCTGGGGCAGCGGGGTCACCGCGAGCTCGATCCTGCGCCACCCGGTGGCGCGCCTCGACGCCGTCGAGCTCGTCCCCGCCGTGGTCGACGCCTCGCGCCTCTTCGCGCGCGAGAACGAAGGCGCGCTCGACGATCCGCGCCTGGCGCTCTCGCTCGAGGACGCGAAGAGCTTCCTCGCGCGCGACGGGCGCCGCTACGACGCGATCGTCAGCGAGCCCTCGAACCCGTGGATGGCCGGCGTCGGCGACCTGTTCTCCGTCGAGTTCTACCGCCGCGCCCGCGCGCGCCTGGCGCCCGGCGGCGTGATGGTGCAGTGGTTCCACGACTATGAGATGAACGACGCGCTGTTCCGCCTGACGCTGCGGACTTTCCGCGCGTCTTTCCCGAGCGTCACGCTGTGGAACCTCGCCGACAACGACGTCCTGCTCGTGGGCTCGGCCCAGCCGCTCGCGCTCGACCTCGAGGCGATGGAGAGCGCGGCGCGGGACCCGGGAATCCGCGCCGATCTCCGGCGCGCCGACATCGGCTTTCCCGCCACGCTGCTCGCCATCCAGTCCGCCTGCCCCGCCACGGCCGCGGAGATCGCCGGCGAGGGGCCGCTCAACGAGGAGCGCCGGCCGCGCCTGGAGTACGGCGCGCCGCTGGCGCTGTTCCGCGGCGAGAAAGTCTCCGTCATCCGCGAGCGCGACGACCGCGCCGACAAGACGCGGCGCTCCTGCCTTCTGCTGGCCTCCTACCTGAAGGAGCGCGCGCGGCCGCTGAGCCGCGAGGAATATCTCGACCAAGCCGCGTTCCCGCACAGCGTCTACGAGCGCCGCCGGCTCGACGAGCTCGTCGCCGAGTGGCGCCGGCGCTATCCCGACGATCGCGTCGCCGCGGAAATCTCCCGCCGCCTGAAGCGGCTGCCGCCGGTCGGGAAACCCTAGGATCGGGCTGGGGCGTCCCCGGGCGGTTGATTTTTTCGAGCGGCGGGGCTACGCTTCGCCTATGGAACCGGGGAACCCGCGCCGCCGCTTCGTGCGCGCCGCCCGCCCCCCCCGCGCACACGCCCCGCGCGCCCCCGCCCCCCGCCCCCCCGCCGGGGGGGGCGGGCCGGGGCGGCGCGCCCCGCCCCCGGGGGGCGGGGGCAAGGACGCGGCGGTCGTCGTCGGCGTCGAGAGCTACGCGTTCGTCGCCCCGGTGCCCGGGGCGCGCCGCGCCGCGGAGGATTGGCAGGCCTACCTGACGGAAACGCTCGGCGCGCCGGAGGACCGCGTGACGCTCCTGCGCGACGACGAGGCGACGCTCGAGGCCATGCGGCGCGCCCTCGCCGGTCAGGCCGCGAAGGTCGAGCCGGGCGGTACCTTGTGGTTCGTCTTCATCGGCCACGGGGCGCCGTCGAAGGACGGCAAGGACGGCCTCCTCGTCGGCGCCGACGCACAGGCGAAGGCCGACAGTCTCGACGAGCGCAGCCTGCGGCGCAGCGAACTGCTGGAGATCCTCTCCCGCGGGCGCCAGACCCGGGCCGTGGCCCTCCTCGACGCGTGCTTCAGCGGGCGCGACGCCGCCGGTCAGGAGCTCGTCGCCGGGCTCCAACCGCTGATCGTCTTCCGCGGCGGCCTCGGAGCGGTCGACGCGCGCACCGTCCTGCTGACGGCCGCGGCGGCCGACCAGTTCGCGGGCCCCCTGCCGGACTCGCCGCGCGCGCGGCCCGCCTTCAGCTACCTGGCGCTCGGCGCGCTGCGCGGCTGGGCGGCCGACGCCTCCGGCGCGGTGACCGCGCGCGCCCTCGTCGATTTCGCGAAGCGCGCGCTGTCGCTGGCGCACGATCGCACCCAGACCCCGGAGCTCGCCGCGGGAGCGCCGGGCGCCGTGCTGGGACGCGGCCGCGAGGCGGCGCCCGACCTCGCGAAGATCGAACGCGACGCCGCGCGCCCGTCGGGCGGTTTCCAGGTCTCCGCCGAGGAGCCGCTGCCGGCCCCGCGCGAGCCGCCGCCGGCCGCCAAGCCGCTCGATTTCAGCGGCGTCGACGTCGCGGCCTGGAGCGATTACGAGTCGGCCTACGAGTTCGAGCGGGGAGACGCGGCGCCGGCGGAGAAGGCGCGGCGCTGGCGCGAGCTGGCGGTGCTCCGGCCGGAATTCGACGCGCCGGCCTCGCGGCGGGCGGCCCAGTGGGAGAGCTACGCCGCGCGCCAGGACGAGGCCGCGGCGGCCCGGAGCCGCCGCGCGGCGGCGCGAGACGCGGACTGGGAGAAGCTTCGTCCGCTGACGACCTATGAGGTCGTTCCGGAGGCCGACAAGCGGCGCTGGGCCAAAGAGTTCGTCGCGGCCTACCTGCCCTCGCCCGGACTGGAACCCGGGATGGCCCGCGCGCTGGCGCCGCTGACGCCGCCCGGACGCGAACGAGAAGCGCTCGAGATCCTGTCCCGGAGCCCCGGCGGCGACGAGCAGGCCGCCTCCGACGCCGCCCGCGCCGCGGCCGCGGCCGGGCTCCGCTGGCGACGCGAGCCCGGCGAGCCCCCCGCCGACGCCTGGCCCGGAGGCCCGTCGCTTCGCGCGCCGGCGCGGCCGTTCGAGATCGCCGACGCGCCCGTGACGGCCGGCCAATACCGCCGCTGCGGCGCGGCGGGCGCCTGCACGCCGCTCGCCGACTCCCCTTCGAAGTGCGGGTACTCCTCCGCCGACGGGCCGACGCGGGAGGCCGCGCCCGCGGCCAAGCCCGCAGACGACCGGCCGGCCGTCTGCGTCACGTGGGCGCAGGCGAGCGCGTTCTCGCAATGGGTCGGCGGAAGGCTGCCGACCGCGGCCGAGTGGCAGGCGGCGGCGGAACGCGGCGTCGGCGCGTCCCCGCCCGAATGCGCGAGGACCTCCGGCGACGCCGCGCGGGCCTTGTGCGACGACGGCGGAGCGGTCCGGGAGTGGACGCAGGACTGGCGCCCCCCGTCCCTCGTCGCGGCGCCTGCGAACATCCGCGGCGAGTTCATGAGGCCCTGGAACGCGCGCCCGCCGGGCTGGTTTTCGCCGTTCCGGCTCATGGAGGCCGCGAGCCGCTTCAGCTTCGCGTCCGAGGCCGGCTACCGCGATGTGGGCTTCCGCCCCGCGCGGGAGCTCCGCTAGGAATTCAAGCCGGACCCGGCCGCGTCAGAACATGAAGAAGCTGGCCAGCGTCAGGCCCGCGCCGATCAGCATCTTGCCGAAGTCGCTCTGCTTTTTGCCGATCGCGAGGTAGTACATCCCGAGCAGGCCGACGATGGAACTGACGCCGAACTTCCAGAGAGTCTTGTTCGACGTCGGGGTCATCGTCAAGGCGTTCGTCTCCGTCGAGGTGGACATGGTCTGCTCGACGGTCGGCAGGCTGTTCTCGTTCTGCAGCAGAACGTCCTTTATGTCCATGGGGAAGAGTGTAGCCGCGCGGCGGAATTAATCAAGGGGCGGCGGTCGCCGCGAAGGACTTGAGGCGCGCGGCGGAGGTCAAGCTTCCGCCGCAGTCCGGGCACTTCGGCCGGGACGCGGCGTAGGGCGCCTTGCAGCGCAGGCACACGAACCGCACGGACGGCTCGACGTACTCGAGCAGCTTGGGCAGCGTCAGGATCGCTCCGCACTCGCACTTGCTCCCGCGAACCGGCCGCTCGCAGCGCGGGCAGGGCTGAGCGCCGTGAAGCTCGCCGAACCACAGCCCGCAGGCGCCGCACTGCTCCGCGTCGGCGGGGCCCTCGGCGCCGCACAGCGGGCAACTCAGCTTCTCGGACGGCGCCTTCGCGGCCGTCGGCGCTTCCGATGCGGCGGCCGCGGCCGGCGCGGGCGCCGAGAAGACTTCCCGGATCCCGTCGGAAACCGCGCGCTCGAGCGGCAATCCCGAGGCGGCCCCGCGAAGGATCGCCGCGGTCAGGCGCTCGGCCGTTCCCGCGTCGGCGGCGGCCGGCGCCGGAGCGTCCCCCTCCGCTTCGAACAGCTCGAGGCCGCAGCGGGCGCAGACGCCCTTGCCTCCGCCCCGGCTCTCCACGGCGCCGCCGCACGCCGGGCAGCCGCCCGCGTCGTCGGACGAGGCCTCCGGCGCGGTCAGGGGCTGGCCGCATTGATCGCAGTAGGAAGCGTCGTCCTCGTTCTCGGATTTGCAGGCGGGACAGGTCTTGTCATCCATGGCTATCGGCCTCTCAGCGGGCGTCCAACGCCCGTATTTTCGCGCAGCGCTCGTCTTCTTGGCGCGCATCGCGCAGCGCGGCGCGCCGCTCCGCCTCGGCCCGCGAGAGGGCGTTTCCCGCCGCGCGGCGAAAGGCCGATTTCATGCCCCTATCCTAACAAGTCGGCGGGCCGACCGCATCCTCCGAATCTCGGGGCTCGCCTCCTCAGCGGAAAAGACGGGTGAAGTCGGCCATCTCGACGGGGTGAATCTCGAGGTCGCCGGGCTTGCGGAGCACGATGGACAAATCGCCTTGACGGGCGCTGAGGGCCGCGTACTGGGCCTCGATCGGGTTGAGCAGGAGGTACGCCACGCCCTTCCCCTCCAGAGCCCCCGAGCGGGCCGTGCCCAGAACCTCCGCGTTCTGCAGGATCGTCGCCGAGAATTTGCGCGTGCCGCTGCGGACCGCCGCGTCGAAAACCACGAGCACGTCGACCCGGTCGCCGGGCCGAAGAGGAAGAAGCTCGTAGCCGCGGGCGACGACGGGAACGGCGCGATAGCCGTCCACCATGAGCTCCCGATCGATGAGGCGGCGGGCGGAGCGCTCGCGCAGCCAGCCGGCGCCCCCGGCCAGGAGCGCGGCCAGCAGCATCGCCCCCAGCGCGCGGCTCGTCCTCAAGGCGCCGTCTCCCGCGGGAATCCGCTCATTTCGATTTCTTCTCGGGACACGGGCATAAATTCTCGCGGGCGGGCCCCATCACCAAGGCCGAGGGGTCCCGGGCATCCATCGGCGTGATCTTGTCGTGCTGGACCGCCTCGGGTCCGCTCGGCCTCGCCCGAAAGGGCCCGTACGCCCAGGCGCCGATCGCGAATCCGGCGGCCAGCGCCGCCAGAAGGCCGAGCGCCGCCGCGGGCGCCGGCAGGCGCGAAACGCCGGGGCCGTCCGCGGTCCGAGCGGCGTCCGGAACGTCGGTCCCGCACTTCTGGCAGGAGGACTTGCCCTCCCAGATCCGCTCTCCGCACTTGTGGCAGAACATACGGAGCAGTATAGGGCCGCAAGCCCATTTCGTCCAGTGGCTCTGCTCGTCGGCTCGACGCATAAGTCGAATCGCCCGGGGCGAGGACGACCGATCGATTTCAGCTTTCCGGCCGATGAGAGAACATATCGGATATTCTGATGCGGCATCGCAAAATACGATTTGTATATGCGATGTCCATCCGTTACCATAAGAACCGGCCGAACCCTTCCGGAGGACTCGATGAATAAGACCGCCCTGACCCTCGCCCTGCTTCTGTGCCTGATCGCCGCCGCGCCCGCGCGCGCGTTCTGGCTGCTCGGCTTTTCGCCGGCCGAGACGCTGAAGCCCGGCGACCTCGGCTTCATCTCCGGGACCGGCGGCCAGCTGACCTCCGTCGGCTCGCCGCAGAAGACCAGCTACACTCCGTCTCTGCCGCACGCGGGCATACGGCTCGGCCTGAGCGACTCGCTCGACGCCGGCTACCGGCTCGTCCAGGTCGCTCTGCCGTTCAGCGCCTCCGGCCCGACTCTCGCTTCTGAGGTGGACGTCAAATGGCGCCTCACCGACACCCGCTCGACCTGGCAGGCGGCTTTGGTCCCGTCGTTCGCCTACGGCTACGTGATGCTCAACGGAGCGTCCAAGGACGCCTGGAGCCCCGGCCTGGGCCTCATTCTCAGCCGCCGCATCGCATGGCGCGATGCGCGGGTGTTCACGGAGCTCCGCTACGTCTACTCGGCGGTCGGCAGCGCCCCGGGAGGCTCCGCGCAGACCCATCTCCACGCCGCGGGCAACGACTGGGGCCTCAAGGTCCCACTGACCAGCCAGATCAGCCTGATTCCTGAGGCGGGTCTCTTCGACTTCATGGGGCGCAACCTCGGCGCGCGGGCCGACGGCATCGGATTCCAATACGGCGTCGTGCTGTCCGTGACGGGGCTTCCCCGGCTCTGGGAAACGGCGCGATAAGATGAGCCGAGGTCCGCGGCGGCGGATCAGCGCGCGGCGCGGACGCGGCGCGCGCGCGCCGGCGGCGGCATGTAGGGACCGACGTCGACCTTCCTGTCGGTGAGCGCGAAGTAGTTGTTGAAGACCCGCCGCACGTACGCCATCGTCTCGCGGTAGCGCGGCACGCGGCCGAGACGCTCGACGACGCCCTCGCCGGCGTTGTAGGACGCCGCGATGAGCACGGGGTCCCCGTCGAAGACCCGGGACAGGTGCTGGATGTGCCGCGCCATCCCGCGCAGGCTCTCGACGGGGTCGAACGAGTCCCGGATGCCCAGTTCGGCCGCGGTGGCCGGCATGAGCTGGGCCAATCCCTGCGCGCCGGCCGCCGAGACCGCGCGCGGATTGCCCGACGGGTCCTCCTGCATGACCATGGCTTCCATGAGCCTGGGGTCGACGCCGAACTGCGCGGCCAGCTTCTCGATGAGCGGCCGGTAGCGCGACACCCCGCCGCCCTTGCGCGCCTGCTCGGCGAGCTCGATCAAGTCCTTCTGCACCGCGTACTTGAGGGGCGAGCGGATCGTCTTGACAGGAAGGGAGGCCGCGCGGGCCGCCGGCCCGAGGGCCCGCTCCACGGCGTTCATGAAGTCGCGCACGCCGCGGTCGTTGGGAATGCCGCCGCTGCGCAGGACCTCCTCCGGCCCGACCTGATAGGCTGCCAGCGCGCGATGCACGTCTCCGCCGAACTCCTTGAGGAGGTCGGCGAGCATGTCGCTGCCGACTTTCAAGTTGATCTCCGGATCGAGGACCTGCTTGGCCGTGTAGCCGTAGGCCTTGGCGCTGCGCGCCGAAACGCCCATGAGGCCGTAAGCGCCCGCGACGGCTCGTCCGGCTTGGCCGCCGGACTTGGCCTCGATCACCGCGCGCAGGAGCGCCGGCTCGATCCCCGAGGCCCGCGCCGTCTTCTCGATCAGCGCGGCGTAAGGCCCGGCCGGAGCCGGAGTCGCGGCCGGCGACGGCGGCTCGGGCGTGGCTCCGCTCCGAACGGCCGGAGCCGCCGCCGGCGCCAGGCGCGCAAGCCCCGCTCCCTCCCGGCCGAAGACCGGATCGGCGCTCTGCTTGGCCGGCTTGAACCCGTCATAGAATCCCGCGGAACCGCCGGCGAGAAGCGAGTCGGGAAGAAGGCCGAGAGCCGCGTCGCGCGAGGGAATTTTCGGCGCCGCCCCGAGCGCGGCGGCGGCGGAAAGCGGCGGCGCGCCCGCGGAGGCTTCCTCGACGCGCAGAGCCGGACCCCAATCCGCCGCGAGCGCCGAGAGATCCGCGCGCCTCTCCTCCGGCGCGATCAGCGGCGACCAGGCCGCGGACTCATAATGGAGGAGCAGGCCGCCGGCGTCTGACGCGGACGACTCCTTGACCGCCCCCGGACCGAGCAATTTGAGGATCAGCGCGTCGGCGGCCAGATCGCGCGACGGCTCGGCGGACTTCGCGCTCCGCGGCAGGCGCAGCCAGACCGAGACGCCGGCGGCGTCCTGAGCGGCGGCGGGCGCGGCGAGCGCGAGCGCAACGGCCGTGATCCAGGCTCTCATGGCACTAGTATAAACCAGGGCGGCTTCCGGATCGAATAACGGACGGCAAAAAAACGGCAATATCTCGGTTAAGGGCGGGCGCCGGATTTCGGCGCTACGGCCGTCAGTTGCCGTCGGCGTAGTTTTTAGGGGAGACGTCGCCGTGAGTACGGCTCGCTTGATAGCGGACAAAGCTCTCTTACTTGCGGATGAACTGCCGCAACGCTTTCACGCGCGCCGGATCATGAAGCTGTTTGAGGATGACCAAGAGATCGTCCTTTTCGCGCGCCCTGCGGCCATGCAGTAAGGACCTGAGTTGCTGGTGAATCTGCGCGTCCGTCTCGACGGCACGAGGGACCGCGCGGAACAGGTCCGCCAACGTCAAATTCAGCGCCTTGGCGAGCTTCGCGGCCGTGACGATACTCGGGGCCTTTTTGCCGGTCTCGATGTAGCCGAGGAAGCCCACGTCTATATCCGCCAGTTCGGCGAGTTGACTCATCGTCAGCCCAGCCGTCTTTCGCCAAGCGCGGATGCCCGCGCCGACCTTCGCCAACAGCTCCGCTTCGTTCATTATGTCCTCTGGGCGATTTTACGGCTAATCAACCATAGGACAAACAATCCTAAAGACTAATTCACGATACATCTCCTATTGACAAAATATGCGACGTTACTATACTTCCAGTGACAGCCGGGCTCGTCACGCCTCAAAGCGAGGTCCATCCGATGCGCGCGCTCATCGTTGACGACGATATAGCCGTGTCACACATGCTCTCGCGCTTCCTAACCCAGTGGGGCTGGCTTGCCGACGAAACGCCGTGCGTTTCCACCGCGCTCGATTCCTTCAAGCAGGATTCCTACGACCTCCTGCTTTGCGACGTGGACCTACCGGACGGCGACGGGATATCCTTGGCTCGGGACCTCTTGAAGATCAAGCCTGCGCTCATCGTTATCATCGTTTCCGGCGATCCTCAGAACCTCGATCGAGCCCGGGAAGCAGGATTGGCGGCGTGCCTTCACAAGCCCTTCAAGATGGACGATCTCCGGGCCTTGATCGAGTTGGAATGCGCGGGAAAAGCTCCCATCGGCAGCCAAGGCCTCTCATTGGAAAAACAAGCCCCCCGCGACCCCGTTCATGTCCTCCTCGTGGAGGATGATCCATCCCAACTCGCGGACGCCTGGGGCATCCTTGAAGCCATCGGTTGCAGGGTCGCCGCCGCCGAGAGCGCGGAGGCAGCGTTTCGCGCGATCGAACGCACCCACTTCGATGTCATCTTGACGGACAATATCCTCCCGGGAATGACGGGCTTCCAAGCGCTCCCGCGCTTGCGCGCGTCAGGCACTCCCGTCATCGTCATGAGCAGCCAGCACGGTCCTGATACGGAGAAGGATGCGCGCCTCCTCGGAGCCGCCGCTTTCATTATGAAGCCGCTCGCCGTCAAAGAACTCTCTCGGCTCATCCGGCAGGCAGTTCCGCGAGGCGCCTTGCCGTGACGCCTCGCGCAAATACCCCCCGCCCAAGTCATTTATAGAAAGACACTAGGTCTTGAAACGACGCCGCTTCGAAGCTATATTTATTACATGAGAGCCATCGCTCGAAAGAATCCAAAAGGAATGGGACATGAAGTGCAAGTACCCCCCCACGCCACTGCCTGTCTTTGATCGACTGGCCGATGGAATCTGCATCACAAGCCGGGACTTGATTCTCTATCTCAATCCGGCGGCGGAGAAACTCTTGGCGGTCTCGCTCGACCAGGCGCGGGGGCAATCCCTGTGCCGCCTTCTTTGCGGACACATATCCACGCCGGACTGCGCCAACTGCGCCGCGCGCTGCGCGCTGCGCGATCCCGCCAGCGTGGAGAAGGCGGTCTCGTTTGACGGCCGCTACGACCGGCGCGCGTTCGGATGGCACGAGCCCCAGATCGACAGGATCGAGAACTCGCGCGACCTGCGGGTACGCTGCCTGAGGACCGCTCCGTGGCCGGACCCCGCGCAGCCCGACACGCACCTGACCCTCATTGAGGACATCTCCGCGCGCGAAAACTTGGAGAAGGAACGGGAAGACTGGCGCAACATGATCGCGCACGACCTGCGAAGCCCGCTGACTTGTATCTACAGCGCCCTACGCCTGACGCTGGAAAACATCGAAAGCGGCTCCCCGGAGAAACCCGACGCACAGATGATCGAAATAGGCGTCAGCAACTGCCGCCGAATGATGGCCCTCCTCGATCTATACCTGGACGTCTCGAAACTCGACGCCGAGTGCCTGCGGACCGAGATCAGCGAACTCGATTTTACGGGAATTGTGCTTCGGAGCGTTGAGGAGCAATCCCCTTTGGCGCGGGAACGCCACATCACCATCGTCGTCAACGTGCCGTCCGGCTTGAAGGTCATGGCGGACGAGGAACTGCTGCCGCGCGTCATCCAGAATCTGATCGGCAATGCCCTGAAGTTCACCCCGGAGGGCGGGCGAGTGGAACTCTCGGCCGACGTTCGAGATCGGAATGCCGTCCGGTTCTCCGTCGCGGACACGGGGCCGGGGATCGCTCAGGAGGAAATCCCTCGCCTCTTCGACCGGTACCACCAGGCAAAAGCGAGGCGCGAAGGCAAGATCAAGGGGACCGGGCTCGGGCTGGCGTTCTGCCGCAAAGCTCTGACGGCCATGAAAGGAGATGTCCGCGTAGAGTCGAAGCCGGGCGAAGGCGCCCGCTTCATCATCCGTATTCCCGCCGCGCATAGGCGCTGCGTGCGGCGCACCAGACACTTGAGCAAAGAGCGGCCCCCGCTCAGTAAAGGACGACGATCTCCATGCTGAACCTGGGAGCGCCGGGAGGGGCTCCGATCTCCCTGCCGACCAAAGCGACGCTCGTCGTCGGAGCGTCGATCTTCGCGGTCGAGCTCGCGATCATGCTGGTCCTGTCCCTCTTCCGCCTGCCGGCGCTGCCGGAGACCGTGGTCGACGCGGCGTCGCTTCTTCTCGTGGTCACGCCCATTCTCTACGCCTTCATCCTTCGGCCGCTGACGGCCGAGATCTCGGCGCGAAAGAAGGCGGAGTCCGAACTCCGGGAACAAGCAGCGCCCGCCACGCGACACGATTCCGGGCCTCGCATCGTCCGCTATTCTTGAATAGTGCTATAATTTTTGTCATAAGATATTGACGATGACGCTGGAGTCCGGGAGGCGGTATTCGTGACACCGACAATCCTGCTTGCCGATGACGAAGACTCAATAAGAACGCTTGTGGCCAGAATACTCCAGCGCCAAAACTATAAGCTCCTTGTCGCCAAGGATGGTGAAGAGGCTGTCTGGCTTTTCCAGGCCAATCAGGACCGCGTCGATCTAGTTCTCCTTGACGTGGTAATGCCCAATGTCGATGGGATACGGGCATACGAACGCATCAAAACGTTGCGCCCGAATACCAAGTTCATCCTAATGAGCGGCGATCCCTCCCGAGCGGAGACTGTGGCCCTAGGCCGCTACGTAGACTTCATCATGAAGCCCTTCACTGTCGAAGAAATCGTTTCCAGGATCCAAAGGACTTTGGAGTCCAAGAGCGCCGACTCCCCAGCGACTGGAAGGCAATCAGGCGGGCAGCCTGAGCCATCTGCGCGACCCAAAGCCGGAGAAGCCAAGAAGTTCAAGCTGTTGATTGTCGAAGATGATCCCGCACAACTATTTCAATGCACGAAGGCTTTCGAGGCCCGGGGTTTTATTGTTGTCGGCGTAATGAGCGCCGCCGCCGCCGTTCGGCTGGTTGAACACGAGCGGTTCGATGCGATCCTCACGGACAATATCATGCCCGGCATGACGGGTCTGCAGGCAATCCCGTTGATTTCACAGAAGTCGAGGGCACCCATCATCCTGATGACCAGCCACCCGAGCCCCAACCTCAAGAAGGATGCGCTGCTTCTGGGGGCCAGAGCCTTCGTGACGAAACCATTGGATTTCGATGCGTTAGATCGAGGACTCAAATCCGCTGCCGCTCGATGAAGCAGTGCGAGGCGATGACCCGATCATCAACCTACTCAGCGACGCACCGCTGCCTCAAGAGGAACGGGGTCAAGAAGATCGGCAGGAGATATTTGTGCGCGCACCACAAGAACGCGAAGATCTTGGATGCCAGGTCCGATTCTAAACGATAGCGCATGGCCACACTGCTCATCATCGACGATGACCCCGACATACTTGTCCTGCTTGACAAACATTGCAGCGCGCGCGGGCACGAAGTCACCGCCGCGCGGACGTGCGCTGAGGGTTTGAGCCTGGCCGCATCTCGCCTTCCAGACCTGATCTTGCTCGACTTCCGCCTGCCGCAGTTGGACGGAGCCCGCTTCATCGAAATACTGCGCGCCGACGAACTGACCAAGAAGACTCCGGTGATCGTCATGAGCGCCGCGTCGCCGACTTGGGTCGCTTCACGCCTCGCCCCCGATCCGCTCGTGCAGATTGCCGAGAAGCCCTTCGACTTCACGAGCCTGGATCGGATGATCGAAGACATGGTCGGCGCGCGCCGCGCCTGACTCGCCCTGCGAGAAGGCCGAGCCTTCAAGTCTAATCGTGTCACGGGCTCGCGTTCCACCGAGCGGGACTTTAGGCCTACACCGTTGCGGGCCGTTATTTGCCACGCGGCTTACCTATTGGCCCGGGAGAGCACTCGTTGTCGGACGTATACTGTAGCGTCTACAGCCGACGCTCACAACGAGGTTAATCCATGAAACGCCGCCTTCAAGCCGCCTTGACCTGGGCCGTCGCCGCCGCCTCCCTCGCAGCCCCTGTCTCCGCGTCCGCAGCCCCGCAGGCCCCAAGCGCCGGGTTCGAGGCGCCGCTCAACGAACTGCTCGCGCACGCCTCGTCGCCCGGCGCGCGCAAAGCGCTGGTCGAGGCCGTCCTGGTGGATCGCCGCCATCGCCTCGCGGATCAAGCGCGGGAGGCCGAGGCCGGCATCGCCTCTCTCTCGGCCGCGCGAAACATCGCGATCAACGATGCAAAACAAGCTTTAGCGCAGTGCGTCACGCTGAGCGACGAACAGGTGATCGGCTACGCGCGCCGCATCATCGCGACCGAGACGTCGAACATCGACGTTAATCCGGCTTGGAAGGGGCTGGCCGCGTCCTGCCCCTGGTACGCCTCGGAGTATCCGGCGGCGAGAGCGATGGCGGACGTGGTCAACACCCAGGCACGCATCGACCGCAAGGCCGCGGTCCTACAGTCGATCCACGACGAAGCCGCCGCCGTGGAAGCGCAGATCGCCGCGCTCGACAAAGCACGCTGAACCCTGATTTCGGACGGGCGCTCGCGTGGAGTTCGTGATGGCGGATAAACCCGCAGAGATGCGCGCCCCAGCCACCGACGGCTGAGGCGGCGAAAGTCCGCGCGCGGCGACGGCGGCGAGGCCGACGAACGAAGCCGTCCACGCAAAGTGCCGCGCAACGGCCGCGTAACGCCCGATGCCCCGGTCGGACGCGCCGACGAGATAAGATGGACGAGCCGTACACCCCCGTATTGTATGCGGATAGGCTTCTCCCGAAGCAACCCGCGCATTCTACAACGACGGGATCAGGTGTACGGCTCGTCCATCTTATCTAGGGCCGCGCCGCGACGACCCGGAAGGACTTGAGCACCGGCGGATCGAACGGCCGGTCGCTGCCGCTTTTCTCGTCGCGCGGCGCCGCGGCGATCGCCCGCGCGACGTCCAGGCCCTCGACGAGCTCGCCGAAGATCGTGTGCCTGCCGTCGAGGTCGGGCGCGGGTCCCAGCGTGATGAAGAACTGCGTCTGCGAGGTGCCCGGCCCCCAGCTGGCCATCGCCAGGAGGCCCGGCTTGTCGAAGCGCGCGCCGTTCCAAAACTCGTCGGCGACGGGCGCCGCCGGGTCGCCCTCGCCGGTCCCGGCCGGGTCTCCGCCCTGGATCAGGAGTCCCGGGATCACGCGGTGGAACACCGTGCCGTCGTAGAGCGGCCGGAGGACGATCTCCCCCGTCTTCGGGTCGCGCCACGGCTTGGCGCCGCCCGCGAGCGCGCTCAGGTGCGCGATGGTGAGAGGCGCGCGGTCGGCGTACAGCCGCGCGACCATGCGGCCTTTGGAGGTCTCGAGCAGCGCGTACGGGCCGGAGGCCCGGGCGCAGGCGCCGGCGGCGGCCAGGAGCGCCAGAGCCCAGCGCCTCACGCGCGCTTGAGGCCCTTGATCAGCTCGGGCGGGTAGCCGATGTCGAGGACCTTCAGCGTCCCCACGAACGGCTTGGCGTGCGCCGCCAGGAGCCCGCGCTTGGGCAAGCCGAGCGTCAGCGTCAGGTCCGCCGTGACGTAGGCGCCGCTGTGATAGCCCGTGTCCGGGTGCAGTCCCGTCGGAAGATCGACGGCGATCACGGGCTTCTTGGCGCGCGCGATCTCTTGGACCGCGTGATGGACCGCGCCGGCGGGCTTGCCGGTCGAGCCGGTGCCGAGCAGGGCGTCGAGCACGACGTCGCACTTCGACAGCGCCTCGGACAGCCCCGACTCCGGCCCGGTCGCGCGGACCTCGACGCCGGCCTTGACGGCCGCCTCGCGGTTGACGCGCACGAGCTCCGGATAGTCCCCGTCCTTCTTCGGCGGGCACAGGAAGGCCAGGACCGACGCCCCCGCCGCCTTGAGATGGCGCCCCGCGACGAGCCCGTCGCCGCCGTTGGCGCCGCGCCCGCAGGCGACGACCACGCGGGCGCCCGCGGCGGCGATGCCGCGCTCGTTGAGGAAGGCGATCGTCTCGGCCGCGACCGCGCGGCCCGCGTTCTCCATGAGCTCGGCGGCGGGGATGCCGAAGCGGGCGGTCGCGTCGAAATCGAGCGCGCGCATCGCGTCGGCGGTGGCGACGGGCAGCCCCTCCCAGACCGAGGGGATCGGCTCCTTGGGGCTCACGACGCGAAGGCCTTCACGATCAGGGCGACGAGAGCGAGCGTCATGGACAGGCCGCCGAACGCCCCCGCGGCCAGGTACGGCAGGCCGAGCGTCAGCCAGGCCCGGCCCTCGCCGACGCCGTACTCGTCGCGCAATCCGCGCGCCTTCAGCGACAGCGACCAGGCGCCGACCGAGAGGAACGCCAGCCACACGGGCCAGGTCGAGTGCGGGAACAGGGCCCGGGCGATCAGCACCGCGGGCGCCGCCGCCAGCCATGACAGCTCGGACAGCCCCAGGTGCACGAACAGGGCGCCGGCGTCGCCGCGCGCCCCGGTCATGTCGAGGAGCTGATGAAGCACCGCCGTCAGGAGGAAGACCAGGGCCGTCTGGATCAGAAGAAGAAGGAACAGCGACGGCCAGGACGCGGGCAGAAAGAAAAGCCCGCCGCCGAGCGCCGTGAACAGGCTCACCCCGCCGGCAAGCGCCCCGAGCAGGCCCAGCGCGAAAGGCCGGCGCTGGCGGATCAGGGCCGCCGCGTGCGCGCGGTCTTCGAAATAGTCGTACGCGAACTCGAGGAGATCCATGTCAGCTGCCGGACCACATGTACAGCAGTCCGTGCGACGGCCCCGTCAGCGCTTCCGGGAGCGGCACCGAGATGGGACCGAGCCCGAACGCCAGGTGCGCGCGGCTTTGGAGCATGTCGAACAGGTCGCTGAACTTCTCGCCGTCGCGGATCACGCGCGGCTTGGCGTCCTTGATCCCGACCATCGACGCGGCGAGCATCAGCGCGTCGTGCGAGTCGCCGAGCTTGTCGACCAGGCCGTTGTGGGCCGCCTGGTTGCCCGAGAAGATGCGGCCGTCCGCCAGCGGCCGGACCTGCGCGACGGTCATGTGGCGCCCGTCGGCGACGGCCTGCAGGAACTGCCCGTACGCGTCGTCGATCAGCGCCTGAAGGATCGCGCGCTCCTCGGGCGTCATCGCGCGGGCGGGGGAGCCGATGTCCTTGTGCTTGCCGGACTTGATCGGGTCCATCTTGAAGCCGACCTTCGCGAACAGCCCCTCCATGTTCGAGACCTCGAAGATCACGCCGATCGAGCCGGTCAGCGAGCCCGGGTGCGCGATGATCTGGTCGCACGCCGAGGCGAGGTAATAGCCGCCCGAGGCCGCCACGTCGCCGAACAGCGCCACGAATTTGAGGCCCGGATGCTCCCGCTTCACGCGCAGGATGCGGCTGTAGATCTCTTGGACCGCGCCGACGCTCCCGCCGGGGGTGTTGATGTCGAGCACGATCGCCTTCACGCCCTTCGTCTCGGCCAGCGCCTCGATGCGGCGCGCGATCTGCTCGGAGCCCTTCTCCCACGGCTTGCCCGAGTCGGACGAGAAGATCGGCCCGCGGACGGTCACCCAGCCCACGCCGTCCTTCGGCACGGAAAGGAGGGTCTTCGTCATTTCGCCCTCGCCCTTCGCCCCGCCGGACTTCGAGCGCGCCAGAAGGATGCCGGCCGCGACCAGGGACAGCGCGTTCAGGCCGAGCAGCGCGGCGATCAGGCGCCTTTTGACGCGGCGGGCGCTCGGCGCGTGCGCGGGAAGGAAGGCGGAGTTGGGGGCCGGGTTCGGCGGGTTCTGTTCGTCCATCGAAAATCTCCTTGGATGCGGCTAAGGACGGCGCAGAGCCTCGCAGTCCACGACCCGGTTGCGTCCCGCGGACTTCGCCGCGTACATCGCGCCGTCCGCGCGGGCCACGACCTCCTCCGGCGACGACGCGTCGCGCGGAAAATGCGCCAGCCCGATCGACACGGTCACCTTGACGGTCTCAAAACCGATCGTGAAGCTCTCGGCCTCGATCGCCGCGCGGATCGCCTCCGCGCGGCGCTGGGCGCCGGCCGATTCCGCGCGCGGCAGCAGGATCGTGAACTCCTCTCCGCCGTAGCGCGCCACGTAGTCGGTCTCGTATACGGACGCGTTCAGCACGGCGCCGACGCGCTTGAGGACTTGGTCGCCGAACGGATGACCGTAGCGGTCATTCAAGAGTTTAAAATGGTCGATGTCAAGGAGCATCAGCCCGAAGGTCGTCTTGAACGTGCGCGCGCGCACGACCTCTTCGGCCAGGCGCTTGTCGAACGCCCCGCGGCGGCGCACGCCGGTCAGGCCGTCGATCTCGGAGAGCCGCTCGACTTCCTGGAACAGCTTGACGCGCTTGAACGCCACGATCAGCTCGGACGCGAAGGATTGAGTCTTCGCCAGCCACGCCTGAGACGACGCGCCCTCGGGCACGCGGGAATACAAGTACCCTAGAAGCTCCGCGCCCTCGCGGATCGGCATGCCGACCGCGCGCTCGGGCTTCTCCAACATTTTGGGCGCCTGCGGCGTGCCGCCCTGCACCTGCAGCGCGCGCTCCAGCGTGGCCCACGCCGCGCCGGGAGAGCCGCGCAAGCCCCGCAGCGCGAGCGGACGCACGTCGGCGTCCCCGCGCAGTCCGGACACGTACAGCGCGTACTCGGCGCCGGCGCCGAAATACTGCTCGATGGCCGCCTCGATGCGCGGACGAGCGTCGTCCCACGACAGGGACTCCGCGAGCCCCTTGACCATCCCGTACACGGCCATGGTCTCCTTGTGCTCGCGCTCCGCGCTCAGGCCGCGCGCCTTCAGCACCGCGAGTTCTCGAGCCATGACCGCGCGGCGGCCGCGGACCTCCTCGAATCGCGCGACGGCGGCGGCGTGGTCGCCCGCGCGGCGCCGGCACAGGGCCCAGCCCAGCCCCGCGCTGAGGACCCCGCCGGCGGCCGACAGCGCCGCCCCGCCCAACGAGCCCGCCGGCGCCAGCGCCAGCAGCGCCGCGCCCGCGGCCAGCGCCGCGCCCAAGCCCGCCGCGGTGACCCACGAGCGGCGCGGGTAGCACAGCCACAGCGCCGCGCCGGGCAGCAGGGCCGCCCCGCCGGCGAGGAGCTCGGTTCTCATCCGACCACCTGATTGCGCCCGGCGCTCTTGGCGCGATACATCCGCTCGTCGGCGGAACGGACGAACTGCGAGGCGCTCGTCGCGTCCTGCGGGAACGCGGCGACGCCGAAGCTCATCGTCGCATGGGTCGGGGCGCCCTGAAACACGAACGGCTCCGCGGCCACCCGCGCGCGCATGCGCTCGGCCAGCTGCAGGGCCTCCGAGCGCACGAAGTTCGGCAGGATCACGACGAATTCCTCGCCGCCGTAGCGCGCGACGAAATCCACCGGCCGGGCGAAGGAGGCGAGCACGCCGGCCAGCGTCTTGAGCAGATGATCCCCGGCCTGGTGGCCGTAGCGGTCGTTGTAGCTCTTGAAATGGTCCACGTCGCACATGATCAAGGACAGGGGCGTCTGGCTGCGGCCCGCGCGCAGAACCTCCTCCTGCAGACGCTGCTGGAACGCGCGGTGGCTGTGGAGCTGGGTCAGGGCGTCGTGCGTCGCCTGGCGGTGCACGCTCTCATACAGCGAGATGTTCTCCAGGCTCAGCGCCGCCATCGTCGCGAAGAGGTCGGCCGCCTTCACGTCGTCGGGGCCGAACGCGCCGGGCTTGTCGCTCTCGAGCTTCACGAACCCGGCCGGCTGGCGCATGACCTTGAACGGGACCGCGACGCCGGAGGCGAAGCGCGCGCCGGGCGCGACGAGCGTTTCGGCCCGGGCGTCCTTGATCAGGACCGGGCCGCGGCGGCGAACCGCCGCCAAGAGCAGGGGATCCTCGCCCGCGCCGCCCGAGACCTCGATGCGCGCGCCGGGGAAGCGCGCGGTCAGCACCGCCACCAGGCGCGCCTGCACTTCGCCCGCGTCCATGGTCCCCGACAGGCTCTTCGCCGCGTCGGCCAGGTCGCGCCGCAGGCGCGTCTCGGAGCCGACGGTCTCCTCGTAGGAGGTGTAGTACTTGAGGTCGCGCTCGTCGTCGCGGATGGCGTCCTGGAGGCTCATCTGCTCGAGCAGGAGCGCGCGCTCGTCGGCCGCTTGGCGGCCGCGATGCGCGGACAGCGCCGAAGACAGCAGCCACAGCCCCGCGATCCCGACCCCGAGCGCGGCGCGGGACGCGGCATCCGATGCCCGCCCGACCAGGACCAGTCCCGCGACGGTCGCCAGGAAGGTCAGGACGAACGGGGATTCGGCGTCGCGCCGCAGGTCCGACCACAGCAGCGGCACTCCGAACGCCGGAAACGCGTACGGCCCGTACTCGGGCCGGGCGACGACGAGGAGAGACAGCCCCGCGAAGAGCCCGTACGAGCCCAGCAGGGTCACCGCACGAGACTCACCCATTCAAATGGTGGAGGTGGCGGGAGTTGCACCCGCGTCCAAACGAAGCCGACTGGGATCACTACAGGCTTAGCCCATCCTCAGATTCGCCCGGAGAAAACCGATGGACGCGTGCTCTCCGGGCTAATCCCGTTCGGTCTTAGGCCCCCCGCCCACGGGATCACGGGGAAGGACCGCATCCTGCTCATGACGCCGGCGACCCTCTAGCAGGCGTCGAGGACCGGCGTGTGCTCACTGCGTGTTAGGCAGTGGCCCAGGCCAACTGAGTGTTGGCAGTTGTTGTTTGGTCCGGTTTTTGACGGGCCCTGACCAACCCGTGCCTGCGATCTTCAGCTCAACTCCGTCTGTCGAAGCTAATTCACCCCCGACGACAAAGTATAACAGTCCCACGCGCTCCCGACAAGGGGCTGGGGCTAGGCGCGAACGGAAGACGGCAAGGCCGCCGTCAGAGCGTCGGCGAACTCGAGCGGAGTCCGGAAGCGCTGCTCCGGATCGGCGGCGAGCGCCTTCGCGAAGACCTCGTCGAGCGCCTCGGGCAGGCCCGCCCGGGGGGCCGGCGGGGGGGTGGGGCGCATGTTGATGTTGGGTTTGGGGAAGCCCCCCCCGCTGGCGGCGGCGGGGGCCGTGGCCGGGAGG